>ULZQ01027285.1_pt1 | contig 10851 bp, 21 predicted proteins | sample 1963261 | NCBI WGS metagenome assembly ULZQ01 (sample SAMEA4835893, study PRJEB28245) | human gut metagenome | biome: gut microbiome; material: fecal sample | place: Denmark | collected 2008 | reverse complement strand
TTTGATTTTGTAGTGTAATTTCATGGGTAAGATATCAAAAGTGCGCTGTAAGGCTACACAGAACGTCTGACAATCATTCAAACAATATCCCGTATTCTTCATGCACCGCTTCTATCAATTCATCCAGCGTGTTGTAATCTTCGTTGATGGATTTAAACTGATCATCAACTTTGGCGTTTATCTCGCTAAGCTGATCTCCATCCCATCCATACTTATCCGCAAGGACAATATTATACGCAGCCATCATGGAAACTATGGTTTTATGCAATACCGATTTAACGCCTTTGTTGTATTCATCAACTTTAATCTTGCTAACTTCGGCTTGAGTATATATTTTAGTTTTCATTGTCATCATCCAATTCTATGTATTTGTCAATATACCATTGTGCCTTTTCAATATCTTCCCTGCCGTTTTTTCTTTGCGACCGGTAAATATACTTAAAAGCATTGCACAGGCAAAAATCTTTAACCTTTTCAACTCCAAGCGCTTCCATCATGACATCAAAGCATTCAAATTTTCCGGTTTCATAATGGCTTGGATGATTTACAACATCATTCATTTTTAATCTCCTTATCGTAAAAAGTAATTTGATTTGGGTTTTCTTCCATCCACCATTGGAACACATCATATCCGCTATTCCAATCAGGATCATATTTTCCTTTTGCTTTTCTGGCTTCAAGCATTCTATCGAAAGCATGAATATACATCTGCTTGTATTTCGGATATATTCTAAATTCTGTATAACGCTTTTTACCAGCCATAGGACATCCGATACATCCAACACGGTTAAAACCACACTGATACAACGGATTTACGGTTAATTTTTCAGAGCGAATATATTCCCAAACATCGGAGTCTTTCCAATCAATAATTGGATTAATGACAATTTCGCCTTTCATTTCACATCGTTCTATAACCTGTCTGCGATCATCATTGTCATTATTTAAAATAATCCTATCTGAAATTTTAGGAGTTATAGTTTCATAAATTCCTCTGTTGGATCGTTTTGCACTTTCTACTCTCCGGACTCCTGTTGAAACAGCGCGATTTTTTCCAGCGGTTTCTTTTAGGACAGCGCAACAGTATCTCATCAACCTTGCAGGAGGCATTCCTTTTTTTACAATCAAATCCCACATGGAAGTACGCTTACCTTTATACATTGGCTTTGATATTTCGCATTTAATCCCTTTGCTTTCCCATTCCTTGAATCTCTGTCTTATGTACCTCACCGTTTCCGGAGCATCTGCGGTTGTGTGGCTGTTATGTACCTCGAAATTGATTCCGCTCCGAATAGCAAGCTCTACGCAAATATCTCTGTCTTTCCCTCCGGAATAAGTGATCATTAACGGCTTTTCATAATACTGCTCTGACATTTCCGCACCTATTTTCAACCGCTCGATAGCTATTTTTTCCAAATCAGGCATTATCTTTTTCCTTTCTCAACTCGCATTCCTGACCGATATCCGTGATGATATTGTGCTTGCATTTCATACAGCAGTACCGGCAGATATATTTACCATAAACCGCATTAACTGATTCATGCGGGCATTCTTGTATGCCACATCCAACAAACTCTATTCCGCATTTTTGACATTGATATGTCTGCCTTGTCTTACTCAAAAGGCAACCCCTCCAAATGTCTTTCGTCAATCTCGTAAAACTTCTGATATTTCAAGTCAAACCGCATCGGAATAACACCATTACCGCCAAACTTATTTTTATCCATGATAAACTCTGTTCGTTCCGGCTGAATGTCTGGATTTTTCTTATCAAGCACATAGGGGCGATGCAGCAGAGCAATATAATCTCCGTCTTGCTCTAATGAGCCGGACTCTTTCAAATCTGACATTGTAGGAGCATCTTTTCCATTTCGGCTTAACTGTGATAATATCAAAATGACACATCCGGTATTTTTAGCCACTCGTTTAAATTCGCTTGATATGTAATTGATTGTTGAACGTGTGTCTATAAACTTTTTGCTTGTGGTTACGATCTGAATAAAATCGACAATCGCCAAATCCGGTTTTAATTCGCTGATGGTATTGCAGATAGATTCAACCGAATAAACATCGTCAAGCACGAATAACTGTTCCTCTTGCTTGATTTGCTCGGCTAGCTGTATTGCTTGTCCTTTTTCAACTTCGGATAATGTGCGTTTTGAAAATTTCGCATAAGGAATATCGCACTCCGCAGCCGCTATACGCTCATAAATCATGCCGCTTGACATTTCAAGGCTGAATATAACCGTCCTTGCATTAAATTTTCTCTGATTCATGGCAATGTTAATGGCAAGCGTGGTTTTCCCGGTTGATGGTCTGGCGCCCAAATAAAACAGCGTTCCTTGTTTAATTCCTCCGGTTGTGCGGTCAAGGAAATTGAATCCGGTCATGATTGATGGTTGTGGCTCGTTGATATTGCTGACAAAATCATCTATTCCCATTTTGCTTTTCTCCTTGCTGTTTTCATAACTGTGGTTTTGTTCTTCATCCTCTACAATTTTTTTCAAATCAGATAATCCAAAATCTCCACAAGTTAATGTTGTAACTCTGCTGCGTAATCTTCTTTTTCGTGCCAATTCTTTCAGCCGTGAAATATACTGGTCAAAGCTATGTATCGACACAATAACTTGCATACATTCCACAACAACAGCACGCTCATCTGGTGATATAAGGCTAAGCAGCAGAATATTGTCAATCTTGATAGTGGTTGGAGTATTTTGTATCTTATCCTTTACACGCTGAAAAATATCTCCCAACCGTTCATTGGCAAAATCAGATTGCTCAACAATCCCAACCTTTTCCCGAAGTTCTTCGCCCCACAAGAAGAAACCGCCCAATATGCTTTGTTCTACTTCCAGACTATTACATTCAATCGTCATCATCACTTCCTAACAACGGCAATCCGGATAGCGTGTTATTATTTCGCTTTTTAACTACCGCTTGCTGTTCTCGTTCTGTTTCGCTCCATTTTTTTAACAACGCTTTCCAATCGGTTATTGGTTTGCCTTGTGACGTTTTCCATCCGTTTCCGGAATAATAATCATAAAATTTTTCCGCATTCACATTTAATCCGTTTTCAGAACAAAAAGAGGAAATTTCAAAAAGTTGTGGTGGTGTACTACTACTTCTTTTATTCTTTTCATTCTTTACATTCTTATATCGTGGTTGCTTGCTGGTTATCAGCTGGTTATCAGCTGGTTGTTTGCTGGTTATGTTGGTGGTTACATTGCCTTGATACAATTCGTAATTAACCACGGTATAAAGGGAAAAATCACGATATATTTTGCTGGTTATTTCGCCGGTTAATTTTAGGTGTTTTATTGCGGTTCTTACTTGCATTTCTGTTAATCCTAGTTTTTCAGATATTGATTTTCTAGAAGTTGCAAGCTGTCCTCGATTAATATCTATCCCTTTAAAGCCATTCTTTTTTACGTTTGCATTAAGCAATAAATATATAAACACCCTAAATGTATTACCGTCCTTAAACCACCGCCATTCTTGAATATTCCTATCAAGCTTTATAAATGTGCTCTTTTCAGCCATTCAATCACCGCCTAGCGAAGCGATTCTTCATAAGCGTATTTAACTGATTTGCATTCGTTTAGATCAAAGTCATCATTTTCAAAAAAACTTGATATTCCATCCGGTATGTTTAGCAACCCTAGTTCGTATTTTCTTTTTGAAGATTGACTTTTTAAAGCGGCGTAAATTTTTGAAGTTAACGTATTTACTTGTTTTTGTGTGTTGCAATATTTGTACAGTTTTTCAAATACGCTAACTAATTCTTTATATTCCATTGCTTTCATTCTCCTTTGTCAATATTTCAATAATCCGTTTGCCGGTTTCAGACGGATGGCAAAATAAGAATTTAACGCCATGTCTGACCTCTATACCGTGTAATATTTTTGCCAGTGTTCTGCCGGTTGTGGCTTTTGGACTTACTCTTAATCTCGGATTGTACCACTTGTATAAATCCTCAATGCAAGTTACTTTGGAATCCTCTATCAGAAATATCAGATTAATTTCAAATTCAGCCGCTTTGTCGCACTCTGCAATAAACCGTTTATGCTGGCTGGTTACGTTTCCGATTATTTCTTGTATATCCTTTTTGGTATCAATGACAGTTGACATATCATTAATTAATGCATAATCTCCAACAGGAAGTTTGGAACGAACATATTTGATACCATGCTTATCAAAATAATCGTGTTTTGATTCATGCTTTTTGGCTTGCTGCCTTGTATCTTCTATCAGTGTTATATTCAACGTATCACCCCGATTTCATAGCTATATTCAAGCGTTGCAATCTTATTGGTATAAATTCATTTCTAAAATTGCAACGCTTAAAATACCCGCTATTTTCTATTAAAATCCAAATGGCAAATCACTATCATCAGGAGTTGGAATATCTTCAAAACCGGACATATCAAATGTTGGAGCAGCAGGAATATCTTTTTCATCAAGTTTTTTCAGTTCCGGCACCGTGAAATCTCCTTTGCGGATTTTATCAACACTATGTACTTGATCGACATACAGCCTTGTTTTGATTTTTCCGTCATTGGCTTTGTATTCTTCTTCTGCCAAAACCAAACCAACCAATTTTCTGACAAGCGTTTTTTCGTCATTGTTGAATGTGTAACCCTTATTGCTGTTTTCAACCGCTGTTTTAAATGCTTTAAAGAATGGAAGCGCAGTTTCTTTATACGATTTGATGAATGATGCACCCCAGAATCCTTTTGATTTATATAATTCACGGTAATAGTTTTTCTTTTCTCCCTCTGCAATGTCATACTCGATTCGCAAGTATTCTTTATTTTCAACATTTTCCACCGCTGTAATACCGCATACATATCCGCCCGGCGTTACTTTTTCAAATTCTTTTGCTTCCTCTACGTTGTTCCAATCAATGTTTCTCATAATTTTATTTCTCCTTTTCAATTTCAATATTTTTTAAATCATAAAAATCTCTAATAGTGTCATCCACTAATTTTAAATCGTTTGGTATTTCTTCTTGATCAAACATTCCTATTGGCGTTTTAGCTACATCCTCATCGGTTTTTTGAGTATAAAACTTATAATCCTTGCATCTAAGAGAAATCGTAAACATTCCCTCTATACAAACTTTATCTTCCAACATTTTCCCTATACTCTTTGGCTTTATTTCGCCAAAATCGTTTCTATCCTCGTGCATCATAAAATATACAATTTTATTTTCCGGCAGTTTGTTGTTCACAAATTCAATTAGATTCCAAAAGTTATCAGCTATATCGTTGTAAAATGAGAATATAGCGTTTCCGGCGCCAGTTGTGCTGTGACCTCGCATAAATTGGTTTGTCATTAAATATCCCGCATCATCAATTACGATTGATGTATTACTGGATTTTGCTAATTTTGCCATGATGTCATTATAGTTATCTGATTTTACGGTCGGCAGTTTGTTTTTAAAAGGAAGCCGTTTACCCAAAACATTAATAACCGATATGTTGTTTGTAAAATTTCTTAGGCTTGTACTTTTTCCGCTTCCAGACCTTCCGATGATTAAAACCGGTATCCCCATTTATCATTCCTCCTTTTCAAATTCCAACGGACAATCAACGCCGATTCTTTGCTCATAAGTTTGCGTTATATCCTCGTAAGTTTTTACGCAAATAACACGATGAATGCTTGTATATTTCCCTTTGCAATACGGGCAATATTTACATGCCATTGCGATATTTGCAGGGTAATTGATTTCCGTTATGTATCTTGCTTTTTTATAGTGTGATACTCCATTAATATCCACATTTTCACTCCTTTACAAATCCGCATCATACAGGCGATTTAAATAGCATCTTTGAGCGATAGAGAAGTCTGCCATCATTCTGTTAAAACAATCAATTGTGTCTGACCGGCATTCCTCGCAAAGCCCATCCTCTACATCAACGCTGAATCGGTGACACTGTGCACATTCTTTTGCTTTGTCGTATTCCTCACACCCGCACACCGGGCAGACGGAATATTCAGCAAAAGCCGGAGAGCCGTGACATTCTCCCATATATTCCTTTACACGCCTTTCCTCTCCATCCTCAAATTGATGTCCGCATCTGCTGCATATATACATCATTTGACATTCCTTTCAATTTGTGTTATTCTTTAGGTGAATTTTTTTGTATGTGCGCCGTTAACGATTGCAGTCGTTGCGGTGCTTTTTCTTTTCCGGCAATATGTACGCTATCAAGCCGAGCATTGCGGCTAGGATAAAACACCCTGCCATAACCGCAATGGTCATTTCAAAGCTTGTCCCGATCACATCCGGCGAATCTGCCGCACACGCTCCGAGGATGATGCTCAACATACTCATAAATCCAGTTAACTTTTTCATAAGCTTGTCCCTCCTATGACATAAATTGTATTCCGCATTTGCATACTGCATGTAGATGCCCGTTAGATTTCGCTCTGGCGGCTTTTGCGGTGCGCCCGCACAACGGACAAGTAAATTCATATACCTTTCCACGATCTTTTACGGCATCGCTGGCAGCTACCATAAACGAGACCATATCTTCAATATCCATTGGCTTGTCCCCCCCTTCGATAGAGCTTGTCCAATTTTTTACTGCGGCTTGAAAGCCGTGGCGAGCTGCTTTTATAGTTCGCCTTTTCGTCTTGCTTCTTCAGCCATTCTTTTGGCTGCCGCAATAATTCTGTCTGCTTCCATTTCATACAGATGCTTTGTGTTTTCGTTATACGGAATCTCATATCCTTCCACACTGTCTCTAATGCTTCCGTCTGCCATTCTGTGTGTAATATATGCGATCTTTCCGGATGGACAAACATACATTCCCATGATTACGCCCCCCTTTCTCTAAATAATATGTACGGACTGGTTGTACACTTGCCTATGCGGTTAATGCTTTGATTTTGCTCTGCTCCCATTTCAGCTTGTACCATTCCAGATGTCGCCTGCGCTGCTCATAGTCCGGCACAGCTATCAACAATCCGGTATCCACCTTTTGCAGTAGTTCCATTAGTTCTAACTGCTTGTCCGTCAAAAACGGTCTAATGCTCTCGCCTTTCGGAATGTTATGCAGTTCTCTGAATTTCTTTGCCGTATACCCTGTGATGATTTTGTTAATCAAATCTGCTTCATTACTGAAATGATACGGTTTCGGTTCATCATGCGCCATTTTTACCGCCTCGGTAAGCATTGGGTAATCTTTTCGGACGGTAACAACATTGAATATCAGCTTTTCCATTTCGTTGAATCGTTTGATATATGCTTCTTTGAATTTCATTGCTTTTGCCCCGGTGAACCCCATTACTAACAACGTGAATCCGTCACGTGTCATGTTGTAGCATGGTAACTTTCTTCCCGTGGAATCAGTGTATATAGACTTTATAAAGTTTGTTTTTATAAAATCTCCACTCAAGCCACTTTTGGCTTCAGTAATTTTTTCAATGCTTCTTAAAACTTTTCCGTGTTCTTTTCCGAACATCTTTGCCACAATCAAGCTATTTGCTCTGGCGGTGTCTTTTCCGTCTGCAAATATTCCGTAATCATTCATTGGAATTAATTCTTTCATGCTATCTTCCTTTCTGTTTTGATTGTAATATTTTTCCAATTGTGATATCCTTAAAATAAAAAGGATGTGTTACTCATGCGTTTAAATCCAGACTGTATCCGAGATATTTTGCTGGAATGCGAAGAAAAATGTGATGGCTCTTATTACGCATTTTTTAAATGGAATCAAAAATTCATACACAATGAAAACGTATACACATATAAAGAAACCTATTATCATCTTCGCCAGTGCGACATGAATGGATATTTTTATAAATCCGCTGAAGATAACGAGTGCAATTTTCGCGTTTATGATTTAACGCCAAAAGCACATGAATTTTTAGCAAATATTCGTTCAGATAATATTTGGAACAAAACAAAATCTGCTGCAAAAGAAATTGGCGTATCGTCTTTACACGGACTTTCAAACATTGCCGCTCAGATCATTACCGCTATCATCGGAAAATACCTCAGCATTTGATACTGTTAATTTTACTGTTAATTCTGAATACTTTGGGGTAATGCTTTTCAGTTCAAATCCAGATACAGCTTCTAACTCAAAATTATCAAGTAACATTTTACGTCCATGACTTGTTGCAATGATTGTCAGCTTGTGCATGCTATCGCGTTGCTTATTCTCCATTCCTCTCTCACCTCTTTTCTCTGCTTCGACGGATTATTGTAATGTTTTGACTATTATGGTATTATTAGAATAAAAAAGGATGTGTTAATGTGGAATGGTATCAGATACTTCTTGCTATATCCATAAACGCACTATGGATTATACCTTTAGTCTTAGACGTTATTATCTATCCACTTAAAGAAAGCATTGAATATAACCGAAGATTCTATAAATGGAATTCAGAGCATCCCGACCTATTAAGAAAACGATGCATGGATTGCAAGTATTGTAAAAAGGAAACAAATTATATTGGAAGGTATCCTCACGGTTATCCAGAACGTTATCCAGTTTATTGTAGACTTTTAAAGCGAAGAGTATCTTCTTCAAGTCAACGTTGCCAATTAGCAGAGCCAACATCAGAATTTATTGAAGCACATGAGGAAAAATATCCGGCAAAAGATACTGTCGTTTACTTCTCCGCTTATGGAGACAGTTATCATTCAACTCCTCTTTGCTCTTCTTTAAAGCAATCTGTGCACATAAGAAAATCAGTTCATACACCAACAGATAGAAAGCCTTGTTCAAAGTGTTGGGTAGACAAAAATAACACTTTATATCCAAGAAAATAATTTGCATGTTATTGGACTGTCACTCCTTCATTAAGACCTAGCAAATAATCGGTTGAACGATTAAACATCTTTGCCATTTTTATTAAGTAATTAACTGGTATTTCGGTTTGACCGTTCATCCAGTTGTAAACCGTTTTGCTTGAAACTCCTATTTGTTTTGCAAAACTGATTTTATTTAAATGATTTCTTGCCAATTCGGCTTCAATGTTTGGAAACATATATTCACCACCTTTCAATTTGCCCAATTTGGATACCTTGCGATTTTATTATAAATCCATTTTGAGCAAATGTCAATACCTTTTTTGAAAACATTTGCTCAATTCGAGCAATTTTAGTTGACGTAAAAGAAAAATAATGATAATATATCGTTGAGGTGATATATATGACTATTGGTGAACGCCTATCAAAATTAAGAAAAGAAAAAGGGCTATCCAGAGTAGCTTTTGCAGAAAAAATAGGTATACCGCAAACAACACTAAGAAATTACGAGTCTGATATCCGAGAGCCGGGGCACAATTTTTTAATTCAAATGGCAAAAGAATTTAATGTTTCGACTGATTACTTGCTTGGGCTTACCGATACATTACAAGTAGCAAATCCCAACTTTAAAACAACTCTTGATGAGCAAGACCACATAAAAAAATACCGTGACTTAGATAGCCACGGTAAAAAAGTTGTTGATGTAGTTTTAGACGAAGAATATAACCGCATATTATCCTATGAGGAAACACAGGACAACAGCAACGAATACTTTATCGCATATTATGACTTGCCCGCTTCTGCCGGAACGGGCGCATTCTTGCACACTGACACCACACAAAAATTAAAAGTGCCGGAAACACCTACAACATTACGTGCCGATTTTGCCATCCGTGTCAGCGGTGACAGTATGGAGCCAAAATATTATGACGGAGATATTCTACTTGTCGAAGAAACGCCGGATATCGAAATCGGTCAAATCGGTATTTTCGTATTAAACGGTACCGGATATGTCAAAAAGAAAGGCACAAATGGACTGATTTCACTGAATCCGAAATACGACCCAATAGAGCCATGCGGTTCTGACGATTGCCGTTGTATCGGTAAAGTGATTGGGAAATTGTAAAGAAGGAGTATATATATGACTGTAAAAATGGTCGTTGGATGCTATGTACGTGTTTCTACTGAAAATCAGATTGAAAACTACAGTATTGAAGAGCAGATGCAACGACTAAAAGCGTATTGTTTATCCAAGGACTACGCAATATATGATATGTATGTGGATGGCGGGTATTCCGGCGGAAATACCAATCGTCCGGCATTGCTAAAACTTATCAACGATGCAGAACAGCAAAAAATTCAAGCGGTCGTAGTCTATAAATTAGACCGTCTTAGTCGCTCTCAAAAAGACACGCTCACTCTGATTGAAGATAAATTCTTAAAAAATGAAGTTGACTTTATATCTGTAAGCGAAAACTTTGACACATCTACCCCGTTTGGAAAAGCAATGATTGGGATTTTATCCGTATTCGCTCAACTTGAAAAAGACCAAATTACCGAACGTTTTACCATGGGGAGAATTGGCAGAAGCAAAGCAGGATACTATCATGGCGGCTCTACTTCTCCGACCGGATATGATTATATAAACGGTGATTTAATCATCAACCCATACAAGGCAGAGCAAGTAAAACAAGTATATCGCATGTTTCTTGATGGCAAAAGCATTAATGCAATCACACGGGAAATGCACCAAAAATACGGCGGATGGAATTCACATTCACTGACAATTAATGTTTTACGTAATTCAGTTTATATCGGCAAGGTTAAATTTAATGGAGTAGAATATAATGGCGTGCATAAACCGATTATTTCAAAGAGTGATTTTGAAAACGTGCAGCGTCTTCTCAATTCTAAAGAACGGGAAGACAGCAAGACCGCACCACAGAAAACACCCTTTAAAGCCGGATATATGCTGACCGGATTGCTAAGATGCGGAAATTGCGGTGCAAGATACAGCGCCAATCATGGGTATTATAAATGCTATTCTAGGGCTAAAACCTGTTCCAGATTTATAACAGATCCAA
>ULZQ01011633.1_pt1 | contig 10857 bp, 9 predicted proteins | sample 1963261 | NCBI WGS metagenome assembly ULZQ01 (sample SAMEA4835893, study PRJEB28245) | human gut metagenome | biome: gut microbiome; material: fecal sample | place: Denmark | collected 2008 | reverse complement strand
GCACCTTTCAGTATTTCCCCGGTGTTGCGCTCTTTGAGAGCGATAACCTTGTAAACTGGAAGCAGATAGGCTATGTGCTGACACGTCCCGAACAGGTAATGCTTGACAAGATACCTGCATCGGGCGGCGTATTCGCTCCCACTATCCGCTATAACAACGGCAGGTTCTATATGGTGACTACAAACGACACCACCCACAGAAACTTCTATGTTTATACCGATGACATCTACGGCGAATGGTCAGACCCTATCGAAGTCGATCAGGGCGGTATCGACCCGTCGCTGTACTTTGAGGACGGCAGAACATTCTTCATAAGCAACGGACAGGACGACTACGGCGAGAGCGGCGTTGTACAGTGCGAGATTGACATTGCAACAGGCAAAAAGCTCTCCCACAGCAAGTCTATCTGGAAAGGTTCGGGCGGACGTTATCTTGAAAGCCCCCACGTTTATAAGATAAACGGAAGATATTATCTTATGGCGGCTGAGGGCGGCACAGAATACGGTCATATGGTGACATATGCCGTATCGGACGATATATGGGGCGAGTATGTCACAGGCGACAACAATCCCATACTCACTAACCGCAACAAAGCGCCGTACATAATACAGGGTATCGGTCACGGAGATCTGATACAGGACAAGAACGGCGACTGGCATATATTAAGTCTCGGCTTTAGACAGATGGCTATATGGATGCCCTTCCACAGCCTCGGCAGAGAGGTTTTCCTCTCCCCTGCACACTTTGACGAAAGCGGCAGGCTGTTCGCAGGTCTTGACGGCACAACAGACGCACAGTATGAAATAAAAGGCGATTTCGTTCAGAACGAATTACCGGTATTCACATTCGGCAATACAGATCCTTCGGTTGACTGGTGTTATCTGCGTAAGTACCACCCCGAAAACTATAAGCTGTCGGCGGACAAGTACGAGCTTTGCGGCACCGATCTGACCCTTGACGATGCAGATTCACCTACTTTTATCGCAATGCGTCAGCGTGACTTTGATATGGAGCTTTGTGTCAACGTAAACCTTTGCGGCAACGGCGAGGGCGGTGTCACAATGTATATGTGCGAGAACGAGCATTACGATATTGCACTTAAAAAGACGGCGGACGGCACTTTTGCAATACTGAAGCTCAACATCGGCGGAATAAAGCACGAGCAGAACAGAGTTGCGGTAAATGCCGACAACGCAACGCTTATCGTCAGAGCCGACCATTATAATTACAATTTCTTCGTGAAATGCGGCGACACCGAAACACATCTCGGAAGCGGTCAGGTGAAATATCTGACAAGCGAGGTTTCGGGCGGTTTCACGGGTACAATGACAGGATTATACGCTGTAGGAGGTACGGCACAGTTCACAGGTTTCAGCTGTGCATACACCGAGAGCGAAGAATAAAAAAGAGGGTTATAATATGAGTTTTTTCCAGAAAGATATTGAAACTATGCCGAGAGCCGAGCTTGAAAAGCTCCAGCTTGAAAAACTGAAGCACATAACAAAATACTGTTATGACAATGTACCGCTGTACAAGAGAAAATTTGACGAGGCAGGCTTTGATTGTACAAAGATAAAGGCACTGTCGGACATACAGTACATACCGTATACCACTAAGACGGATTTCCGTGACAACTATCCTTTCGGAATGTTCGCAACACCGCTCAAAAACGTAACACGTCTGCACGCTTCGTCGGGTACAACCGGCAAGCCCACCGTTGTAGGCTACACAAAGAACGACCTTGATATGTGGTCTGACTGCGTTGCAAGACTTGTAACAGCCGCAGGCGCTACAGATGAAGACATAGTGCAGATTGCATTCGGCTACGGACTTTTCACGGGTGCGCTCGGTCTGCATTACGGCCTTGAAAAGATAGGCGCTACAGTAGTTCCCTGCTCATCAGGCAACACCGAAAAGCAGGTTATGCTGATGAAGGACTTCGGCACAACGGCACTTGTCGCTACCCCCTCATACGCTATGAGAATAGGCGAGGTCGCAGAAGAAATGGGTATCGGCAGAGATGAACTCAAGCTGCGGCTCGGTCTTTTCGGCTCAGAGGGATGCACTCCCGAAATGAGAGCGCAGATAGAAGATTATCTGCATCTGCTTGCAACCGACAACTACGGCATGAGCGAGCTTATGGGACCCGGTGTTTCGGGCGAATGTTCACTGCGTTGCGGTATGCACTTCAACGAGGATCACTTCCTCCCCGAAATCATCAACCCCGAAACAGGCGAGGTTCTCCCCGAAGGCTCAAAGGGCGAGCTTGTTATAACAACACTTTCAAAGGAGGCTATCCCTGTTCTGCGTTATCGCACAAAGGATATTACTTCTATCACCTACGAAAAGTGCGAATGCGGAAGAACTCACGCCCGTATGAGCAAGCCCTCCGGCAGAAGCGATGATATGCTGAAGATCAGAGGCGTAAACGTATTCCCCTCACAGATTGAAAGCGTTATAATGACTATACCGCAGATAGCACCCCACTATCAGCTTGTTGTTACCCGTGAGGGAAGCAGTGACAGACTGGAGGTCAAGTGCGAGCTTGTTGACGGAAGCGTGCTTGAAAGCCTTGAATCGCTGTCCAACTTACAGAAAAATATCCGCCACAATCTTAAGACGGTTCTCGGCATTGATACAAAGGTCACGCTTGTTGAACCCAAGACAATTGAACGTTTTGAGGGCAAGGCAAAGCGTGTAATCGACCTACGCAACAAGTAATATGAAGCTGAAATATGATGAAGCGGATATGCACGCACAGCTTGTAAAGGTGCTGTATCCCGATGAAACCGCAATGTTCCCCGTGTACTGCGTATATAATGATAAATCCTTTATGGGAAGCGCTATGGAATACGGCTATTTAGCCGTTACCGACAAGGGCAGACTGCTGATGATACGCTATGATTTTATAGGCGACGGCAACTGCGGTTCGTGTCCGCTCACCGCTATAAAGAGGCTTAAGATAAAAAAGCTGCTTATCGGTCAGTACAAGCTTGAATTTACGCTTATGACGGACGGTAAGGATTTCAGGACGACAGTACAGATAGCGCCGAAAATGGCTTTCGGAGCATTCCCCCATCAATACGCAAATTTAAATATGCTGCTTGACGCACTGCGTCCTTATATAGACTGATAAAGGAAAGAGAGCTAAAATGTCGCTTGAAAAAGTAAAGGAATATTTCAAGGCTTACGGCATAGAGGACAGAATAATTGAGCTGTCCGAGTCAAGCGCAACGGTTGAGCTTGCCGCTCACGCACTTCACACCGAGCCTTGCAGAATAGCAAAGACCTTATAAAATGCAACATAAAAAGCGGAACGTGAAACCCACGCTCCGCTTTCTCGTATATCCTGTTAAAATCACAGTATCGTAAACACCGTACCCGCACGTCGCCGATTTTAAGCGCATAATAGTAGCACAGTCACGAAAAAAATTATAAAACCACCTAACCAACCTCAGATTGTTCCGACTATATAGGCGTAACAATCATGATTGAAACGAAAAAAAGGTGCAATATGGAAACAAACGAAACACTTAAATTACTTGATGACAAAAATCTCCTCGATAAGATCTATCATTTTTCTTATCACAGGTGCAATACATCTTTTGAAGCTGAAGATCTATGCTCTGATATAGTTCTTGCAGTAATATCAGCCATACATAAACAAAAACGTATTGATAATTTTTACGCTTTTGTATGGACTGTTGCTCGCAGAGTTTATGCTGATTATTGTGAGAAAAGAAATTCGGAACGCCAAGTGTTCAGCATTGAAAACAGCGACTTGATGTTAGCATCTAAAGAAAATGAAATAGAAGAATTTGTTGAGGAAGTAGCCGAACAAGAACAAATAAGCAGGATTTTTAAGGAAATTGCTTTTTTGTCAAAGGCATACCGAGAGGTAATGGTAATGTTTTACATTGATGGGCTGAAGGTGAAAGAAATAGCCACAAGACTTAACATCAATGAAACCACCGTAAAGCAACGTTTGTTTTCTGCGCGAAATTCAGTTAGAAAAGAGGTTAAAACTATGAGTGAAAGAACGTATGTATTAAAGCCTATCAAATTGGCTATTTCAGGAACCGGAAATCCTTGCGGCAACGATCCTCGTTCTAAAACCGAAAGGATGTTTTCTCAAAACTTAATTTACTTGTGCAAAGACAAACCAAAGTCAGCCAAAGAGCTATCTGAAGAACTTTGTGTGCCTATGCCCTATATTGAAGAAGAATTGGAAATTCAATGTCACGGCGAAAACGGGAAATACGGTATGCTCCGCAAGCTTGAGAACGGCAAGTATGCAGTGAATATTCATTTGGTGGATTATGATGAGTACAACCAAGCCAATAAAATTTACGAAAAGCATTTACCTGAATTTTGCGAAGTTATCAAAAACACGTTAAAACAGAATGGAGAAAAGATACTTTCATTTCCTTATTTAAGCGAACAGAAAGATTTACGTTTTATTATGTGGTCTTTGATCTCAAGAACAGTTTGGGATTTTGAAAAAAGAATAAATAAAGTTCTTGCAGACAAATACTTCGCTGATATAGTTCCTGTTAATAGACCTTTTTCTTGTGTTGCCGTTGCATTTACAGATGAACAGTATCCTGAGTTTGATTTCTATGGCAGCGAAGATATAGATGCAACTTCAATCGGCGGGTATAAGTCGGTATTTGTATCCAATATTTGCGGCAAGCGTATTGATAAACATTTCCATTGTGGTCACAACCTATCTCATGATCCCAAACTCTTAATGGTACTCAGAACCATTGGCGGAATTGCTATTGACGACCTGTCCGAAAGTGAAAAAGAAATAGCAGCCAAAGCTCTTGAATGTGGCTATCTTCGAAAGAACGGAAATGTCATTGAACCCAAGATCATTGTGATTGACAGAAAGAACGATATGGACTTCTATAATCTTTCTTTTGATTTCAATAATGATATGGGAACTGTTATTGAACAAATTGCCGCTGAGCTTTCTGTGTTTATAAAAGCACACATTCCTGAACACCTGATGAACGAGTATCAAATCTATACACAACTTATAGCAGGCGTCAGAATATTAGCAAAAACAATTGAGGAATGTATTAACGAAAATCTGCTTGTAGAACCTGAAAACAAGGTCGGTGCAGAAGGCGTTCTGATGATCGTTGAAAGATAAGTGATTACTGCAAGACATCGCTTCGGCGATGTCTTAGCTTATACTCAAATTTAATTGTATCCCCATAATTATGACAAATATTCAAAACCGTCACAAAATAAAACCTAGTACATGAAGTATATGATAGCAGAATATGGTGAAACCGAAGAAACAACAGCTATAATAAATTATTTCGGATATACTGATTTTGATAACCCAAGAATAGCACGATAAATATGATAAAGCGGAACGTGAAACCCACGTTCCGCTTTTCTGCATATTCTGTTAAAATCAAAGTATCGTAAACACCGTACCTGCAACAATAAGCACAAGCCCCGCAGAAGACATCGCCGTGAGCTTTTCCTTAAGGAATATCCTTGAGAACAGCACGACAGCGAGTATGCTCAGCTTGTCTATCGGAACAACTACCGATGCGTCACCGATTTTCAGCGCATAATAGTAGCACAGCCACGATGCCGCAGTAGATACGGCACTGAGTGCGATAAACACAAATGCCTTACCGCCAAGCCCCGAAAAAACATTCTTCTTGCCCTTTGCCGCAACAACTATCCACGCCATTACAAGAACAACAGCCGTTCTTATGGCAGTGCCGAGATTTGAATTGACATTCTGTACGCCTATCTTTGCGAGAATCGAGGTCAGTGCGGCAAATATTGCGGACATCCACGCAAATATCATCCACCTGCCTGCCTTTGACCCTCTTTTTCCGGTATGTATGCTCATCATCAGCGTTCCGATACCGATAAGCACCATTGCAATGATCTTATAAGCCGTTAGCTGTTCGCCGAGAAAAATAAACGACATCAGCATAGCGAGTACGGTCGAGGATTTGTCGATAGGTGCGACCCTGTTCACATCGCCCGTTTTCAGAGCCTTGAAATAGCACAGCCACGAGCCGCCCGTCGCACAGCCCGAAAGTATCAGAAACAACAGTGTCATTCCCGTTACATTAGGAAGATCGTGCCATTCTCCCGTTATCCATACGACCGCTATCGACAGCACAAGCACTATCGTTGTACGCAGTGCCGTTGCAGCATCGGAGTCAGCGTCACGCAATCCGCACTTGCACAGTATCGTTGTTATGGCCGCAAAGAATGCGGAAAGCAACGCTATAAGTATATACATCATAGATCAGAAGCTTCTCCTGCAATAATCTCTCGGTGTTACGCCCTTCATACTCTTGAACACCTTTATAAAATAGCTGTAATCGTTGAATCCGCACTTCATCGCAATATCTATCAGCTTCTCATCGGTACTTGCGATAAGCTCACAGGCAGATTCGATACGGAAATAATTGAGATATTCAACAGGTGTCTTGCCCGTATATTCCTTGAACGCACGGCAGAAATAATTTCTGTTCATTCCGCACTCGTTCGCAAGCTCCTCAAGCGTTATGTTCTTACGGTAATTCTGCTCGATATAGCTTATAACATTCTTGAAACGGCGTACCTTCTTTATATCGCTCGCCGCTGTTTCTCCGCTCTGATAATGCTCCTGCCTTGCCACAATGTGACCGAGCATACACAAAAGCCGTCCGGGTACGGTAAATTCATATCCCGGCTCTTTTTCAAGCATTGCGTCTATAACCGCCTTTGCGTCCTTTGCAGGCTCGCTGTCGGCGGAAAAGAAGGTGATAAACCGTCTTTCGTGGTTGATTATCGGCTGAAGATGCAATGTGCATATCTGACTTGATTTAAGCAAAGCCGCCATATCAAACACAAGACAGTCATATCTGCAGTTGTCCTTCGGCGTACCGCCGTGCATACTTCCGCCTATTATCAACGAACAGCAGCCTGCGTCTATCCTGTGTGTATGACCGTCAAGAAAAAGCTCGAAATACCCGCTCCTGACATAGATAATCTCGCACTCGTTATGCCAGTGCGGTATCATATTATAACGTGGAAAATTCTCTGTCACTCTGTAGCAGGCATACGGAAATTCCCTTGTGCCATGCTCACGTTTTTCTCGGTATTCAATGTATTTCATATTACATCCTTTGGCTAAATTGTCAAAATCGTCATATCAAATATCGGGATAAAGTTAAAATAATCATTAAAATCCTCCCGATAATACAAATATTATATCATTTTTACACCATATTGTAAAGCAACTCCAAAACAAAATATCAATATAGTGCAACTAATCGTCACAATGCACTAACACAGCCCGTTTTTTTGTGCAGATTGCGGATTTTTACTTTTCACAAAAATTTTTATTTTTAAAACGATTACAGCCCTTGCTAAAAAAATTCATTTAAGATATAATTATCATAGACGTTTCTGTAACGTTGTAATTTTTTCGCTACAGGAACAAAAACATTAGGAGGATTCTATGAAATTCGGTTATTTTGACGATAAGAACAGAGAGTATGTCATTACATCTCCCAAGACCCCTTATCCGTGGATAAACTATCTCGGCACACAGGGCTTTTTCTCGCTGATCTCTAACACAGCAGGCGGTTACTGCTTCTACAAGGACGCAAGACTGAGAAGAATTACACGTTACCGCTATAACAATGTTCCCGTTGATATGGGCGGACGTTACTTCTACATAAACGACGGCGGTCATGTATGGAACCCCGGCTGGTCGCCCGTTAAGACAACACTTGACAGCTATGAGTGCCGTCACGGTATGGGCTACACAATCATAAAAGGCTCATCAAACGGCGTTACAGCCACAGTTACATTCTTCGTTCCCCAGAACTTCAACGGAGAGATCCAGAAGGTTACAATCAAAAACGACAGCGATAAGGAAAAGAACTTAAAGCTGTTCAGCTTCCTTGAATGGTGCCTCTGGGATGCAAACGACGATACAACAAACTTCCAGAGAAACTTCAACACAGGCGAAGTTGAAATTGACGGTTCTGTTATCTACCACAAGACCGAATATAAGGAAAGACGTGACCACTACGCATTCTATTCTGTAAATGCACCTATCAACGGTTACGATACCGACAGAGAGAGCTTCCTCGGCTTATACAACGGCTTTGACGCTCCTCAGACAGTATTCGCAGGCGCACCCAATATGTCCGTTGCAGACGGCTGGTCGCCCGTTGCTTCTCACTATATCGAAATCAAGCTCCAGCCCGGCGAAAGCAAGGATCTTGTATTCTGCCTGGGCTATGTTGAGAACAAGTTTGAAGAAAAGTTTGCTCCCGACCTTGACGAGAACAGCACGATTATAACAAGCGGCGACAGAAAGAAGAACATCGTAAACAAGGCTAAGGCACAGGCTATGATGGCTATGTGCGACACAGCCGAAAAGGCTGACAAGCTCCTCGCAGAGCTGAAGGAACACTGGAACAGCCTGCTCGGTCAGTACAGCGTTAATTCTCCCGATGAAAAGCTCAACAGAATGGTAAACATCTGGAACCAGTATCAGTGCATGGTTACGTTCAATATGTCACGTTCCGCATCTTACTTTGAGAGCGGTATCGGCAGAGGTATGGGCTTCCGTGATTCCAACCAGGACTTACTCGGCTTCGTACACCAGATTCCCGCAAGAGCAAGAGAAAGACTTATCGACCTTGCCGCTACAATGCTTGAGGACGGCGGTGCTTACCACCAGTATCAGCCCCTCACAAAGATGGGTAACCACGAGCTTGGCTCCAACTTCAACGATGACCCGCTGTGGATGATTCTCGCAGTTGCGGCTTACATAAAGGAAACAGGCGATGTTTCTATCCTTGACGAGAAGGTTCCTTACGAGAACCGTGACGAGCTTGCAGACACAATGCTCGACCATATGAAGAGAGCGTTCTATCACGTTGTTAAGAAGGTAGGTCCTCACGGACTTCCTCTCAGCGGACGTGCCGACTGGAACGACTGCCTTAACCTCTCCTGCTTCTCAGACAAGCCCGGCGAGTCATTCCAGACATACAACAACAAGGAAATGTTCAAAGAGCCTCCTTACTACAGCAAGGTTGCAGAATCTGTAATGATTGCAGGTATGTTCTGTGCAATAGCTCCCGAGTACGTTGAAATGTGCAAGATGAAGGGTGACACAGCAGAAGCTGAAAAGGCTCAGGCTGAGATCGAAAAGATGAGAAAGAACACCCTTGAATACGGCTATGACGGCGAATGGTTCCTCCGTGCTTACGACCACTACGGCAAGAAGGTCGGCTCACACGAGTGCGAGGAAGGCAAGATATTCATCGAGCCTCAGGGTTGGTGCGTTCTCGCAGGTCTTGGCAAGGACAAGGGCTACGATATTCAGACCCTTGACAGCGTAGACAAGTATCTTAACTCAAAACACGGTCTTGTTCTTAACAACCCTGCATTCACACACTACTACATCCAGTACGGCGAAATCTCCACATATCCCGGCGGTTACAAGGAAAACGCAGGTATCTTCTGCCATAACAACGCTTGGATAATCTGTGCTGAAGCCGCAGTAGGCAGAGGTGACAAGGCATTCGAGTATTATTCAAAGATTGCTCCCGCATTCAGAGAGGATATTTCCGATCTGCACCGCACAGAGCCTTATGTATACGCTCAGATGATTGCAGGTAAGGACGCTAAGCGTCACGGCGAAGCTAAGAACAGCTGGCTCACAGGTACAGCCGCTTGGAACTTCGTTGCGGTATCTCAGTACATCTTAGGTATTAAGCCCGAATACAACGGTCTGAAGATTGATCCCTCAATTCCTCACGAGTGGGACGGCTTCACAGCTTCAAGACTGTTCAGAGGCGCAACCTACGAGATTACTGTAAAGAACCCCGATCACGTTTGCCACGGCGTCAAGTCCGTTACAGTTGACGGCAAGGCTGTTGACAGCAATGTAATCCCCGTATTTGAAAACGGCACTCACAAGGTTGAGGTTGTTTTAGGTTAAGGGTTACAGGTATTATAATAAATGCGAACTCCCCGCCGTGTTGGCGGGGAGTTTTTGTGTTGACAAGCGAGCGGATTAGTATTAAAATATCAATAAGACTTATATCCGGAAAATTCATTTCGTTTTATCCGGAGGTAATATATTATGAGTGAAAAAACTTATTGTGAAAAATGTGGCTCGGAAATGAAAGTTATCAACGAAAATCACCCTGATGGGATGACTTGTCAGAACTGTGGCTGGGGTTGGGTAACATCGTATTTTGAACCGATTCTTTCAGATACTTGGGATTACCATATTATCTTGTTACCCTGCGAGAATTCATTGCTTCCAACAAAACCATCATAACGTCTGAATCCAAATACACTCATAAAATATCTCCTTATCTTGAATAGTCGAATTATCTTAATTTAATCACTATACGTTATACGAAAGCCAATTTTTCACATTTTCTAAATAAGATATTAATATCATATCAAAACCCTTTGCGTTTTTCATATAGTCAAGGAGACCATCGTAGCTGCTATTCGCAGGATCATTGACTGTATAGTCGACTACAGCCTGTGCTTGCACCTTAATATCACTTAATTCATCGTACTTATTTAAAATCGAAAATGAATCTGTCACCACGCTCTGGATACATCTATTATACTTTGCTATTTCGCAATAACACTCATACATACCGTCATAGTCATTGTAACTGAAATATAACGATGCATTATCTTTAGCCTCAGATGCCTTATTCATATAAGAGGTACCGCTTTCAAGCATATCAAGCAATTCGTCAAAATCATCCGAATTTGCAATGTGATTGCATCTTGAACAAAGTCCGATTGAAACTAAATGTCCCAGTGCTTCGCCCTCTGTCA
>ULZQ01052433.1_pt1 | contig 10939 bp, 9 predicted proteins | sample 1963261 | NCBI WGS metagenome assembly ULZQ01 (sample SAMEA4835893, study PRJEB28245) | human gut metagenome | biome: gut microbiome; material: fecal sample | place: Denmark | collected 2008 | reverse complement strand
TTTTCATTAATCTAAGAGATTTACACAAAATATTTTACACTCTTGATTTTCCGTAATTAATGTGACACGCTGAAAACGCTCCATCAACTTGTAAAATATCTTTATAATTTAAATCTTTTCCCAACTCTTTAAAAACATTCATATCTAATTTCTCCTTATCTTTTTCCCTTATTACTTTTTTCAACATAATCTTCCAAAATAATCCCCCTCTTCATCACATATTAAATCCATTTTCTAATGTTTATTATATATCCTTTTTATTTCTAAACAGAAAACGATTCCATCTTTTTCCTCTATTCTCTAAATCTCTTTCGATACTCTCGCGGTGTCATCCTAAACCTATCTTTAAACGCTCTATTAAACGTTCTTTGACTCTCAAATCCAGCATCCAGATAGATGCTTGTAATATCTTCATTAGAACATTCCAACATTGCACTTGCATAATTCAATCTATGTTCATTTATATATTGCTTGAAATTTTTATGGAATATTCCTGAAAATACTCTTGATAGTGTAAATTTATTCACACCCAATTCTTTCGAAATCTTTTCCAACGATAAATCTTCTCTAAAATGTTTTGCTATATAAGATACCGCCTGATAAACAATGTCATTACTTTCTACACTCTTTTTATCCATGAGTTTCATTTTTCCAAGACTCCTGGCCAGTAAGATTTGTATATACGCTTGTTCTACTGATCGTTCTTCCAACACATTTTCTGAAGTATTCTGAATTTCTTCCTTCTTTTCTTTCGATATATTTTTTTGTTGCAGTAATGCCTGCAATACATATTTTATATCTGGATGTAAGTCAGCCTTTTTTATAACAGGATCTACTGGGCAGAGATTTTGCAACGTGTCCATATAATTGCTCGTTATCACTGGAAGTGCCCACACATAGATAGATTTATTTTTTCCTTTTTCAAACACTTGATAATGATGAATTACATCCGGGAAAATCACAGCGAAATCACCTTCGTCCATATGGAACAGTTCTTGTCCCATACCAATTTCCATACTTCCACTTATCACATATATGAATTCAACCGAATTATGCAGATGTGGCGGTGCATGTCTGGATGTTTTTTGTAATATATGTACATTTTCTTTTTTCTGCTCGTATACTGGGAACATTTTATTTCTCCTGCAATTTTTGTCTACTTTTTCTATTCTTTTGACACGCATCTCTTCTTTTTCTATATTACAATACACTTGTAACAAGGATAAATAAAAAAATAAAGGAGGACTTCAAATGAAACTTTTAAAAGGATTAAAAAATTATTTCAATAATGTAATTTGTTTTTATGCTGATTATTACAAATGCTATTGTCATCTGTAAACCGATGACAATAGCATTTTTCTTTTCTCTATTTCATTATTTCCAAATTAATGTCATGTCAAATTCAAAATGATTCTGATTCAACTGATATTTCTCCGAAAGTACTGGACCACAGCTATTAGATCCGATTCCACTCTGTGCATAATCTAGACATACAACCGTATATCCTGATGGTTCCAGTTCATAACTGTGTTTTTTCTTCGTCAGTTCTTCCTGTGTATAAGAAGATACATTAAACGAAAATGGCTGATTACCTATGGCTGTAAACACTGTATTTTTATTCTTAATTTCCAGATAATCACAGTCTGTATGGCTTCCATTTTCCTGAGGACGTAAATAATCTTCATGAAGATCATCTACTTTTGCAGTGTAAGTACCATGACTTCCGGCCCTGCATTTATCAATATAACTTTCATCCGGTCCAATTCCAAAGTATTCTACATCGTCAAAGTTTCTGTTCATGAAGAGGCGAATACCGAACCTTGGAAGCATTGGAAATTCCATGTCCTTCTCTACCTGCATATTTACTTTGATTGTTCCATCGCAAGTAATTTCCCAGTCCGATTTTATATTCAAAATTCTCTGTACCGTTGGCGCTACTATTGCAGAGACACAATGAATGATTACTTTATGTTCTATTTCTTCATAAGTTGTCTCGTAAGCTCTGGAATAGCTCTGATTATAATGCGCATTATACCATTCTTCTTTAATCTTACGATCATTGTCCGTCGGAGCTCTCCAAATATTAAATTCCATCGGACGCTCCAATAATTCTTTGTCTTCTTTTTGCAGGCTTTCAAATACTCCACTTTGCTTATTAAAGATATACAGACACTTTGGAGAACCAATACCAATCGTAAGATAGCTGTCCGTCTCTGTAACTTCCAATGACGTTAATACTTTCTGGTTTTCCTTGCAATCCTCTAACAGCTTTTTCACTTTCTGATTACGTGAATCCGTATTTTCTAACAAAATTTCATCGAACCCAAGTTCTTCCCCATCATACATTTGCTGCGTTGCTTTTTTCAGGTAATATTTTACTTTCAAATAACACTTGCCGCTTTCAGGAACATACAGAGGGATTTTTATTGTACCTTCTTCACCTGCCGGAATACTCTTTTCTATTTCGGTGCTACCTGTCATAAGTGTCTCACCATCTCTGCTTAATTCATAATCAACATAAAGGTAATCTTTTAAATCCACATAATTCATATAATTATGTAATGTAATTTCTCCCGCTTGTTGATCAATCGAAGTTACTCTTGCCGGTCGATAAATATTCTTGTATTCTTTCAATCCCGTATGTGGTGTTCTGTCCGGATATACCAGACCATCCATGCAGAAGTTTCCATCATGGATTTCTTCTCCATGATCACCTCCATAGTAGTAGATCCGCTTCCCGTTTTCTGCAGTACCTTTATCAATAGCGTGATCACACCATTCCCACACAAAGCCACCGCATAAAGAATCGTATTTCTGAATCAGTTCAAAATAGTCCTCTAAGTCTCCCGGTCCATTTCCCATAGCGTGGCAGTATTCTACCAGCAGAAGTGGTTTATCCGGCTGTTCTTTCATATATTCATCAATTTCATCAAACGCAGGGTACATTCTTCCTACGATATCAATATTTGTATAATCATAAGTTCTGTCTGTACTTCTATAAAAGGCGCTCTCATATGTCGTGAGTCGTGTCGGATCGAATTTCTTCGTCCATTCTAACGCTTCTTCAAAGGTACATCCGTAAGCACATTCATTTCCCATAGACCAGATAACAATACATGGGCGGTTCTTTTCACGGTATACACACAGCTTAGTACGATCCATCGTTGCCGGTATGAAATCCGGGTTATTCGCAATTCGTTTATTCCACTGCTCAACGACATTATCCCATTCTGAATTTTGTAAATACTGCGTCTGCGTTCCATGACTTTCATTGTCTGCTTCATCGATTACAAAGAAACCGTACTCGTCGCAGAGCTGATAAAAGTATGGAGAATTTGGATAATGGCTGCTGCGCACTGCATTAAAGTTATGCTGTTTCATCATAATCAAATCTCTTTTAACCTGATTAATACCAATGACAGAACCTGTCACCGGATCACTGTCATGCCGATTCACACCCTTGAACTTGATCTTCTCACCATTCATGTAAATAATACTTCCGTCTCTTGAAATCTCACGGATTCCGACCCGGTCTGCAATCGTCTCTGCATCAGAGAACAAGATAAGCTGATACAGATAAGGCTGCTCCGGATTCCAAAGAGTTGGATTCTTAATTATAAATGTAGCTTTATGTGTATATCCGTTTTCTTCCGCCACTCGTTCGAAATGACCTTCACTTACGGATGTACCATCTTCATTCTTGAGAAGAATCTTCATATTTTCTGCAATATTTCCTTCTCCTACAAAGTTTGCACGGATCTCTATCTCCGCATCAGTTCCATTTATTTTAGTTGTTGTAAAATAATCATATAATATATTTTCCGGGCGTTTTAAGATGTACACATCTCTGAAGATTCCTGTCATTCGGAATTTGTCCTGATCTTCCAGATATGTTCCGTCACACCATTTTAATACCAATACTGCCAGACGGTTTTTTCCATCTCTCATAAACTCTGTAACATCAAATTCTGCAGTTGCATGAGACACCTGGCTGTAGCCTACATACTGTCCATTCATCCATACATAAAAGCAGGAATCCACGCCCTCAAAATTCAGATACGCTTTCGGAGCTTTTTCCTCTTTGCTATAATCAAATTCATGTATATATGTTCCACACGGATTTTCCTGTGGTACATATGGCGGATCTAACGGAATCGGATAACGTACATTCGTATACTGGTGGCTGTCATAACCATAATTCTGCCAAATTCCAGGTACCGGGATTTCATCATAGGTTTCCGTCAATGTCTCCTCCCGATAGAACTCCTCCTGTAAGTCATAAATACTTTTATAATATTTAAATTTCCAATCTCCATTCAGCAACTGGAAGCGATCCGACTTTTCTCTGTCATGAACAAGTGTGCCCATTGGTTTTGATGCCGGAATATAATATGCACGATATGGCATTGTATTTTCATGAAGCACCTGAAGGTTTTCGTAATAGTTAGGTACGATCATTCGTATGCCCTCCTCTGAATTTTCTTTATTTTTACTGCTATTATACGTTTTCAATTATTAAATTCATATACAGCAGATGTTCGAAAATATGCATAAAATAACACTGTCTATTTACATATGGCGGCCCTTTTCCCAGAACCGCCATATGTTTATTTCGTTATTCCAATTTCTTTTTGAATTCTTAATTTTTCATTTGCTTTTTCAACATTTAATTGTGTCAATAATAATGCTACCAATATATTAATAATCATCGGAAGCCATAAATACATGAAATGAAGCATATTAATACAAGACTGTGACTGAACCTTCAATTGACCATTAAATCCGCCAAAATTAAGTAACCATCCAACAATTGCTGTACCAAGTCCACTACCAACTTTTAACCCCATGGATGTACAAGAATACATTGTTCCATCAATTCTCTTTCCATATTGTAAAAATGTATGTTCTGAACATTCTGCAACCAAAGCGTTTAAGTTACCCTGCCATGGCGCCATACCAATCGCACCAATTGCTGTACCAGCTAACATCAATGGAACATTTCCCATATATCCTGCAATAATTACAATTCCTCTTCCTGCTGTCGCAATTAAATATCCAGAAAAATTCAACTTATAATATCCTTTGTATTTTGCTACCAGCATTGGTAAAAATGCAAGTCCTACAATAAGAGCCAAGTTAATCGCACCCGAAAATGTTCCTAGTAATTCTGCTTTACCAAGCACATATGTCATATAATAAATTCCACAGTTTATAATCGCCGAATAAGTTTGTCTGAGAATGTCAACCACAAGAATCACAATGTAATATTTATTATGTACCAACATTTTAATTGATTCAATCAAGCTGTATTTTTCTTCTACTTTTTCTTCTCCATTTCGAAGTTCTTCTTCTGGCAATTCTTTAACTGAAAATACAGTCAATGTATTTGAAATTAAACCTATAATTGCATAAATAATTGCAATTGTTCTCCATCCTTCTGCTCCGCCACCAAGTTTCTGAACCAATCCAACAGTAATAGTCTGAATAATAAAGCTTGTTCCAAATGCAAACATGAATCGAATTGATCCCATTTGTACTCTTTCTTTGACATTTTTTGTAATTAAAGCCGTTAATGTAGAATAGGCGATATTATTTGCTGTATAAAATCCCGCATTTAGCAACAAATATGTAATAAAAAACCACACATACTGAGATGTCTTTCCCATTGTTGTTGGTACAGAAAATGCTGCAATCAATGTTATTGCACATCCAAAATATGCCCCGAGCATCCACGGTCTTGCTTTTCCCATCTTTGTATGAGTACGGTCAATCATTGATCCAAAAACGACATCCGATATACCATCCAATACCTTCGATGCTGCAATCAATGAACCAATTACACCTGCATTCAGTCCTACAGTATTTGTCAAGTAAATCATAATGAACGAAGATAAGAATGCAAATACCACATTACCAGCTATATCTCCTGATCCATATCCTACTTTATTATACCATTTTAAATATTTCTTTTCTTCCATTGTCCTCTCTCCTTGTCTTCATTTAGCATTTTTTTCTTACGGCCTCTTTCATCGGAAGTCCCGTATCATAATCCAACTGTCTCGGTTCATACTCTTCATTTTCTCTTTGCCTTGTATATCCTTCATTTTCCCAATTTGGAACGAAGTCTTTTCTCCATGGACGCATTCTCCACTGATATCCTCGATATAAATCTCTTGTATCATTCATATGTTGAATTAATTTATCATGCAACGCATTGCGCTCCTCCACATAATTTTCATCATCAATTAAATTATTTATCTCATATGGATCTTTCTCCATATCATAAAATTCGTCTGAATCCAACAAATGAATTACCAGTTTATACCGTTTGGATATAGCAGCCCTCATAATCTGTAATCCACCAAATCCATCGTGATCAATTTCATATCTTGTGAACTCCGTAAAGATCACATCGTTAATTTCTTTTTCTGGATTCTCAATCTGTGAAAGCATACTCTTTCCTTCCATAAGTTTAGGAATTGGAATATCAAAATAGTCCAATATCGTCGGTGCAATGTCTATATGAGATGCCATTGCTTCTTCTACATACCCCTTGGCTCCACCTTTGATAATCAACGGAATATTTGCAACCTCTTTGTACGCTGCAGCATTTTTAGAAAACAATCGATGTGCCCCAAGCATATCTCCATGGTCTGATGTAAAAATTACAAGTGCATCTGGTGCAACTTCCCGTATTTTATCCAATACTCTTCCGATTTCATAATCTACATATGAATTGCATCCTAAAAACAGTGATAATCCATCTGTCGGTCGATTAATTTCATCTTCTGTTGCATGTAAATTCTTACCAGACCAAAGTCTTTGCATAAATGGTTTTTTAGAAAGATCATCCTGAAAATTAGGACAACTATCAAATTTAAATCCATCATACATATGATTATAAGGTTTCGGGCAAAGTGATGGTCCATGCGGTTCGTCATAAGATACACTTAAGAAAAAATCATTATTTTGATGCTTTTCTAAATATTTGATTGCTCGATTAGAACAACGATGTGCGTATGTAAACTCTTCCGAAAAGTCATCCTTATAACATTCTTTAGGGTTTCTGGATTTTACTTTTTCTTCGTCAGTTAATTCGTTTAAATAAGTTTTCATGTCATACCAGTATTCTGGGTCCCAACCTTCTGGACAACGCCCATTTCCAAAATAATCAGATCCATCCAAGTGCCATTTTCCTATATAACCACATTGGATTCCATGATCATATAACCTCTGTCCTATTGTTTTTACATTATCACCCAGTGCAATGCTATTCGTTACCATTCCATTGGTATGCGGGAATGTACCAGTAAAGATTGCACTTCTTGCCGGACCACACACTGGCTGACATGTATATGCATTTTCATATCGGATTCCTTCTTCTGCTAGGCGATCCAAATTTGGAGTTTTCATTTTAGGATATCCATAACATCCAACCATGTCTTTTCTGGTTGTATCAGTCATCAGAAATATTACTTGCTTTCTCATATTCTATCCTCCTTGATTTTCGTAATATACTTAATTCTGCTTTTGCTCATCTGCTTGACCTAGTATATTCCTATATTTTCGCCATTTCTATGTCAAATTATGCGTTTAACATGGATAATTCTGCTTTTCTCAATCATTTTTTTTCTAATGCTTGCTCTTTAAACAACATTTGATTATGATGATAGATAAGGCATACTGTATTGTTTTTTTGTCGCCTCTAGCTGGCAGAATGGAGATTTTTATGATAAATGTATCAGGACATCTTAGAAACGAACGAAGAGCCACTGGATTTGAAGATCTTTCTACAGCACTCACTGTAAACTGTTGTGGTATGCAGATTTTCAAAACAAAGGACTATAAACAAAATCGAGCAGCAGGACGAGTAGACTATCAACTAATTTATATTTATAAGGGTGCCGGACACTATTACATTCATGGAAAGTGGAAATCTCTCAGTGCCGGAAATGTCCTTCTGTTTCGCCCAAAGGAAGCACAAACCTATTCTTATTTTTTTAAGGAGCATCCTGAAATCTATTGGATTCACTTTACTGGTTACAATTGTGAAAAAATAATCCAAAAATACAATCTACATAATTGTTACATCGGCGAACATAGTTTACTGAAAACTTTTTTCCAAGAGGTTATCATTGAATTACAATTAAAAAAACCTTTTTTTGAAGATATGGTATTAAGCAATTTTTGGCAGATTCTTGCCACAATTGCACGATCCCATCAACAGATTCTTTCCCCATTTGGAAATGATTTTTCTATAAACCGTCTTGTAATTCAACTAAATCAGACGTATATGGATGATTGGAATGTCGAATCCATGGCTGAATACTGTAAATTAAGTGTAGGATATTTCTCGCACCTATTTAAAAAAAGAATCGGGAGTTCTCCCATGAAGTATTTAACAGAGCTTCGTATCGAAAAAGCCAAAGAGTTAATTGCTACTAATTCCATGAGTTTGTCTAACATTGCACAAATGACCGGATTTAATGATCCTTTATACTTTAGCCGAGTATTCAAAAAGACTACCGGAATCCCTCCAAAGGAATTCCAGCAGTCTTTACTCACAATAAATACACCAAACTGGTGGGATGAATAAACTTCACTCCACCTTTTTAATTAATTAAACGTTGCCCATTTTATCTATAATTTACTCTATCACCTAGTTTCAGAATCTCTTCATAACAATGTTCAAAAAAGATTTGATAGCCTTCACAAAAATAATTCAAATATTCCTTATCTCCTAGTTCTCGGTTTCGCATACACCCTCCCCTGCACAATCTGTAATATGTACAATTTTTACATTTTTGATTCACTCTTTCTGAGCATTCTATAAATCCCACTTCCTTACGCTTCTCATCTATTTTCGATATAATATCTGTATTTAAATTTCCAAGATAAAATTTATCCATCACAAAAAAATCGCAAGGATATACACTTCCGTCTGCTTCTACCACATATTGAACTCCACATTTTCCCCGCTGTTCACAAGATTCAGCCATATATCCCGCTGCTAATCCCACATAATTTTCAAATTGTCTTATATATGGATGACATCCTTCTTGCAAATCTTTATACCATAATTTAAATAATTCTACTAAAAATTTTCCATATTGTTCTGGCAGGATAGAGTAAGACATTTTCCCGTGTTCTTCACCATATGGATCCAGACAAGCAATATATTGTTGGTAATGCCACCCTCGTTGTTTATAAAATGCATAAATGGATTTTATATTCTTAGCAACTTTTGGAGTTACTACAGTCAAAATATTATATTCTACGTTATATTTATCTAGCAATTTTATATTTTTATTAATCTGTTCAAATGTTCCATCTCCAATTTTATTATGCCGTATCGAATCATGTATTTCTGGAAGGCCATCTACAGATACACCAACAAGGAACTTGTTTTCTTTAAAAAACATGCACCAATCATCAGTTATACCATAACCATTTGTCTGAAATGCATTAATAACCTGCAAGTGATTTCGATTGTATTTTTTTTGCAAATAAAGCGCCTTACGAAAAAAATCTAGTCCGCGAAGTGTTGGTTCTCCACCTTGCCAGGTATAACTTACACTTCCTTCCGAATGAAGCATTGTTCTCCTAATCATATTCTTCAATGTTTCTTCGCTCATCATTCCATAAAATTTTTGTTCTCTTTTTGCAGCTTCATCACAATAAAAGCAATAATCACATGTCATATTACATGCACCTGATGCCGGTTTAATTAGTACGCTTATATTTTTCATCCTATCCTCCAATAAATGATATTCCAACCTTCATAATGCCTGCCAAAGCCATAACCCCGATTGGATTCATTTTTACCTTCTGTAATAATACAACACATATCATAAAAATTACAACAAGAGTCCATTTTGTTCCAACCAGCGATATCATTCCTGTATTCCCCCAAAAAGCTGTAATCAGAATTGATATGCCAGCCGCTGCAATCATCGCCACCACTGCTGGTCTTAGAGAATTCAATATTCCTTGCAAAGCAGCCATATTCCGATATTTCAAATACAGTCTAGCAATTACTGTAACAATAATGCACGATGGTAAAATACATCCAAATGTTGCAACTAACGCTCCTAGAGTTCCAGCAATCTTTGTTCCAACAAATGTTGCCGAATTCACGGCAATCGGTCCTGGTGTCATCTGGGAAATTGTTATCAAATCTGTAAATTCTGACATACTAAGCCAATGATGCACCGTTACAACCTGCCCTCTAATCAACGGCATTGCCGCATATCCTCCTCCAAAACTAAATAAACCAACTTGCAAAAAGCTTAGGAATAATTCCCAATAAATCATTTACATCCTCTCCTTCCCGATAACGCATGTCCGAATAATTCCAATTATTCCAGATATAATCACAATGAAAATTACATTAATATTAAAAATACAAGCTGCTATAAATGCACCTATCATAATCAATACAGATACCACATCTTTTTTCGAAATTATTCCAGCTCCCATTTCATAACTAACAGAAGCAATCACAGCACCAACTCCTGCCTGCATTCCTTCTAGCATCTGACTTACAAAGTAGTTACTACGAAATGCATTATAACAAAACGATATTATGGAAATAATTAGAAATGGTGGAATCACTGTCCCGATAATTGCAACTATAGTTCCTAATATTCCTGCTAATTTGTACCCCACTACTATTGCTCCATTTACCGCAATTGCTCCAGGTGATGACTGTGCAATTGCCACTAAATCAAGCATTTCATTTTCCTCAATCCAATGATAGTCATCCACAAACTTCTTTTTCATCAACGTAACAATTACATAACCACCACCAAAAGTAAAAGCACTCAGATATAATGTTGAAATAAATATCTTCCACAGCATCTTCTTCTTATTTTTTTTCTCCATCTTCTTTCCCTTTCCTTTCATCGCTTTTTAGTATATTCTTGCTTGACACTTATGT
>ULZQ01045821.1_pt1 | contig 10968 bp, 10 predicted proteins | sample 1963261 | NCBI WGS metagenome assembly ULZQ01 (sample SAMEA4835893, study PRJEB28245) | human gut metagenome | biome: gut microbiome; material: fecal sample | place: Denmark | collected 2008 | reverse complement strand
CAAAGGTTGGAGCAAGGCGTTGCTCCTTTTTTTATGTCCATACATTTGATTTCCTGAAAAAGAGTCGTATTTTTGTACACTATTCATATAAAAGGAAAATGAAACGAAAATTACTCTATATCACTTTAATAATAACCATTCTATGTGTAATTAGCATTATTATATGCAACCGGCGAATCAAGAAGAATGCATCTCAAAAATTATATACTGAAATTACAGAAACACCTAAAAACAATGTAGGGCTATTGCTTGGTACTTCTCCCAAACTAAAAAACGGGAATAACAATTTATATTTTGACTACCGTATTTTTGCAACTCTTGAATTATACAAAGCCGGGAAGATAAATTATATCCTCATCAGTGGCGACAATCGTAAAGAAAATTATAATGAACCGGAAGAGATGAAGAAAGCACTTATGCAAAGAGGAGTCTCGGAAAAATACATTTATCTGGATTATGCAGGATTTCGCACACTCGATTCCGTTGTTCGTGCCAAAGAAGTGTTCGGACAAAGCCGACTAACAATTATTTCTCAACGTTTTCACAATGAACGAGCTATTTATTTAGCAGAAAAGAATGGAATAAACGCTATCGGTTACAACGCCAAAGACGTGAATGCTTATTCAGGACTGAAAACTAATATTCGAGAATTATTTGCAAGAGTCAAGATGTTTATTGACTTGGCAATAAACAAACAACCTCATTTTTTAGGAGACAAGATTATTATCGGAAAATAAAAACAATTATGGAACAACAAATTCAACTCAACGACCACAACAAACAGGAGTATCCTCCTATGCACACTGCGGAGCATTTATTGAATGCCACTATGGTGAAGACATTCGGTTGTCCACGCTCACGTAATGCCCATATAGAAAGGAAAAAAAGTAAATGTGACTATATTCTTTCCTCTTCTCCGACAGCGGAACAAATTCAAGCGATCGAAAATAAGGTGAACGAAGTAATCAACCAGAACTTGCCCGTAACAATTGAATTCATGACACACGAACAAGCAAAAAATATTGTAGATCTTAGCAAGTTGCCGGAAGATGCCAGCGAAACACTTCGCATCATACGTATAGGAGATTATGACGCTTGCGCTTGTATCGGGGCACACGTCTCCCATACCTCCGAAGTGGGCATTTTCAAAATCATTAGCTATGATTATGACGAAGCAAGACAAACTCTACGATTAAGATTCAAACTGGTTTAAAAGGGAAGCACAGTTTATGCAAAGAGTTTCAAACGGATTTGGAACACATTGTTTCAACCCTACTTGAAACAATGTGTTTCATAGTATGAAACAAAATGTTTCTCACCGAGAAACGAAATGTTTCCCATAGTGAAACAAAGTGTTTCATGCTTTGAAACAAATTCAACCTACCGTTTACCGGCTTTTCCTATAGCTAATCACCGCCCAACTATTGAAGAATACAGCAAAAAGAGACAGAATGCCTATCTCCGGCAATAAATCGACCAAGCCGCTTCCTTTCAGATATACCATACGCATCGCCTCTATAAAATATTTTAAAGGATTGAATACAGTGATAGCCTGCGCCCATTCCGGCATACTGCTAATCGGTGTAAACAGTCCGCTCATCAACATCAGAATCAACATGAAAAAGAACATCACAAACATAGATTGCTGCATCGTCGCTGAATAGTTGGATATAACCAACCCAAAACCGGACATCACCAGTACAAAAAAAATCACCAAGAGATAGATCATACTAAAATGCCCCACAGGTACTATCCCATAAAGCAGCCAAGCCAACACAAAACATAATGTCAACACAATAAAACCTACAATCCAGTAAGGCAAAAGTTTAGCAAGAATAAAAGTAAATTTAGGTACAGGAGTAACATTTATCTGTTCAATGGTCCCGACTTCTTTCTCACTGACCACATTCAAAGCCGGCAGAAAACCACAAATCAATGTCAACAGCATTGCCATTAATGCCGGAATCATATAGAGCTTATAATTCAGATTCGGGTTAAACAGCCCTTGCGTATCAATACGGATAGAAGGAATGATTTCGGATACAGAAACAGCCTCCGGACGTTCCGAGCGTAATTCGGACGCATAACCATTAATAATAGCGGTCAGATAAGAACTGCCTAATCCGCCTTTTGTTCCATTCACCGAGTTGGCGGCTACTAATACGTGCGCATCTCTCCCATTCATCCAGTCACGCTCCAAATGCCTAGGAATCTCCATGACAATATCCGCCGTACCCAGTTCAATATTCCGTAATCCTTCTTCATACGAAGCCGGGACCTCCGTTAAATGGAAATAAGTAGAAGCGGCAATCTTATTCACCAATCGTTGCGAAACTGCAGAATGGTCATTATCAACTATATTCAACCGAATATTCTTTATCTCCATATTCACCGCCCAAGGCATCAACAGCATAATCATACAAGGAAAAATAAGAATCAACTTCGGTAGAAACAAGTTGCGAAGCAACTGTTTAAACTCTTTTTCTATCAGAAACTTTATCATAACCGTTACTCCAATCGATATTTAAACTTCTTAATGCTGACAGTGATAAGCACGGTTGCCATTAACAACAAAATGCCAATCTCCTTAAATACCAGTACAACCGATACTCCTTCAATCATCAGTTTACGTACAGCCTGGATATACCAGCGGGCCGGAATAATATCCGATATCAACTGAAGAATCAACGGCATACTCTCCACAGGGAAAATCATACCGGACAACACCATGGTAGGCATCATCAGAATCATGCCGGAAGCCAGCATAGCCGCCACTTGTGTACGTGTTACCGATGAAATCAGTAATCCCAACGACAACGAGACAAAAATAAACAGCAAAGACACCACCACCAACCAAAACAGGCTGCCCACTACCGGTACATCCAGTACAAATACAGAAAGCAACAGAATCGTCACCAAATTGACAAACGACAATACAAAATAAGGAACTGCCTTCGCCAGAATGATAAACAGCGGTTTGACAGGCGATACCAACAAGACTTCCATTGTGCCTGTTTCCTTCTCACGGACAATAGAGATAGAAGTCATCATTGCGCAAATCAACATCAAAATCAATCCCATTACTCCCGGAACAAAGTTATAGGCGCTCTTCATTTGCGGGTTATACAGTAACTTTATGTCCGGAGTCAGACGAGCCGACGACGATATGCCCGGAGATATCATCTCCTGTCCTACCGCAGACACAATGCCCGTAGCATAGTTGATTTGCGAGGTCGACATATTAGGGTCTGTTGCATCCACAATCAACTGGACACGTGCGTCACCGCAATAAAGTCCGTCGGCAAAATGTTCGTTAAAGACAACCACCATATCTATTTTATTTTTCAAGAAGGCAGCCTCCATTTCCCGCGGAGAATGAAAACGCCTGGTGACAGTGAAATACTCACTAGCATCCAGCCGATCAATGATTTTCCGTGTCACCACATCATTAGAGGGATCGAGAACAGCAAGCCGGACATTTTTTACCTCCGTACTGATAGCGAAGCCGAATAGGATAATCTGCACGACAGGCATTCCCAACAGAATCAGCATCGTACGCCGATCCCGGAAAATATGGTAAAACTCCTTCTTTACGAAAGCTATAAACTGTTTCATAATCAATCTGCTTTACGTACCGCATGGCGGGCCAATTGTTGGAAAACATCATCCATTGTATCTGCTCCGAACTGCTGCTTCAGACGGGCCGGTGTGTCAAGAGCCTTGATCTGCCCGTCCACCATAATGGAAATCCGGTTACAATATTCAGCCTCATCCATATAATGCGTAGTTACAAATACAGTAATTCCCCGGTCAGCTGCCTGATAGATCAGTTCCCAGAACTGCCGGCGCGTAGCAGGGTCAACCCCGCCCGTAGGTTCATCCAGAAAGACAATTCTCGGCTCATGGAAAATAGAGACCGAAAAAGCCAGCTTCTGTTTCCAGCCCAAAGGAAGGCTTTTAACCAACGTGTTCCGCTCGGCAGAAAATCCCAAGCGTTCCAGCAGTTCATCAGTCTTCTGTTCTATATCTTTTTCCTTCATCCCATAAATCCCCGCAAACAGGCGAATGTTCTCCCAAACCTTCAAATCCTCATATAGAGAGAATTTTTGGCTCATATAGCCAATATGCTTTTTCACTTGTTCCGCTTCCCGGGATATATCAAATCCGGCGACTTTCCCTACCCCGGACGTCGGCTTGCTTAGTCCGCATAACATACGCATTGCAGTCGTCTTTCCTGCTCCGTTTGCTCCCAGGAAACCGAAAATTTCTCCACGGTTCACTTGAAAAGAAATATGGTCGACCGCAGTGAAATTGCCGAAACATTTTGTCAGTTGTTCTACTTCAATAACAGGAGCCATTGTATGTTGTACTTCTTCCCGTTCCAACGAAGGCGGACAAAGAATGGAAGCAAATTCCTGTAAAATCCGTTCGGGAGTATCAATTCCATGAATCTCTCCATGATTGATAAAAGCTATCCGGTCGCACTGGCGGGCTTCATCCATAATAGGAGTCGAAACAATAATCGTAATGCCCTGTTCCCGTAAGTTTCGCAACATCTGCCAGAACTCTTTACGAGACACCGGATCAACTCCTGTGGTAGGTTCATCCAAGAACAAAATATCGGGTTTGTGAATCAGCGCACAACTTAATGCAAGTTTCTGCTTCATACCTCCCGACAAAGCTCCCGCTCTCCGCTTCTTAAAAGGCTCTATCTGTTGATAAATATCTTTAATCAAAGCATAATTCTCTTGAATCGTCGTATGGAATACGGTAGCAAAAAACTCCAGATTCTCTTCTACCGAAAGATCCTGGTACAAAGAAAAACGACCGGGCATATGCCCCACTTTGGTACGAATCAGTTCATAGTCTTCCACCACATTCAGCCCTCCGACAGTTGCCGAGCCTTTATCTGCAAGCAACAGGGTCGTCAAGATGCGGAACAACGTACTCTTGCCCGCACCATCGGGACCAATAAGCCCGAAGATTTCCCCCTGCTCTACAACAAGAGAAACCTCTTTCAGAGCTTCCACTTTTCCGTAGCTCTTACTTACATACTTTACAACGACTATAGGTTCTCCTTTTCTCATCTTTCCGGTTCTTCGTCATCAAAATTTGACTCCGCCATACATACCAATTTTCAACGCTCCGTCATTTTCCACGGCAATTTTTACCGCATACACCAGATTGGCACGTTCGTTCTTCGTCAGAATGGTTTTGGGTGTAAATTCCGACCGTTCGGAAATCCACGTAATTACACCCGTATAAGCCTTCTGCTCCGAATTTCCATAATCGGAATATACCGTCACCTTATCACCCAGTTTCACTTGTGATAGCTGCTCCGAAGTGATGTAAGCCCGCAGATACATACGACCAATTTCGGCCACCTTAAACAGAGGTTTGCCAACAGCCGCCAGTTCACCGGCTTCTGCATATTTCGCTAATACCGTGCCTTCAATCGGCGACTGAATATGACACTTATTCAATTGGTCTTTCACTTGTGCCACTTGTATGGCAACGGAGTTTCCCTGCTCCGTCAAACTATTCGTGCTATTCAGCAACGATGATTCTTGAGCTGCAAGCTGTCGTTCAAGCAGTTTAACCTGCGCATCCCAGTCATCCAATTGTTTCTGGTTTGCCGCTCCTGCCGTAAGCAAATTCTCCACTCTCTTTTTCTCCCGCTCAGCCGTAGCAATCTGCTGTTTGGTAGCAGCAATTTGTTTGGCTAAATCCGGACGCTGGCTTTCCACCGATTTCATGTTAGCCTCCAGTTGTAGTTTTTTCAAGTACAACTGAAGCGTATCCACCAGGCCGATTTCCTCTCCAGTCTGCAACCGCTTCCCTTCCTCAATATCCAAATTCAACAATTTGCCGGCAGCTTCAGCGGAAACTATAACTTCCGTTGCTTCAAACGTGCCTGTCGCATCATAGTCAGGCGTTCCATTTCCGCAGGCAGATAGCATTGTCAATGCTATCCCTCCTATTCCTATTTTTATCATTCGTTTCATATCCGAAGAAAATCTAATTAATGGTTTGTAGTATATTTCAATTGATAGATACCTTTCAACCGCTGGATTTCGTGCATCGCTTTCGTCTGGCGTGCCAAACTTTCATTCGTCAGTTCCCGAAGCATCTCAGTCACCGTCAAAGTACCGTTCGCCACTTTGGCTTCCGCCGATTTCCGAATGTTGGTACGCAAGCGGATAATCTCGTCATCATCCTTCATCTGTTTCTCCAATGAACGAATTGCCTGATCCTGCTGCGTCATTTCCAGACGCGTATTAAAAAGAAACACATCACGGTTATTATTCAGTTGCCGACGTTTGTTCTCAATCACCTGCCGGTCATTCTTCAGTGTATACAGACTCCCGAAATTCCACGAGAGTCGGACACCGGCTATATAATAAGGAGAGAACTCATTCTTCAGCATATTCAATCCCGGATTCCCATAAGCACCTTGCACATATAATCCAAACTGTGGCAAGTGGCGTACATTCAATGCTTTCTCCTGTATCTGCAACCCTGCACCCTGCGCATCAAACAACGACAGTTCCGGCCGGCGGATGTCGCTGACTGCCGAAACATCATTTTGCGGAACCGGTTTCTCCAGTTGTGTTTCCTGAGATAATTCCTCGCCTATCAATATGGAAAGCATCTCCAGATACGCAACGCGCAAGGAAGCAAGTTCCACTCTTTTCTGCAGCGTGTTCAACTGCTCCACCTTCACAGCGTCCAGATCAGCCTGATTAGCAATTCCATTTTCCACATAGGCGGTGATCTGACGATAATTCCGTCCCAACTCATCCTGCAACAAAGCATTCTGCCGCAACTGCTCATCCAGTAAAAGTATCCCGAAATAAAGATCATTTACCCGGCTATTCAACGAATACATATCCACGTTCAGCTTCTCTTTCTCCACGTCAGCCTCCGCTATCGTCTGTTTCTTCTGCATCCGGATTCCTCCACCGTCCCAGATTTTCTGTTGCAGTTCCAGCATTACCTGATATTGGTCTTTAGGCAATCTCTTTAGTTCTACACCGGGAATCTTCACCGGCAATTCCGTCACATCACTTTGATAAGAAGCCTTGGCCGAAAGAGCAAACTGAGGCAGATAACCTTTGGCCGCATTCTCCAGATTATATTCCTTTGTCTTCTCCACCAATCCATATTGATGTACCAACGGATAATTTTCCTGCGTCTTTCGTTGACATTCCTCCAACGTGATTTGCGCATACATCCCCGATACAAACAATAAAAAGGAGAGACTGAAAACCATTCTTTTCATACGCATCTTTTTCTATTAGTTTTTCGAAAGACAAAGATAAGAGGTTTCAAATATACAGTCACTCTCTATGAGTTGGTAAATATGTTCCAATAGTTCGATAAATCAGAAAAAAAGAATTAAGAAATATCTTTTTATTACCTTTGCAGGAAAAGAAAAAAAAGAATGGAACAGAAGAAAGCACCGTTAGACTTGGGACTTAAAATGTTGGAGAACTACAAAATTGTTCGTCATAACGAATTTCGTTTTATTTCCTCTGAGTTCGGATTCGTCAACAGCTTCATTAAAATGGAACCGAGTCTTTTCGCGTTCGGACAGCCGTATCGTATAAAAGAAGGTCGTATCGCACTGGTCAAACAAGGCGTTGCACGTGTTTCTATTAATCTGATAGAACATAATCTGCAAGCAGGACACCTATCATTAATGACTCCCACCTCTATCATTCAGGTCATAGAAGTCTCTCCTGATTTCGATATGCAAATGATAGCCATAGATAACAACTTCCTCCCTATCTCCGAGAAAGAAGATTTTTTCACCTATCTCTTACATCATCAAAGAAACATTCTGTTATCATTAACTCCGCAGGAACATATACAACTAGAGAAGTATTTCAGTTTAATCTGGAGCATTCTGCAAGAACCTCCTTTCCGCCGGGAAGCTATACGACATCTTATCGCCAGCCTTTTATACAATATAGAATATATAGCTAAACACTATAATCAAATGAAAGGAGAGCGTTTGACACATCAAGAGAGTATTTTCCAGCAATTTATTTCTCTAGTCAACTCTTATAGCAAGACAGAACGCAATGTCGGCTTTTACGCAGACAAGTTATGCCTCACCCCCCGTTACCTGAACACCCTCATCCGGCAGACCAGCCAACAAACAGTAATGGACTGGATAAACCAGTCCATTATACTAGAAGCTAAAGTATTGCTAAAACATAGCAACCTGCTTGTCTATCAAATTTCTGATGAATTGAACTTCCCTAATCCTTCTTTTTTCTGTAAGTTTTTCAAGCGAATGACAGGAATGACGCCACAAGAATATCAGAAATCGGAATGAGTTCTTATTTTGAAAACTCTTTGATTCTCTGTTCTTCTTCCAATTTACAAATCAGCAGCGTATCATCTTTTTCGGCAATAATATATCCGTCCAATCCTTGTATTACCACGCGCTTTTCTTCACTGGTATGAACAATACAATTCTTGCTTTCATACAAACGAATATCAGTTCCCACCATAGCATTGCCCGACTTATCCTGTGGCAATAGTCCACGGAGGGCTCCCCATGTCCCTAAATCCGACCAGCCGAAAGAAGCAGGAAGCACATAGATCTCCTGTGCCTTCTCCATTACTGCATAGTCAATAGAAATACTTTCACAGGTCGGAAACAGCTTCTTGATTGATTCATTTTCTTTTTCAGTATAGAAATCCGGGAAAATACGATCAAAAATCTGTGCTATCCCCGGAGCATATACACGCATCACGGAAGTAATAGTACGCACATTCCATACAAAGATTCCTGCATTCCAAAAGTAATTGCCTTCCAACAGATATTTCTCGGCCGTTTCTTTGTCCGGTTTTTCCTTAAATGCATCTACTGTAAATATCTCCTTATCAGTTTGAAGCTGGTCGGCGGCGGCAATATAACCGTATCCCGTTTCCGCACGGGTCGGCCGGATACCGATTGTCACAATGGCACTGCTATCATCAGTGAAACGAAGAGCCTTCTCCACCACCCGACGGAATTCTCCCGTATCAATAACCAATGCGTCCGAAGGAGTCACCACCACATTAGCATTCGGATGTTTTTTCTTTATCTTCCAACAGGCAAAAGCAATACAAGGGGCCGTATTCCGCGCACAAGGTTCCGCCAGAATATTACTTTCCGGAATTTCCGGCAACTGCTCCCGAACAATATCTATATATTTTTCTGAAGTTACCACCCACATATTTTCTCTGGGACAGACACCGTCAAACCGATCTGCCGTCAACTGAATCAATGAGCGTCCACATCCCATTACATCTATAAATTGTTTGGGACATTCCGGCGTGCTCATCGGCCAAAAGCGGCTACCGATGCCACCAGCCATTATTACCACATGATTATCCATACCTGTTATTCTCCTATAAAAACACATTTGAAATAATTGCGCAATTTACTCCAAAATATCCAACTTTACAAGAAAAACAAAACACTTTTATCATAAATCCATAGTAATAACAGGAGTACTATTTCGTTGATTGGCAAAATATGTCCCTTCTAAGTAACAAGAGACACCCCTCCTCCTTTTCGCTAAAATTAGGTCAAATATTCCTTTTTATTGATTAAAAAGGTAAGTGTTTTCCAGACGATAATTGCATTTCATTCTCTTTTATCTATATTTGTGCCCGCATTTTTATCACATTTTATTAGCCACCCTATTCAAAATTTACAAAACCAAGATAAGCCGGATGGAAAAAATTAACGCAATAATTACAGGAGTCGGAGGATATGTTCCCGATTATGTTTTGACCAATGATGAGTACCAGAACGAATCCGGACGATATTGATTTGGTTATTGTTGCTACCACCACTCCTGATTATCGTTTTCCTTCCACTGCATCCCTTTTATGCGAAAGGCTGGGATTGAAAAGAGCTTTTGCGTTCGATATGCAAGCCGTATGCAGCGGTTTTTTGTATGCACTGGAAACAGGAGCTAATTTCATCCGTTCGGGAAACTATAAGAAAATTATAGTTGTAGGAGCCGAAAAGATGTCATCAATCATCAATTATACAGATCGCGCCACTTGTCCTATTTTTGGTGATGGAGGGGCAGCCGTCATGCTGGAAGCCACAACCGAAGATTTAGGTATTATGGATGCCGTATTGAGAACAGACGGCAAAGGATTACCTTTCCTGCATATAAAAGCCGGTGGTTCTGTATGTACCCCCTCCTATTATACATTGGATAATCAAATGCATTATATCTATCAGGAAGGACGTACTGTATTCAAGTATGCCGTAGCCAATATGTCCGATGCCTGTGAAGCTGTAATTGAAAGAAATCATCTTAACAAAAATGATATTGACTGGGTGATTCCTCATCAGGCCAATCAACGCATAATCAGCGCTGTAACACAACGCTTAGGAGTACCTTCCGAAAAGGTCATTGTCAATATTGAACGATACGGAAACACCAGTGCCGGTACTCTCCCACTCTGCCTTTGGGATTTCGAGAATAAACTCAAAAAAGGAGATAATATAATTCTTACAGCATTCGGAGCAGGATTTGCCTGGGGAGCTATTTATGTAAAATGGGGATATGACGGCAGGAAGAAGTAATAAGCTGTTGTTATCAAAAGATACATACGATGATAACAACAAATAATGAATCAGTAATCTTTTTCATTTTATACAACTTTAGTGATTAGCTTTAAGCATCTGTTTATTGACATATTTAATCAATTGATATTACATTTCAATCCAGAATAATAGTAAAGAAAACAATTTAAAAAATAGCCAATATGTCACATTTATGAGTTCAAGTAGCTAATATACATAAATGTTATACATGGATTAGTCGCACGAATTATAATAATTGGTCGCACATTATGTACACCATATAATAAATGGAGCGAAGGTAAAAACATAAAAAAAGCACTAATATATCAAATATCAGTGCTAAGTATCTCTTCTTAATTATT
>ULZQ01032465.1_pt1 | contig 11183 bp, 7 predicted proteins | sample 1963261 | NCBI WGS metagenome assembly ULZQ01 (sample SAMEA4835893, study PRJEB28245) | human gut metagenome | biome: gut microbiome; material: fecal sample | place: Denmark | collected 2008 | reverse complement strand
CAATAGCCCCTATGCCATGATTGTGACATACGGGCTGAGATTGTACCGGTAACGGAGATTTGCATTAAGCTGTGGCAATTCATAGCATACACCATATTTGAACCATTTTGCAAGAACCGATGTACGCTTATGCCGTTTGAAAAAACCGCCCTGCTTTCGCAGGGCGGTTTTCGCTTAAAACTGTGCTGTTGTTACGTTTGATTCGCTGTTTGCAGAATCGGCAGTGTCGTATTCGTCCGACAGGTTATCCTCTATCCACTTAGCCATCATCAGCGGTGAAAGTATGATGTCCATCGTTTTCTGCTCACCGTCGCTGACGCTTTCCATAGTAACTATCTCTCCCTTTTCACGTCCCTCACTGCCTATTATATCGTAGGTCAGCTGACAACGGTACTTGATGGAGCAGAGCAGGAATTCGGGAGGAATAACCTCGCAGCTTGCAATCTCGTCAAGCCATACGAAAGGACTCATTCCGCCTATGCTTATATCCTCGATAATCCAGCCGCTTGCCGCATAGGAATCGTTAGCGCACATATAAAGAGAGAATTTGAACTTTTCTTCTCTGTCGTCCTTGAACAGACCGACTTCAAAGCTCTTTATAACGTAGTTGTTTATAATGCTTGATTCAAATCCGCAGCAGGAGCAGGTTCCTCCGTAGCCGAACATCGTGCCGTTAATATCCTTTGCAAAATAGTTGCGGTAAACACGCAGGTTCGAAAGGCTGCGGAGCGACTTGTATCTTGTACGCAGGTACTGAAGCTCCTCAGCGGTAATTGACGGCAGAGGTTTATAGTAGTACGGAATCTGGTCAAGAAGTACCTGGTTCGGTTCTTCGGTGCTTGAGTAGAACTGGCTGAGAACGTTGTTGTTCTCGCCTACCAGCAGATATTCGACATATTTTGCAAATTCGGGTTTGGTGCAGTCGTCACGGAGTATAACATACTTTGTGATGCTCTGACGCTCCTCATCGCTTATCGGGTCGTTTATATCTATGATACGGATAATCTTGTCTTTTTCGCCGAGAAGTGCGATACGGGGAATTTTAAGGTCGCAGATATAAAGGTTAGGCATAGTTGCCGATACCTTTTCATCTGTCAGATTGCTCTCACGCAGAAGGCTCATAAGCGAAGCCTTTTCGAACGAATAGCCGGACTTCATAAACGGGAAGTCGAATACACGTCCGTTGAACATTCCGCAGTTGATAAGCGCATAAACGTCGCCGATTATCTCAAGAAGGTCGGCGTTGGTGATACTGCTCGGTATCATGAACTGTTTGCCGTATGCGGCAAATCTGAACTTCTTGTTAATATCAAGCTGGAGCGTGATGTCACTGCCCTGCGATTTCATCTCACGCAGGAAGGTCATAGTATCCTTGCCCTGTGTGAAGCTGTTTATCAGCATATTGATGACTTCGTTGTATATCTGGTGATTCTCGAAGCTGTTCTTGTGCGCCACAATGCAGTCATAAGCCCGCTTGAGATTATGAACTGTCATTCTTGCAACGTCGAAGTTATGGGTGATGTCACGGTAGTGGACGTTGAACTGGAAGTATCTCATTCCTATCTTATAATCCTGACCGTACATCGTATCGAACAGACCGAGCGCTCCGATAAGTGCGTCCTCATCGGCAACAGCGTCATTTATAACATACTTGCCGAGCTTAAGGCTGACTATACTTCTAAAGCCGAAGCTCAAATCGAAGTCTTTGATAGCGGGATTCCTCTCGCTGTCAAGAACGTATGTATTACCGTCAAAATTGAAGTTGTAGCAGAACTCTCTGCCTTCCTCGTCACTATCCTCGTCAACCCACTTATAGCTTGCCATTATGATGTTTTCGGGCATATCCGATACATCCTTACGCATCTTGACAAGCTCATCTTCGATATACTCTGTAAATGCCGAGCCGTTCTCATGCTCCTGCTTTGAAACGTGGTCTGTGAGCGAGAAGAAGCCAAGCTCTTTTACTTCGGAATACGGCATAGCCTCGCTTTTTCCGGGTAAAAGCAGTGAGATGCTGTTGTGAAAAACACTGCGCAGATCGCCTACCATAACGCTGGTAGAAAGATAATTGCTGAAGAATTCAAACACATAGTGTTTCGGACGCATATAATATTTGTCTGAATTCGTTCTCGGCAGCAGCTCGATAACGAAATAGCGTGAATACTTTTCAATCATATATTTGAGATCACGGTTTATAGCTTCCGAAACCTCCTCCTCACATTCGTGGCGGATGCCGGTTCTGTGGGTGGTAATATATGAGTTCGGCACACTGATGAAGAACGCCGACAGCTTTTCCTTGATGAAATCCTCTCCTGTTGACTTGATAAGACCTGTCAGCTCATAAGTGGAGAAGTAGTTATATTTATCAAGCAGGACTTTTACCAGCGTGTCACGCTTTGCGGAAGAAACCGCAAACGGAATAAGATATACAAAGCCCTCGTTTTCGTGCCAGATAAATTCGATAACGCTTTTGCCGTTCTGTAAGAAACGCACTGTCGGGTCATCGTCCGGTGTTTTCTGATAACGGATAACCTTATATACCGCAAGAGGCTTGCCCATATCCATAACGGCAACATTGAACGTGCGGTTGGGATTTTCCGCTTCACCGAATCTGCCAAGCTGCTTCTTCCTGATAAATGCAAAGCAGAATTCGACAAGATTTATATATTCGCCCTTGTGGATAGTGAGGTTTACGAGGTTTTCCTTGATCTTAGCCTGTTCTTCTTCGGAAACCTTGAAAACGATCTCTGTACCCTTGAAAACGGGTGCGGTAAGGTTAAGCTCTCTTATCTTGAGGATACCCGCATCGTTTACTATTCTGAAATTGAAGTTGTTCGAACGCAGCTTCAGCCACTCAACGTTCATAAATACGCTCTTTGAGCCTACGCCGAAACGTCCTTCACGGGATTTGTCGCCGTCGCTTCTGCCGATACTGAGATAATAGAGTATCTGCTCAAGCGTAAAGCCGTCCTCGTTGTATGTGAGCCTTACTTCGCCGTCCTGCTCAAAGTTGAAAAGAACCTTGATGTCGGGGTCGGAGTAGTAACAGCCGAATGTGTTCTGTAACAGCTCTCTTATTATTGATTCCTTCGGATAGTCGCTTACGGACAGCGAAGTGTTATACGGTGTGCGTCCGCCGAATACCGAGTTGAAGTAGTCTTTGAACGGGGTGCTGTCGGCTTCACCTGTGTAAAGCAGGTTCTGCATCTTCATCAGCGACTGTTCCATCACTTCACGGTTCTCGTTTGCGTGCGCCTGATAAAAATCGCCTAAAAGCCCCGCAATTTCTTCGTTACGAAAAGCCTCCACCTTACATCACTCCCTCGTTATATTTTTTCATGAATTGTCTGAATGTTTCCTGTATCATAAAGTTATCGGTAAGATAACGCCAGGAGTTGAGAAGCACAGGCATCTTTACCGTATCAGGCAGCATATTTACGCATAAACGCAGTTCTGCGTTCTTGTTATCGGTGATAAAGTTCTCAAAAGCCTTTTGAGCGGCTTTTATGCCCGCCGAAATATCAAGCGTGGAGCATTGCTCCTTATATGAATGGTACTGCTCGCTGTACAGACATTCCTCAAGCGCCGTTCCGCCGAGCGCAACTATATGCTGCTGATCGTCCAGGTAGAGCAGTGCTCCGCTGAAGCGTTCCAGTGCTTCCTTTATCATAGGTTTCAGCACCTTTTCTTCTGTGGAGGTGTTTTCCTTTATTCTGTTTTCAAGACCGAATGCACGGTAGATTTTATCCAGCTTCAGCTTTGTATATTCGTGCGTCTTTGCCGCAGAGGAAATATCTATAGAGGGTGAAATGTTGTAATCGCTTTTGAATTGCGTTATTACATCGTGACAGTTTGAAACCTCGCCTGTGTAGGAGCAGACGTACTGCAGATCCCGTATAGCGTCGGTTATAAGCTGTGCGGCATTAGGAAGGTCAAAAAGCACATTTCGTCCGGGAAGCCCCGCTACAATGCTCTTGTATATCTTTCCGAACAGAACCTTTGACAGCATTCTTGCATCGAACAGATTGTTCTTGTCGCACATAACTATGAATTCTCTTGATTGTTCGTTTCTGCCTCCGTGACGTGCGGCACGCTGTTCAAAGATAACAGGGCTGTCGGGAAGCTCATAGTTGAATATATGGGTAAATCTCTTTACCTGAGGGTTTATCGAGCCGATTTTGTCAACTGTAATCACTACTCTTGCGTTGTCACGCACATCGTTTGTGAAATTATCGTAGCGTGTGTTGAATATGTCGCCTCTGTCTATTTTCAAAAGACCGTTTATATTAGGATAAAGAGCGGATATAACTTTCTTCAGATACTGGATGGTCGAGCCGGTAACACAGTAAACGACCGCTCTGTTTTCCGAGCTTTTCAGCACCTCGTCCAGCTTTGTGAGGAAGCAGTCGAGCTTCTTGTCGACCTGACGAAGCTCCTGCACATCAGCTATATTATAGGAGGGCTTGGTGTAGGTTTTCTTTGCTTCCAGTCCGTATTCCTCAAAGACGTTACCACCCTGCGCATAAAGAGGAAGGCCTGTCTTTATGTCGATAAGACGTCGTGAGTTCGAGATGAAATCCTGCGGGAATTCATATTCGAGCATCACAACATTTCTTGCTACCTCGCCGTTATAGACCGATTTGTCGAAATAACGCATTACCGGAGTGTAGGGGTTGAAGCATATTGATTTTTCGTCAAAGCTGATGTCATCGACCGCATTGGCTTTATTTTCGTCGGCAAGCAGTGTCTTGACAAGTGACTTTATCTCATCGTAGCTCTGGTGATAACCGCACGGTACGGGGCTGAGAATAACGAGCTTGTTCGTTTTTGCTTTAAGGTGTTCCGAATAAATTCCGCACTTTATGCCCGATGTGCTGAGGCCTGCGTCTATTATAACAAGATCCCATGTAAGACCTGCGTCCGCAAATTTCTGCATCAGAGGATTGTCCGCCTCAAGCGCTTCTTCGGCGATTATATATGTATTTGACGCTTTTTCGTTAAAATATGTGATAGCCTTAGACGAGCCGGAGATCATCTTGAAGTCAACGCCGTTACCTGTTACGACACAACGGTACCAGCTGTGCATAAGGTGTCTGGGACATATCAGCAGAATGTTTGGTGTCTGAACCTCAAGCACCGTATCAAGTATACCTATCTGAGCCTTTGTCGCTTTATCCGAGCCGTATTCGTCAAGTACAAGACAAAAGCCGTATTTATTTAATTTTTCGTGAAAAGAACAGCTTATCGCACTTATGTCCTTGCCATAATACGATATCCATTTAATCTCTTCGGTATTCAACAAATCACCCTCCGCTCTTCTGCATCTGCCGACGCAGATTAAATAATATAACTATTATAATACATTTGAGCATTTTTTACAACAGATATTTCACGTTTTATAGAAAATAAATAAAAAATGAAGTGCGATTTTAGCAAAAAACAACAAACGTATCTCGGGATTTATAAATACATTATTAAGAAAAAAAGTCAGTAATTCTTGGGTTTCGGTTCGACTTTACTTGACAAAAGCCGATAAATATAGTATTATACTGATATATGTAAAAGGGGAGTGGTGCGCTTGTATTTCGGTAGTGTCAGATTTTTTAAGCATCTTATTCTGACTGTAACGGCATTACTGATAATAGTGCCTACGGTGCTTTGTATATTGCTTGCGGTTGACAACGGCAAAAAGTCGGATGAGATAGACAGGCTGAATTCTCAGCTTTCCGCACAGTCGCAGGTGTCACAGACATCGGACGATCAGAGCAGAACGTCTTCGGCGACAGAAAGCTCCGACAATGTTAAAGCGGAGCCTTCTGTGACCGAAAGCGCAAAACCGGAAACATCGGCGGCTGTCCCGGAAACCACAACGGCGCCTGAAACAACGTCTGCTTCATCATCGGCGGTTGAAAGCACCGACAGTTCCGTGTCCTCCGGTGCGGACAGCTATACTTCACTTTTCCCGACGCTGTATGCAGATAAATATGACGGCGAATATGAAAATAGCAAAAACACCGTTTATCTTACATTTGACGACGGTCCTTCGGTACTTACGGAAAATCTGCTTTATTATCTGAGACAGGAAAACGTCAAGGCTACTTTCTTTGTAGTTCCCGAAAGAACGGAGTATTGCTATTCATTACTGAGAGAAATAAGCAATTCGGGACACACGATAGGAATACATTCCGCATCTCACGATTACGAAAAGATATACGCATCTGTTGACGCATTTCTCGAAGATTTCAACGAAGCGTATGAGATAGTCCTTGAGGCTACGGGCAAAGCACCCGACATTTACAGATTTCCCGGCGGCAGTGTGAACGATTATAACGAAAAGACCCGTGACGATATTATCGCAGAGATGGATCGCAGAGGTTTTACATATTTCGACTGGAACGTGGACAGCAACGACTGGCAGGGTTACGGCTGGACAACACTGTACACAAACGTTTTAAAAGACGCTGAGGAATTTTCCTCGCCCGTGATACTTTTCCATAATACAGGCGACCGTGATAATACGGTGCTTGTGATAGAGGATATAATCAAGGCGCTTAAAAACAAAGGCTATAAATTCGGCAGTCTTTCTCAGAAGATAAAGCCGGTTCAATTTTAAATTCTGATTTCAAGAAAGGGATAACAATGGGAATCAAGGATAATTTCACACAGGCTATGAAGGAGCTGACGAATCCCAGACCGTCTGACGCTCGTAAAGAGGTCAGGGACGTTGCCTCATACATGAATGATACTGCCGACGCACAGCCGACAGAACCTGTACAGCCCGTACAGAATACTCAGCCGTCCGAGAACGAACAACCCGAACAGCAGGCACAGCAGAGCGTGAACCCCGAAACAGCGGGCAACGGCTTTGCACAGCAGGAGCAGGCACAGGATTTTTCTCAGAGAATAGCCCGTGATATGAATGAACAATACACTCAGAGCAACTCGTTTGATCAGAATGTACGCAGCGACGCTTTTACGCAGGCGCCTCAGAACAACGGATTCACAGGCGGCCGGAACGGATTTGCACAGAGCGGTTCAGACAATGGCGGCAACAATCCTTTTATGAGTGGTATGAGGGCTGATAATTCGCAGGAAATGACCGTTATATCCAAAAACACTATGATAGACGGTAATGTGCGCTCGTTTGCAGATATGAAGATTGACGGCAATATTAAGGGCAACGTTGAAACGACCAAGAATATCACTATAAACGGCAAGGTTGTAGGCGACCTTACCTGTGACAATATCAGTATGAAAAATTCGGCTGTACAGGGTAATGTACGTCTTAAAGGACAGGCTGTAATGGCTAACGATTCGATGCTGATAGGCGACCTTTCATCACAGGTGGCACAGCTCAACGGTAAGATAAAGGGTAATATCGAGATTTCAGGCAAGATAATGCTTGACAGGGATTCTGTCATAATCGGTGATATAAAGGCAGGCTCAATCGCAATTTCCGACGGTGCGGTGATTAACGGCTTTGTTACCACGACTTATCTTTCAAAGGATGAAAGCGCCAACATCTTCCCTGAAAATATCGCACTCGGAGATTAAGCATAAAAATATTGAAGCCCTGCGTTGCGGGGCTTTTATTTGACTTTATATGAAAAGGAGGTTTTGCAATGACGCAGAACAACGAAACAAAGGTACTCACACCCGAGCAGATTGAAAATAACAAACAGCAGATAATAGATATTTACAGAAATTGCGTTAAAAGAGAAGGCTCGGATAAACTGCTCGACTATCTTATAAACAAGAGCGATTTCTTTACAGCCCCCGCAAGCACACGTTTTCACGGTGCGTATGACGGAGGACTTGCACAGCATTCTCTGAACGTTTATAAATGCTTCAAGGCTTATCTTGAAAGAGATCGTGTCCGTGAGCTGTATAATCTCAACGCAAGCGATGAAACGATAGCTGTATGCGCTTTACTTCACGATATATGCAAGGTCAATGTCTACACAAGAGGCACAAGAAATGTGAAGAACGAAGAAACGGGTCAGTGGGAAAAGGTGCCGACATTCTTCTTCGATGACGGATTGCCTTACGGTCACGGCGAAAAGTCAGTTTATATGATAACGGGCTTTATGCGTCTTACCCGTGAGGAAGCCTTCGCTATACGCTATCATATGGGATTTTCGGGCGAAGAAAATGCAAACAACGTAGGGAAGGCATTCGGAATGTTCCCTCTTGCGTTTGCTCTCAGCACAGCCGATATGGAAGCTACATATTTCCTTGATTGATAATACGCAATAATATAAAAGAGCAGTCGCTGTCACACGATTGCTCTTTTTGTTATGATGCTCGCTTAGAAATTAATAACCCCTAAATGCTCCAGCAGGATTTTAGTACCGATAAGTATCAGTATGATGCCCCCTGCAAGCTCCGCCTTCGACTTGTACTTTGTGCCGAATACATTTCCGACCTTCAGACCTATCGCTGACAGGATAAAAGTTGTTGCTCCGATGAACAGGACGGCCGCAGCTATATTTACATCTGGAAGAAGCGCAAAGGTTATGCCGACCGCAAGTGCATCTATGCTTGTCGCTATCGCAAGCAGCAGCATTGTCTTGAAGCTGAATGATGCATCGAGTTTTTCCTCGTCCTTTGAAAGCGCTTCTCTTATCATATTTCCTCCGATAAAGCACAGCAGCACGAATGCTATCCAGTGGTCAACGGCTGTGATATATTGCTCAAAGGTCGAGCCGAGAAGATAACCCACAGCAGGCATCAATGCCTGAAAACCGCCGAACCAAGCGCCTATTATCAGATAATGCTTAGCTTTAAGCTGTCGCTCGGACAGCCCCTTACAGACACTCACCGCAAATGCATCCATAGAAAGTCCCACAGCGATAAGAAATAATTCCAACAGTCCCATAATTTGTCCTCCGGTGTTTTATCTTAGGCAATACCGCATAATTATTGTCGTGCGATTGCGCAGTCAGATTTTTCGTCAGATTGTATAAATTGAGTGCAGGCAGGCTTGCGCCTGTCAAGCGAAATTTGTGCAAGATGACGGGAAATATACAAGTAAGCGTGCGGCAAAGGCGATAGCCGCTAATTGTGCGGTATTGCCCTTAATCTTATGCGGGAGTCTGATGCGAAATGTGCAATAAAAAAGACCTGAGTACAGTTATCCTGTACTCAAGTCTCAACATTTAAGACAAACCAGACGTGATTAAAGAGCATTATCACCGTCAGTATGTTGACTTGTCACGGTATTCCGCTGTCTACTCCCTTAAGTTATCGGTATTATAGCACAAGAGTCAGCAAAAGTCAAGCGTTTTATACTTCTCCGACAATGCCCGATATTCCCTTACAGCACAGCTTTCTTTCCTTGTTGACAAACATATCTGTTCCGCCAAAAGCACTGCATAATCTTCTTTCCTGCGGTTACAATATCTGTAACTTAAGAAAAGGAGATGTTTTTATGCAATTATCCGAATCAAAGACCCTTGAGAATCTGAAAACCGCATTTGCAAACGAGTCTGCGGCGATGGTGCGTTATGAGATATTCGCTGAAAAGGCAAAACAGAGCGGCAATGAGGAAATATCACAGGTTTTCCGCACCACAGCAAAAAATGAAAAGGCTCACGCACAAATATGGCTCGGACTTATCTACGGAGGGATACCCGAAGCCGCCGATGCGCTTGAAAAGGCGATGCACGGCGAAAACTACGAGTGGACGCAGATGTATAAGGAGTATGCCGAAACCGCAAGGCAGGAAGGACTTGACAATATAGCCGATCTGTTTGAAAAGGTGGGCGATATTGAAAAGGAGCATGAAAGCAGATTCAAGCTGTTCGTGAATAAGCTGACCGACGGAAGCCTGTTTACCTCCTGCGGCGAAACCGTGTGGCTGTGCAGGAACTGCGGTCATATACATTGCGGAAGTACCCCTCCCGAATACTGTCCTGTCTGCAGAAAACCGCAGGGATATTTTCAGCGAAAGGACGACAGCATTCTGTCTTAGCCTGCAAAAAAGCAAAGGAGCGGCAGTATACGCTATGTAGCTGTCGCTCTTTGCTTTATACGGATTTACTGAATTTACACATATTGACGGTTATACGCAATTCTCTCTTGCATTACTCACGGCGATGTAGTATAATTATTATGATAGGGCAGATATGTCCGCAGTACAGCTATAAGCAGAAAGAGGAACAGTATGGCACAGGAATTTACCGTATCGTTACAGGCGATAATCGACGAGTGCAAGCTCGAGGTTATCCACACACCGCAGGACCCTGCAAAGATATTCATTTCAAATATTGATGTAAACCGACCCGGACTTCAGCTTGCGGGATTTTACGAATATTTCGACAAGGGCAGAATTCAGATAATAGGCAAGGCGGAAACCGCATATCTTGAACAGTGCGGAGCAGAGATAAGAGCGCAGAGAATAAAGAAATTCTTCAGCGAACAGCCGGCGGCTGTGGTAGTGTCGAGAGGTATGGATATTATGCCCGAGATGCGTGAGCTTTCAAAGGAACTGAGCGTTCCGCTTTTACGCAGTGAGGAAAGCACCTCGACGTTCACGTCAAAGCTTGTTGCTTATTTAAGCCTTCAGCTTGCGCCCAGAATCACACGTCACGGTGTTCTTATCGAGGTATACGGCGAAGGTATGCTTATTCTCGGCGAGAGCGGAGTAGGTAAGAGCGAAACCGCCATAGAGCTTGTAAAGCGTGGTCACCGTCTGGTAGCGGACGATGCCGTTGAAATAAGAAAAGCGTCAAATATTACTCTTGTAGGCAGTTCACCCGATAATATCCGTCACTTTATGGAACTGAGAGGCATCGGCATTATCAATGCAAGACAGCTTTTCGGTATGGGTGCTGTAAAGGTAAGCGAAAAGATAGATATGGTAGTTGAACTTGAGCTGTGGAATCCCGAAAAGGTATACGACAGAATGGGTGTTGACAACCACTATGTTTCCATACTCGGCGTAAAGGTTCCCTCGCTGACTATCCCCGTAAAGCCCGGACGTAACCTTGCGGTTATACTTGAAGTTGCGGCAATGAACAACAGACAGAAGAAAATGGGCTACAATGCCGCACAGGAGCTGCTTGATAATCTCGGACTTGATATGGAGAGCAGTGATACAGTCAAGAGCATGGGCTGATAAAAAGAAAAATATAAAGATAAATAACAGTCTGTCGAAAAACTATATAATTTAAAAATGGGGT
>ULZQ01034909.1_pt1 | contig 11203 bp, 8 predicted proteins | sample 1963261 | NCBI WGS metagenome assembly ULZQ01 (sample SAMEA4835893, study PRJEB28245) | human gut metagenome | biome: gut microbiome; material: fecal sample | place: Denmark | collected 2008 | reverse complement strand
CTTTTCCCCCTCGAGCTCCCCCTTTCCGGGCACGCAGTTGTTGTAGGCTGTGAGAATGTGTGAAAGTATTGGCGGGGCGATGGATTCTACTGTGTCGGCTGCGGAAAGTTGAGCCGATTTATGCTGACGTAAATATATTGACGAAGTGTTTTTTATTCGCTCCGTACAAAAAGCGGTCTGCGAAGCAGACCTGTTTCTGAATAACAGTGAAATAACAGCCATACAAGTTATACGCTGTAATTCAGGGAACAGGCCTGCTACGCAGGCCGCTTTCCCGTCCGCCCTGAACCAACAATCGGCTCAGCCTGACACTGCCAGTACAGCAGAATACAGGACTGAGCCGATAAAGTTACACATTCCATAACGCATCACAGCGGCGTGGCCAGGAGGGGAAGAGCGCGAGAAGGGGAGACGGCCTTCGCAACTATGAGTGCCTCCCCTTCTCGCAAATTTCCTACTTTCATAAAGTAAAAACTATAATCCCAAAAAGAAACACACACACTTCAAAAATCCGCTTCACAAAGTAAAAGCTATAATCCAAAAAAAGAAACACACACACTTCAAAAATCCACTTCACAAAGTAAAAATCACAATCCAAAAAAGAAAAACACACAAACATTACAGATTCAAAGGAAGTCGTCCCACAACTTCCTTTGTCAAAACACCTATGAGAATCCCCGCCAGGACCCCGGCCACCAGCAGTGCCGGTGCATAAACCATCAGACTCGTATTACTCACCACGATCATGGCAACGATCAATTGCCCAATATTGTGCGTAACCCCACCAGCCACACTGATCCCGATCAGACTAAACCCGGAATGTTTTTTCAGCAGATTCATCACAGTCAAACTAAGCGCGGCGCCAGCCATACTATATAAAATACTGAACAGATTTCCAAACATAAACCCAATCACAAGTATCCTGACAACGGACACAAGAGCCGCCTCTTTCGCAGAATACCGATCCAGGATAAAAAGCACTGCCAGGTTTGCAAGTCCGAGCTTGATTCCCGGAATTCCTGCAAACACAGGAATCAGGGACTCCACATATCCCAAAATGATCGCTACTGCGGAAAATAATCCAAGATAAGCTGTTTTTCGTTTCATAAATAAACCCTTTCATTTGTTACAGATGTGCCCCGGACCAAATGTCATCTGTCGGAGGAGAGCTGCATGGCGAACGCACATTACGCATATATTCCGTAACATCTTCATCTTACGTCACCGCATCAATCTTCGGTGAACTCTTCGAATCCGAATCCTCCGTGGTATTTTCTCCTTCTATCACCACTTTGTTAGGAAGACAGATAATAGAACCGCCATGTTCATCCACAGCTTTCTGTTTCATACAGTAATGATCCGGACAGGTTGCTTCGATCATGGTAACTTTTCCGTTTTTGATCTCGCAGACATTGGTGTCTCCGATATGTATGACCTGATCCTGGGAAAGAGAATAAGTTCCGAATTCTTTTCCGTCAACGGTAATACGGATCGTATTGTGGGAACGTTTCCCTGTGATCTGAAAACCAAGCCAGAGAACCCCGGCCAGAATCAGGATCCCGGCAATAAAAATCACTTCTTTTTTCTTCAAAATAAAAACTCCGTTTCTGTCACAGATTCAGAAAAAATCATATCATACTCCCATTCAAAAGGCAAATATAAGTTAAGGATATCTAACCAATATCTGGAAAAGTTACAGCAAAAATTAAAGATACGGAGAAAAAAAGTTACCGCGTACTAACAAAAAGTATAGACAAGAAAAAAATCAGGTGATATAATACCTAGCTGTAAGTTAGCAATATCTAATTAAAGAAAAATGATTAATTAGAACTAATCTATAAATATGAGTAAAAGACATATAACTTATTCAAAAAACGGTTATGTGCAGATGATAGGAACGGACTGTGAATATCTGACTGACTAAATACAGGGGAGAAAAGAGATGAAAAACCAGAATTTTTATATGAGAATGATTTCTTTACTGCTGGTAGTTCTGGCTGTGCTTTTTTATAACAGCAGTATGAAAGCCCAGGCAAACGAAAAAGAAATTTCGGCTCTGACAGATAAGGTAGACACGCTTCAGGAGCAGCAGAATGAACTTCTCAGTGCACTGGAGACAAGCTATGCAAACCGTATGCAGAATCAGGCAGCATCCACAGGAATTGACAGCAGTAATGCAGATTCAACAGACGGTGACAAGGCAGCAGACACTTCGGACGGCAAGACATCCGATGCAAACGCGGAGGACACAGCAGCGCCAGATTCCGATAACGTATATAAAGATGGAACTTACACAGGAGAAGCTGATGGATACGGCGGAACCATTCAGGTGGAAGTGACACTTGCCAGTGATGAAATTACATCCATTAATGTGGTCAGTGCACCAGGGGAGGACAGCGCATATCTTTCACAGGCAGAGAGTGTGATCGATTCCATCTTAAGTGCGCAGAGTACAGATGTGGATACTGTATCAGGAGCAACTTTCAGTTCTACAGGAATCCTGAATGCGGTGGATGATGCACTTGGAAAGGCGGAAAACTCATGAAAAAAAGACAGCGGGAAGTAAGGCTGATGCGTGCGGGGATACAGCTGGCATTTTTTATTGCTGCCCCGTCTCTGTTTTCCACAGCTTTTGCGGGAATCAAATCAATTTTTCTCGCCATTGCGGCCGGTCAGCCGGTAGAGTGGAACTCCTTTCTGACTGTAACAGCAGTGCTTCTGATCTTTACGTGTTTTTTCGGAAGACATTTCTGCGGATATGCATGTGCATTCGGATCTTTTGGAGATGCCGTGTATGAAGGTTTTTCTCTGATCTGGACGAAATGTTTTCATAAAAAAAAGAAACCAGCTCTTTCTGAAAGAATGGTACACAGACTTCAGAAAGTCAAATATATCGTACTGGCCCTGATTTTACTTTCCTGCCTTACAGGAGTATACGGAAAGCTTACAGGAACCAGCCCGTGGGATGTTTTTTCCATGATTACAGCAGGACGTTTCCCTAACAGTAAATATCTGGCGGGAATCGTGATTCTGGTTCTGATCATGGTGGGAATGTGTACACAGGAACGTTTTTTCTGCCAGTTTCTCTGCCCTATGGGAGCGGTTTTTGCATTAATGCCGATCCTTCCGGGAGCACTTTTTCAGAGAAACCGTGAAAAATGTCCGCCGAAATGCGGTCTCTGTAAAAAAAGATGTCCGGCTCATCTGGATATTGACGGCGACACGGCCAGGTCCGGCGAATGTCTTTGCTGCCACGCATGTGCGGCAACCTGTCCGAGAAAAAATATTCACATTGGAACAAATGAGGGAAATTAATCTATGAGATCTCATGCTCTGAAAAAGAAAGCTTTTCTGGCAACGGCTGCAGCTGCAGGAATTACCATGGTTTTTCCTGTATTATGCGCAGCTTCGGAAAATGACATACAGACATATACCAATACAGATTTTGCCATGGATACTGTGGTATCAGAAACACTTTATACCACAGGAGACGATATAAACAGTAAACTGACATCTGTACTGACAGATGTGGAAACAAACCTTCTTTCATGGACCAATGAAAGTTCCCAGATTTACAAGGTGAACGCAGACAGCGGAAAAGATAAGGAGATTTCCGATGAACTTTCCGGATATCTGGAACGCCTTCTGAAAATTGCGAAAGATTCTGACGGAGCTTTTGATCCGACCATCGGAAAACTGATCCGTCTGTGGGATATTGGCGGGGAAAATCAGAAAATTCCTGAAGAAGCAGAAATCAAAAATGTTCTGAAAGATTCCGGATATCAGAAAGTTTCTCTTGACGGAACGACGATCCGCATGGACGAGGGATGTTCGCTGGATCTTGGTGCAGCCGGAAAAGGAATTGGCTGTGACTCGATTCTGGAATATCTGGAAACACAGAAGGATGTTTCTGCGGCGCTTATGAACCTTGGGGGAAGCAGTGTCATGACCTATGGAAGCAAACCGGATGGTTCTTCCTGGAACGTGGCAGTGACAGATCCCCGTGCTGAAAATGACGACGATTATCTTGGTGTGGTTGCTTTAAATGGCACAGAATTTCTTTCCACATCCGGAGATTATGAGAAATATTTTATCGAAGATGGTGTAAGGTATCACCACATTATGGATCCGTCCACCGGTTATCCGGCAAAAAGCGGAGTGACCGGAGTTACGGTAGTCTGCGACACAGGCCTTGAGGCAGACGCACTTTCCACCGCATGTTTTGTGCTGGGGGTGGAAAAAGGTGCCGAACTGTTGAAAACTTACGGTGCGGACGGACTCTTTGTGGATGAAGATCACCATGTGTATCTCACTGAGGGGATGAAAGAGCGGTTCAGCCTGCTTGCGGATTCCTACAGCGTGGAGGATATCATCGAATAAACGTAAGTTTCAAAGCAGTTTGACGGTATTTACGGTAGTAACCCCTGGAAAGGTTTCTATAAATATTTCATATTTTTAGGAGGAATAAGTAATGCATAAGTGGAATTTACTGAAAAAAACGGCTCCCTGCATCTTAAGTCTTGCAGTGGCAGCAACAAGTTTTCCTACAGCTGTAATGGCGACAGACCTGGACAGCAGCATTGTAGCAGACGAAACCGAGCAGAGCGATGAGGAAGAGATTGCTGAGGCTTCCGATTACGAGGCAGCTGCGGGAGAGGCTGCTGATGCAGAAGAAATTGCGGCAGAGGACCAGAGCGCTGATGAGATCACAGAGGAAAGCGCAGCAGAGAATACGGAGGAAGAAGCTTCCGGTGCAGACGAATTTACAGCAGCAGAAGATGAGACAGAGGCATTTGCGGATTCTGATGAACTTCAGGGAGAGTATCAGTATGTGTATGCAGGCCTGACCTGGGCAGAGTACTGGGCATCTGAAGGTGTGTATGCAGCAGGAGATACAACTTCTTCTGAGGAATTGGACGGCCATAAGGAACTTGACAAAGGTGCTTTTGATACGGTAACAAGAGCAACTACAAACCATGGACTTCACAGAGGAAGCTTCCAGACAGAGACAACTATCGTGGCAGAGGACGGAAGCAGATATCCGATCGCAACATGGGTGGATCAGAATACTATCAAGCTGACAGACGGAAAAACTGTAGGATTTAAAAAAGGAACCATTACAAAAGCAGACGGAACAACCGTAGATATGGATCATTATGAAGTATATGGCCTGAAATACGTTCCGGTTGCTGTAAGAACAGAAGATTATGCAGCATTTTGCCAGAAATACAACGTAGTTACCAATGATGGTGTACTGGAAGGTGGATATGGTGAGGTACAGCTGAGCGCCTATACAGCAACAGCAGCAGTAACAGCAGATACCAACGGTCTGAAATATGCAGTGAAAAACGGCGACAGCTTTACATTTGAGGCAAGAAAAACAGGAGCAGATTCCGGAATCAAGGATCAGGCTCAGAAAACAGCGACAAATGTAACACCGACTGTAAAAGATGCAAGCGGAAGCTACGGAGAATTCCTCCGTGTAGATATTACAGGAGACGGATACGGAGATCTTGGAGCAAACATGCAGGCAGTACGTTGGGATTACTGTGGAGATGACGCTACAGGAACAAAGGTGCTGAGATCTTTCGGAACCAAGTTTGCGGCAGATAACTGGATGCATAAAGCCATGGGAATCCAGCTTGGACTTACCGATTCTTTAAGATGCCAGCTTCCGGAAGGAACAGACGGAACCGGATACTGGAGACTGACCGTATATGCACTTGGCTATGCAGACTACAGCTTTGTAGTACAGGCTACAGATGCAAATATTGTAAAACCAGCGGAAGATCCGGCAGACACAACAGCTCTTACAAAAGAGGTTGAAACAGCAAAAGCACTTGCGGAAAACGATTATACAAAAGAATCCTGGACAGCAATGCAGACAGAGCTTCAGGAGGCAGAGGAGCTTCTTGTAAGAGAAGACGCAACACAGGCAGAAGTTGACGAGGCACTTGAGCATCTTAAAGCCGCAGAGGCAGCACTTGTAAAAGTGACAGTTACTCTTGACAAAACATCAGCAACTGTTTACACAGGAAAAACAGCTTCTCTGAAAACAACTTCCAATGATGCAGCTAAAACAGTAACTTATACAACCAGCAACAATGCAGTTGCGACAGTAAGCAGCACAGGTGTTGTAAAAGGTGTGAAAGCCGGAACAGCAGTGATCACAGCAACTTGTGGAAACGCAACAGCAACCTGCAAAGTAACGGTAAAAGCTCCATCTGTAAAATTCGCAAAGAGCTCCGCAGTTGTATACACAGGAAAAACAGCCACTGTAAAAGCAACACTGGCCGGAGTATCCTCTGTAACATATAAGAGCAGCAATACAAAGATCGCAACAGTAAACAGCAAGACAGGTACCGTAAAGGGAATCAAAGCCGGAACTGTAACGATCACAGCAACAAGCGGAAAACTGAAAGCAACCTACAAGCTGACAGTTAAGAACCCGACCTTTACACTTACAAAATCCTCTGCAACAATTGCAAAAGGAAAAACAACAACCATCAGATCCAAAGCAACACCAGTATCCACTGTTACATACACAAGCAGCAACAAGAAAGTTGCAACCGTAACAGGCAAAGGTGTTGTAAAAGGAATCAGCAAAGGTAAAGCAACCATCACAGTTAAATGCAACGGAATTACAAAGAAATTTGTGGTAACTGTTAAATAATACAACGGTTCATCAAAGAGTAGGAACCTCTGCCGCAGGTATACGGAAATATCTGCGGCAGAGGTCTGCTCATTTTCTGTGGCGGTTCGGAAAATGACCGGAAACGCCGTAAAGAGCATATACCTGACAGAAGCCGCACAAAAAGAGGGGAGAAAAAGAATTATGGAAAAAGATTTAAAAGACAAAAAGCCAGCTGAAAATGGCACACCCAAAGTACCCTGGCCAAAGCTGATCCCTGCAGCTGCTGTCATTGCGGCACTTGTATTTTCAGGTATAAAAGCACAGGGCTCTGATGCAAATACGGAATCTGTCCAGAAAGCAGACACAACGGTCATGTCTGCTTCTGAACTGGAAAAATATCTCGGATATGAGGAGACTTCCGATTCAGCAGACAGCAGTACTGCAGCAAAAAAGAGCAGCACGTCCAAGAAAAGCACATCTAAGAAAAGTACGAAAAAAACAGCAGCAAAAAAGAGCTCAGGAAAAAGAACCGTATCAGAATCAGCCAGAAATAATGCCAGTGCAGCCGGACAGGGCTCTACCCAGACTCCTGTAGCAGATGTTCCGGCAAATGGATATAAAGACGGAACCTACGAAGGCTCCGGAACCGGATTCGGCGGAACCATCCGTGTTCGTGTAACGGTCAGTGGAGGAAAAATTGCAGCTATCGATATCCTGGACGCTTCCGGTGAAACGGCTTCCTATTTTGCATCTGCTCAGGGAGTAATCAGCAAAATGATTGCGGGAAATACACCAAATGTAGACGCAGTCAGCGGAGCAACCTATTCTTCCAACGGAATTATCCAGGCAGTCCAGAATGCATTATCCCAGGCAGCGGCAGATGGAAGCAGCCAGCAGGTCACCCCTGCACCTGTGGCAACCTCCACACCAACGCCAACAAAAGCCCCTTCAAAGAAACCAAAGCCAACTGCAAATCCAGATCCTGACAGTCCGAAAAAATATCTGGATGGTACATACAAAGCATCCGCAAAAGGTTACAGCGGAGATGTAAAAGTGACTGTAACCATCAAGGATGGAATCATCACAGCGGTAAAACAGGAAAACTCAGATACTCCGATGTTTTTTGAAAAAGCGTGGAGTGTGCTGGAAGAGCAGATTGTGGGAACGAATTATGTAGACGATATTGATACCGTCAGCGGAGCAACCTACTCCTCCAACGGAATTCTGAATGCTGTGAAAAAGGCTCTGAAGTCTGCGCTTAATCCAGAATATGGAAAGAAAGTAACTCCAACTCCGACAAAGAAACCGACACCAAAGCCAACGGCAACACCGAAACCAACGGCAACGCCGAAGCCGACCGCAACTCCGGTTCCAACGGCAACACCGGAACCTACAACCGATCCGGATGACCCAAATGTAACACCGACTCCAGATCCGGAGAATCCTGATGTAACACCGGAGCCTACCGAAGATCCGGAACCGACCCCTGCAGGAATGTATAATGACGGAACTTATCAGGGCTCAGCTTTTGGATATGGTGGCAAAACAAGACTGACCGTAACCATCTCAGGAGGTCAGATTGTTGAGATTACACAGACGAATAATGATACTCCGGAATTCTTTAATGAGGCATGGAATACCATTTATCCGCAGATTATGGCAAACCAGACTGCAGATGGCATTGATACTGTCAGTGGTGCGACACTCTCATCCGAGGGCATTCTCGGAGCAGCGCAGAAAGCACTTGCACAGGCAAAAAAATAACCGAATTAACTGCAAAGCAGTTATTCGGTTATGAGCAAGTAGCGAATGCGGATTGCGAATATCTGCTTGACTATAACCAACACTCTTGATCTAAGTCAAAGTCCCCGGGAACTTCACAAAATCCAGGAAGTTCCCGGGGTTTTTATGTTCATGTATAAGGAGATATTCTACCTTTTTACCCTTATATCGACAAAAAAATAACAGATCAATACACAGAATAATAAAAAAAAAGACAGAATATATAAAAAGAAATTTGAATTACATCAATAATTAACGCAAAACATCCTGGAAAATACAGCCATAATTTTATTGCATACAACTATATTTTATGTTATGTTTGAATGTGTGTAATTAAAATTGTTATTTATGTGACAAACAACGCTGAAAGGAGAACAAACATGAGCAGTAAAATTACGATCATCGGAGCAGGAAGCGTAGGTGCAACCATCGCCTACACCTTATCACAGAAGAGCATTGCCTCAGAAATCGTCCTGATCGACATCAACAAACAGAAGGCAGAGGGCGAGGTCATGGACATTGACCAGGGAACCAGTTTCCGTGAACCGATCTCCATCGTGGCAGGAGATTATCCGGATGCAGCTGATTCTGATATTGTCATCATCACTTCCGGTATTGCCAGAAAGCCAGGACAGACACGTATCGAGCTGACACAGACTAATGTCAACATCATGAAAAGTATCACTCCGGAGATCGTAAAGGTGGCTCCTAAGGCGCTTTATATTATTGTAAGTAATCCATGTGACATTATGACGTATGCATTTGCAAAAATTTCCGGTATTCCGGAGCGCCAGATCCTTGGTTCCGGAACTGCACTGGACACTGCCCGTCTCCGCTGCAGACTTTCCCAGCACTATGGCGTATCGGAGAAAAATATTCACGCCTATGTATTCGGAGAGCACGGAGATACCTCCTTTGTACCGTGGTCAAGAGCCTTTGTTGCAGGTGCGACCCTTGATGAATTTGACAAGATCGTTCATGAGGATCAGAAAGATCTGCCGCCACTTGACAGAGAGGAAGTTCTGGAGTATGTTCATACTTCAGGATCAACTGTTATTGCCAAGAAAGGTGCCACATTTTATGCGGTAGCCGTATCTGTCTGCAGACTTTGCTCGCTTCTTCTTGCAGCATCTGATACAATAGTCAGTGTATCAACCATGCTTCACGGAGAGTATGGCATTGAAGACGTATGTCTTAGCACTATGGCTTCCATCGGACCGAATGGTGTGAAACGAATTGTCCGCGTTCCTCTGACCGAGGAGGAGACAGAGAAGCTTCACGCAAGCGCTAATGCTCTGAAAGACGTGATCGCACAGATTGATCTTTGATAAATGTCAGAAGCTGTGTAAAGAGGGAAATGCAGCCTCAGGCAAATTTGAAACAACGGGAGAAAGATAAAAATGGATATTATTCAGGTAATTACCAGAGAATTGAACGTTGAGAAATGGCAGGTCGAGGCAGCAGTCAAACTGATCGACGAAGGCTGCACCATTCCTTTTATTTCCAGATACCGCAAAGAAGCAACCGGTACACTCAATGACGAACAGCTTCGTAACCTTAACGAAAGACTTGCCTATTTAAGAAACCTTGAGGACAAAAAAGCCCAGGTTCTCGGAAGCATCGAGGAACAGGGCAAGCTGACTCCGGAACTGAAGAAACAGATCGAGGCAGCGCAGACACTTGTAGTGGTAGAAGATCTTTACCGCCCATATCGGCCGAAACGCCGTACAAGAGCTATCATTGCCAGGGAAAAAGGCCTGGGACCGCTGGCGGATATCATTCTTCTTCAGATGACGAAGAAACCTCTTGAGGAAGAAGCGAAAGCATTTCTTTCAGAAGAGAAAGAAGTCAAAACTGTGGAAGAAGCCATCAGCGGCGCCAGGGATATCCTTGCGGAACATATTTCTGATGAGGCAGACTACCGTATCAGCATCCGTAAAAGAACCATGGATAAAGGAACGATCTGTTCCGTTGCGAGAGATGAGAAAGAGCAGTCCGTATACGAGATGTATTATGATTTCGAGGAGCCGGTGAAGAAGCTTGCCGGCCATCGTGTCCTTGCCCTGAACCGTGGTGAGAAAGAGAAATTCCTCACTGTAAAGATCCTTGCACCTGAGGAAGAGATCATCCGCTATCTGGAGAAACAGGTGATCGTCCGCGACAATCCCAATACCACACCGGTGCTGAAAGAAGCCATTGAGGACAGCTACAAACGTCTCATCGGACCGGCCATTGAGCGTGAAATCCGAAGTGCCCTTACAGAGGCAGCAGAAGACGGTGCTATCCATGTCTTTGGCAAAAACCTGGAGCAGCTTCTCATGCAGCCTCCAATTGCGGGGCAGGTAGTTCTTGGATGGGACCCGGCGTTCCGTACGGGATGTAAGCTTGCAGTGGTAGATCCAACCGGAAAAGTTCTGGATACTACAGTGATCTATCCAACAGCGCCTACCAACGAGAACAAGATCCGTGCAGCCAAGGAAACCCTCAAAAAACTCATCAGCAAATATCACGTGACCCTGATTTCCGTAGGAAACGGAACCGCATCCAGAGAGTCCGAGCAGATCATCGTGGAACTTCTTAAGGAAATCCCGGAAAAAGTTCAGTATGTGATCACCAACGAGGCAGGAGCTTCCGTATATTCTGCAAGCAAGCTTGCAACAGAAGAGTTCCCGAATTTCGATGTGGGACAGAGAAGTGCCGCATCCATCGCAAGACGTGTTCAGGACCCGCTGGCAGAGCTTGTAAAGATCGACCCGAAATCCATCGGTGTGGGCCAGTATCAGCATG
>ULZQ01025027.1_pt1 | contig 11478 bp, 9 predicted proteins | sample 1963261 | NCBI WGS metagenome assembly ULZQ01 (sample SAMEA4835893, study PRJEB28245) | human gut metagenome | biome: gut microbiome; material: fecal sample | place: Denmark | collected 2008 | reverse complement strand
GCAGGATTAATAATGTAATTGAGAATCTCATTCCTGGTAATTCACAGATGATATGGAATAATTATCTTTCGGCTTCAACAGACAGAACATTTACAGTTGATGGAAGAATGGTAAGGATTGTAGTTGCTACAGGTGGCGGACACTCTCAAATTGTAATATACAATTAAGTAAAAATATGTTATATTTAAACATATGCAGGTTAAACTTGTTTAATGAGGTGAATGAATTGCTTAATGAGAATAAAATCAAAATGATGACCAAGATGGCAATATATGAGAAGAATGAAGGAAAAAGCATGTTGAAAACTGCCAAGTATTTTAAGGGTGATTACATCGCTTTTGGAGTATTAAAGACAGTGATTGCCACTACATTTGCAGGAGTGATTCTTCTGGCGATGTATTTCTTGTGTAACGCAGAAGGAATGATAAGGGATATCAATAACCTGGATTATATAGGACTTGCCAAGAAGTTTGCATTGTATTATGTGCTTATGCTTATCGTATTCTGTGTAATTGCCGGGTTTGTATATTATTTCAGATATGAGAATACCAGAAAAGGTATTAAGAGGTATTTTTCAAGGCTTAATAAGCTGGAAAGATTCTATACAGGGCAGAAGAAGAAATAATTATTTGGAGGCATAGATGGCATTTTTATTGGAATTAAAGGAAAGTTTTAAGAAATTTTACAACAGATATAATACATATGTGGTACCAGCATCAAAGTTTATTATTGCATTGATATGTTTTATTATGATTAATACAAGTATTGGTTACATGGACAAGTTGAAGAATCCGGTGTTTGCAGTGTTACTTTCTGTTATATGTGCATTTCTTCCGGGTGGTTTTACACTGATAGTTCTTTCAGCATTTATTCTTATACAGTTGTATGTAATTGCTCCGGAATTTGCATTACTGGTATTGTGTGTAATGCTTCTGATGTATCTTCTGTATTTCAGATTTGCACCTAAAACAGCTTATATACTTATTATTACTGCCATGTTCTGCTGGATGAAGATACCATTTGTGCTTCCGGTAGCGATTGGTCTGTGTTCGTCAGTTGCGGCAGTTATACCAGTGAGTTTTGGTGTTATTATGTACTACATAATAAGAACTGCAAGTGATTATGAGGCTGCTATTTCTGATGATTCTTTGTCAGAAAGTATGAAACAGATATCTTATCTTATAGAAAGCCTTTTAAAGAACAGACAGATGCTGGTGCTTATTATAGCAGCTGCAGTTACTATTATTGTTGTATATATTATCCGAAGACAGAAAATCGATCATTCATGGAAAATAGCTATTATTGTGGGCAGTATAATACAGTTCCTTATTCTTGTTGTTGGACAGATAGCTTTGAAATCAGATTTTAATATTGCTCTTATAATTACTGGAGTTATACTTGGGGTTGCAGCTGCATATATCTGCAATATTGTTTTCTTTGCACTTGATTATAAGAGAACAGAGTATGTACAGTATGAGGATGATGAATATTATTATTATGTAAAGGCTGTACCAAAGATTAATGTTGCAAATGCTGATGTAAGAATTAAGCATATTAATGCTAAAAAGACTAAGAAGACAGATGATATCAGACAGATGAGAACCGGCGATACAGCTAAAGATAATGGATATGCAGTATCTAACGAAGAAGATGATGATATTTTGTTCTATGATGATGATAAGTAATCATCAGAATATATTTTGCTAGTTTTATTTAGAAGATTATAAGAAGAACGGAGGCGATAATACAGTGAATAATTTCATAAGAGATTATCTTGTTAAATTATATATTCCGCGTATAACATGGACCGATATTATTGAGATTGTGATTATTGCTTTTGTTATATATAATGTCATGGTATGGATTAAGAATACCAAGGCATGGGTATTGCTTAAGGGAATTATTATTGTTGTTATATTCGCACTGATTGCGTATATTCTGAATCTTAAGACTATTCTGTGGATTGCAGGAAAGACAATCAGTGTTGGTATTATTGCACTTGTTATTATATTCCAGCCTGAGTTAAGAAGAGCATTAGAGCAGCTTGGACGAAAGAAGATTCTGTTTGGACTTTTCAGGTTTAATGACGGAAGAGAAAAGGGTGAAAGGTTTAGCAGTAAGACTGCAGAAGAGATAGTAAGGGCATGCTTTGATATGGGGGCTGCTTATACAGGAGCACTTATAGTTATTGAACAGGATATGGTTCTTGAAGAATATGAGAAAACAGGAATTACGGTTGATGGCCTGGTTACAAGCCAGCTGCTTATCAATATATTTGAGCATAATACGCCGCTTCACGATGGAGCTGTTATTATAAGGGGAGACAGGGTTGTTGCTGCAACATGTTATCTGCCTCTTTCAGATAATAACAATCTTAATAAGGCTCTTGGCACAAGGCACAGAGCAGGTGTTGGTATCAGTGAAGTGACAGACAGTATGACTATTATAGTATCTGAAGAAACCGGTAAGGTTTCGGTGGCTGTTGGTGGAGAACTTATTCATGATATTGATGCGGATTCTCTAAGAAACAAGCTGGAATATCTTCGCAGGAGAACTATTGATGTGAAGTCGTTCAAGATATGGAGAGGAAGGCTAAAGCATGAAGGAAAAGATGTTTAAGAACCTGAGCCTTAAGATTCTGTCGGCTATATTTGCGGTTGTTTTGTGGACGGTTATAGTTAATGTATATGATCCAACCACGAGTTATACATTCAGTAATGTGTCGGTACAGCTTATTAATACAGAGAGTCTGACTGATAAGAATTACAGTTATGAAATTGTAGAGGGTGGCAAGATATCAGTATATGTAAGTGGACCGAAGAGTATTGTTACTAATATCAAAGCAAGTGATATTGTTGCAACTGCGGATCTTAGCAAGATAAGCGCATTTGCTGATTATGTTGATATTCATGTATCAGTTGTTAAAGATGGACAGGTTCTTAATAATGTTGAAGCTACACCTAAAACATCTGCTGTAAGATTAAGCATAGAAAACAGAGATACTAAGACTGTAAATGTTGTTTCAGAGATTACCGGTTCAGCGGCAGATGGCTATGCAGTGGTAAGAAGAGTGCTTAATCCAACATCTGTTAAGGTTACAGGACCTTCGTCTGTTATCGATAATATAGACCATGCAGGGATATCTTTTGATGTGACAGGAGCGACTGCAGATGTGACGGGAACAGCAGATATTCATTTGTATGATTCTGATAATAATGAAATTAATGATTCTTCTGTTGAACTTACACAGACAAGTGTGGGCTATACTGCACAGGTTGTAAGGACTAAGACTGTAAGTATAGAAGTTAAGACGTCAGGAAAACCGGCAGACGGATACAGAGTTTCAGGAGTGACGCTTAATCGTGATAGTGTTGTTGTATATGGTGATACCAATATGCTTAACAGTCTTGATAAGATTGTTATTCCGGCAAGTAATATTAATGTAGATGGTTTGACTGAAAATAAAGTGTATAAGTTTGGTCTTTCGGATTACATAGATAAATCGCTTACAATTCTTGATAATGCAAGGATTGAGGTTACAGTAAGAATCGAGAGTACAGGTAATAAGACAATAACACTTAATACATCAGATATTAAGGTTAGTGGACTTGAAACCGGAATGAGCTACAGCTTTGAGGATAGAACATTTTCAATAGATGTTGAGGGTTCAGAGACTGCAATTGCTGCATTAGACGCATCTGCCATAACGATGACTGCAGATTTGTCTACATATACTACGTCAGGAATACAAAGCATTACATTGTCGGTTAAACTTCCGGATGGAGTTACATTAAAGAGAGCAGCATCCGTTAATGTGTTGTTTAAGGATAATACCCAGGAAACAGAAACTACTCAGTCGACTCAGGAAACAACATCAGTGACGACTAGAAATTGAGAGGTGATTCATATGGTAAGTGAGAAGATACTAGTTGGGAGTGCATTAGGAATACATCTTCGTCCTGCAGGAGCAATGTGTGATACAGCTGTTAAATTTGATTCACACATTACATTCACATTTAAGAATAAGGTTGTTAATGCAAAGAGTGTTATATCTATTCTTGCATCAGGCGTTGGCTGTGGAGATGAGATAACTCTCATAGCAGAAGGTCCGGACGAAGAAGAAGCATTGAAAGCAGTTTCTGAGAGCTTTAGAAAAGCTTTACAGGACTAATATAAATCAAGAAAAGAGGTAAAGGGTATGGGTTATATGGAAACTTACAAAGCATGGTGTGAGAATGAATATTTTGATGAAGACACACGTGCAGAACTCAAATCAATTGCAGGAGATGAGAAAGAGATTGAGGACAGATTCTATAAGGATCTTGAGTTTGGAACAGGCGGACTTAGAGGTGTCATAGGCAATGGTACTAACAGAATGAATGTATACATTGTAAGAAAGGCAACACAAGGATTAGCTAATTTTATTATCAAGGAAGGAACACAGGATAAGGGTGTTGCTATTTCTCATGATAATAGAAGAATGTCAAGAGAATTTGCGCAGGAAGCAGCTCTTTGTCTTGCGGCTAATGGCATTAAGGTATACATATTCCCTTCATTAAGACCAACACCAGAACTTTCATTTGCAGTAAGAGAACTTCACTGTACAGCAGGTATTATGGTTACGGCAAGCCACAATCCTCCAGAATACAATGGATATAAGGTATACTGGGATGACGGATGCCAGATAACAGCACCTAAGGATACACAGATTATCAATGAAGTTAAGGCTGTTACTGATTTTAATGATGTTAAGACTATTGATGAAGAAGAGGCTAGAGTAAGAGGCCTGTATAACATTATTGGATATGATATGGATGATGCATTTATTGCAGCATTAAAGAAGCAGAGCCTTAACGGAGATATCATTAAGCAGGTTGCTGATGATATTAAGATTGTATACTCTCCATTCAATGGTACAGGTAATGTTCCTGTAAGAAGAATTTTAAGAGAGTTAGGTTTCAAGAATGTATATGTTGTTCCAGAACAGGAAAAACCAGATCCTAACTTTACAACACTCGAGTACCCTAATCCTGAAGACCCTAAGGCATTCACATATGCATTAAGACTTGCTAAGGAAGTTGATGCAGATATTATTCTTGCAACTGACCCTGATGCGGACAGACTTGGCGTATATTCTAAGGACACTAAATCAGGTGAGTACAAGTCATTCACAGGTAATATGTCTGGTATGCTTATTGCAGAATACCTTCTTTCACAGAGAAAGGAGAAGGGACTTCTTCATGAGAATGGTGCATTTGTAAAGACTATCGTATCTACTAACTTAGCTGATCTTATCGCTAAGGAATATAACTTAAAGCTTATTGAAGTTCTTACAGGATTTAAGTATATTGGTGAGCAGATTAAGTTCTTTGAGCAGAATAATACATACGAATATGAATTCGGTTTTGAAGAGAGTTACGGCTGCTTGGTTGGAACTCATGCAAGAGACAAGGATGCCATCGTAGCTGTTATGGCATTATGTGAAGCAGCAGCTTACTATAAGTCTAAAGGCATTACTTTATGGGATCAGATGATTAATATCTTTGATAAGTACGGCTACTTCAAGGAAGGACAGAAGGCTGTAACTATGAAGGGTGCAGAAGGTGCTGTCCAAATTGCTAAGATGATGGATGATTTAAGAAATAATCCACCTAAGAAGTTCGGAGCATGGAATGTTGTTGAGTTCAGAGATTATAAGAAGGATGAGTGTACAGTTATTGCTACAGGCGAGAAGAAGCCTACAGGACTTCCTGAATCTAACGTACTTTATTTTGAACTTAATGACCATGCATGGTGCTGTGCAAGACCTTCAGGAACAGAGCCTAAGATTAAGTTCTATATGGGTGTTAAGGGAACAGGTCTTGAGGATGCTGATAAGAAGTTAGAAGAACTTACTGATGCAGTTTCTGAAATTGTTGGTTTATAATCAGTTCAAATTTAATTAACAACTAAAACACAATATGAACACATTTCGTTGTTATATTACATGTATTGACAGTGAGATGTGTTCATTTGTTATGTATGGAATCTTCATTGTCATAATACAATGTTAAAAGGAGAGAATGATTATGTATAACGACAATAATGAGAATGATTCACAGTACCGTTACAGTGGCAGTGATATACCATATAACAATACTAATAATAGCAGTACAGCCAATAATAACACAGCATTTTCAAGTGCACCTTATGAAGCTAAGAAGCACAAGAAACACAAAGGCGGATTTGCAAAGAAAGCAGCATGCTTTGTTCTTTCAGCAGTACTTTTTGGCGCAATAGCCGGTTCGGTTATGTTTGGTGTTAATTATGCAGGCGGAAAGATTGCTGGCAGTAATAAGTCTGATGCTACAGGTGTTAATATACCAACAGTAAGTAATAATATTTCTAATGTTGCTAAGACAGATTCTTCGCTTACAGAAGATACTAATCTTTCAGCATTAGGTAAGATGGATGTAGAGGCGGTTGCTACAGCAGCCCTTCCTGCAATGGTTCAGCTTAATGGTACAACAACAGTTAAAAGTTCAAGTTATTTTGGATATGGACAGAGCTATGAAGCAACATCAAGTGGTACGGGTATTATTGTAGGCAAGAGTGATACTGAATTACTTATTGTAACTAATGCACATGTTGTTGATAATATTGATAATCTTAAATGTGTATTCTCTGATGGCACAAGTGCAAGCTGTTCTGTTAAGGGTTCTAAGTCAGATCAGGATATTGCGGTAGCCGCAGTATCATTAAGTGATATTTCATCTGATACAGCGTCTAATATTGCAATTGCAGAACTTGAAGATTCATCAGATATTAAAGTTGGACAGCAGGTTGTTGCCATTGGTAATGCATTAGGTGAAGGCCAGTCAGTTACAACTGGTATAATTAGTGCAAAGGACCGTTCAATTACAGTCAACAATGTAACATTTACAGGACTTCTTATGACAGATGCAGCGATTAACTCTGGTAACAGTGGTGGAGCTCTTCTTAATTCAGAAGGAAAGGTTATCGCTATTAACTTTGCAAAAACAAGCAGTGATGGTGTAGAAGGTATGGCTTATTCAATTCCTGTCTCTAATGTTAAGGATATTATCGATTCATTAATGACTAAGCAGACAAGAAACAAGGTTTCATCAGATAAGGCAGCATACCTTGGAATTGCAGCAGTAGATATTACAAGTAATTATGCATCATATTATGGATATCCTGTAGGTATTCTTATAAGAACTGTAGCTGATGATTCAGCAGCAGACAAGGCAGGATTAGAGACATATGACATAATTGTCGGATTTGATGACCAGACAGTTACTACTATGTCAGGACTTACTAACATGCTTCAGTATTATGAGGCAGGTGAAAAAGTAACTATAGATTATTATCATATGGAAGGAAGCGAGTATGTTCTTAAGAGCACGGAGGTAACGCTTGGTTCTAAGAAGGCATCTTAAGGATATATTCCAAGTATATATTTATGGATAATACCAATGAGAATATGACAGAAGATAAGGATATTAATAAGAATAACAATGGGAATTCCGATGATTATGAGAAGATATGTTTTGTGTGCAGAAGACCAGAATCAAGAGCTGGTAAGATGATTGTTATGCCTAACAATATATACATCTGTCAGGATTGTATGCAAAGAACATTCGATTCAATTAACAGCAGCGGAATTAATTATGAAGATATGATGAAGATGTCAAACATGCCTGGAATGGGCATGTTTGGCAATTTTGGCGCTATGGATTCAGACCCGGTTCCAGAAAAGCAGAAGCTTAAGAAAAAGAAAGAGAATAAGAAGGAGTTACCAGCGCTTGACGTTTCTAAGCTGCCTGCACCACATGAGATTAAGAGAAAGTTAGATGAGTATGTTATAGGTCAGGACTATGCTAAGAAGGTAATGTCGGTGGCTGTATATAATCATTATAAAAGAGTTTCAGCAGATGCTAAGATTCTGGGTGACGTTGAGATTGAGAAGTCTAATATGCTTATGATTGGACCTACAGGAAGTGGTAAGACATATCTTGTTAAGACGCTTGCAAGGATATTACAGGTGCCACTTGCTATTACAGATGCAACAACACTTACAGAGGCAGGATATATCGGAGATGATATAGAGTCAGTTGTTTCTAAGCTTTTACTGGCAGCAGACAATGATGTAGAGAAAGCTGAACATGGAATTATATTTATTGATGAGATAGACAAGATTGCCAAGAAGAAAGAGACCAGAAGCAGAGATGTAAGTGGTGAGTCTGTACAGCAGGGAATGTTAAAGCTGTTAGAAGGCAGTGAGATTGAAGTTCCTGTTGGTGCGACAAGTAAGAATGCAATGGTTCCACAGGTAACTGTTAACACGAAGGATATTCTGTTTATATGTGGTGGTGCATTTCCGGATCTTGAGGATATTATCAAGACAAGGCTTAATAAGTCATCCTCAATGGGATTTAATGCTGACCTTAAAGATAAATATGATGATGAGAAGAACATCATGTCTTATGTGACGGTTGATGATCTTAGAGAATACGGAATGATTCCAGAATTTTTAGGAAGACTGCCTATCATATATTCACTTGACAGACTGGATGAGGATATGCTTGTCAATATTCTGAAAGAGCCTAAGAATGCAATTCTTAAGCAGTATCAGAAGCTGTTAGAGCTTGATGAGGTGAAGCTTGAGTTTACAGATGATGCATTAAGAAGCATAGCAAGAAAGGCAATGGAAAAAGATACAGGTGCAAGAGCACTCCGTTCTATTATTGAGGATTTTATGCTTGATATAATGTATGAGATACCGAAAGACAGCAATATAGGTTCAGTTACAATTACAGAAGATGTTGTTGAAAAGAAACGTGCTCCGGTAATAACTATGAGAGCATAATAGTTATAGCAGAATAATACAATACATTTCTGAATACATATAGCATGTACAGTGATTGCTTTATGTTAAGGAGATGTTATGGCATGTGATTTTGATATAACCAAAGAGAATATATATGATTACATAATAGAAGATACCCCAGGGGCTGATGAAGCTATTAAGGCATTGTCAGGGATATGTTCGCAGAGAGCTGATTCGCAATGGATTATAGCTCATGGAGAACTGCCTGATAACCGCCAGCTTAATATAAGCTCTCTGGGGTATTTTACTATTCCAAAGTTATATGGACTCATGGAAGGCGATGCGGATATAAGTGCACTTGATGAAATAGGTGCTTTACGTGTACTTGGACAGGATAATCTGCAGGCAGACGGGAGTAATGTTCTCATAGGGTATGTGGATACCGGAATAGATTATCTTAATGATGTTTTCAAGGACAGACTTGGAAATACAAGAATTCAGGCTATATGGGATCAGACAGATAGAACAGAGACTGATGTTGCAAATACATATGCACATTTTGGCAGAGTATATGAAAAGGATGAAATAGACAGGGCAATAGAGGCTGACAATAACGGAGAAAATCCATATTCTTATGTTGCACAAAGAGACACGTCAGGACATGGAACGCTGATGGCTTCAATATCAGCAGGTTCATATACAGACGGATATGTTGGCGTTGCACCAGGAGCAGAGCTTTTAGTGGTTAAATTAAAACAAAGTAAACAGTATCTGAGAGATTTTTTTCTGATAAAGGATGACGTTCCAGCTTTTGAGGAAAGTGATATTATGCTGGCTTTAAGATTTCTTGAAGATTACGCTATACGACTTGGAAAACCATTGATAATAATATTTGGTCTGGGAAGTGCTAATGGTTCAAGAACAGGCGCATCTCCTCTGGCAGAAATGATGGAGAATCTTACTAAAAAACCCAATATATCAGTTATAACATGTATGGGCAATGAAGCTAATAATAAATGTCATTATAAAGGGACAGTAATGTCAGCCCTGGTACCTGATGTTATGGAAATTAATGTTGATGGAACAGGAAAGGGTTTTACGATGGAAATATGGGCGGATAGTCTTGATATATTATCCGTGTCGATTGAATCACCGTCAGGGGAATATGTTCCAAGAATACCTGCAAGAATGGGTGCAAGTATGGAGTATACATTTCTTTATGAGGGAAGTACGGTTACGGTAGATTATCAGATAACTGAAAATGTTGCTGGAATGGAGGTTATATTCGTAAGACTTAAGACACCAGTTGAGGGTACATGGAAATTCTATATATATAGTCTCACTAATATAAAAGGAAGTTATAATGCATGGCTTCCATTAAAGCAGTTTTCCGGACAGGATATATATTTTTTAAAATCCGACCCGGATACAACACTTACAGTTCCAGCGGCAGCTGATGGTGTTATAAGTGTAGGAGCATATAATCATTATACAGGGGCTGCTTATTATGAAAGTGGGCGTGGATATAGCGCTGACGGAAGGATTAAACCTGATTTTGTTGCACCGGGTGCGGGGGTATATGGAATTGCTCCATCTGGAGGTGTTAAGGTTACTGGAACAAGCTATGCAGCGGCTTATGCCGGGGGCTGTGTTGCACTTTTATATTCATATCAGGTAAATGTAAAGAATAGTCAGATGATTAATCATAACGATATTAAAGCACAGCTTATAAGAGGTGCAGTACGCTCAGAATATATGGTATATCCTAACCCTGTAGTTGGTTATGGAAAACTGAATATATATACAACATTTAACATGATGAGAATATCTTAGGTTGAAATCACTGGTGTTATATGCTAAATTGTTCATACATGACGAAAAGAGGAGATAGAGAAGTATGAAATATAAGGCATTGGCACTGGATTTGGACGGAACATTAACTAATAGAGAGAAGAAAGTGCCAGTAGGTAATAAAGAAGCGATTGAGAAAGCGATAGATGCAGGTGTTAAGGTTATTCTTGCATCAGGAAGACCGCTTTTTGGAATAACACCAATAGCCAGAGAGCTTGAGCTTGACAAAAAAGGTGGTTATATACTGGCATATAATGGCGGCTGTATAGTTGACTGCAAGACAGGGAAGCAGATGTCTGCGACAATAATGCCACAGGATTGTATAGCAGATATATGCAGTCTTGCAAGAGCCAACGGTGTGTATGCTCTGACATATGCTGATACGCAGATAGCTGCTGAGAGTGATTCTGATGAATATGTAAAGAAAGAAGCAATATGCAACAGTACTACAATCAAGAAAGTAGATGATTTGCGCAAATTTGTGGATTATCCTGTAGAGAAATTTCTGGTTGTAGGAGAGCATGAAAAGCTTCTTCCTGTGCAGAAAGCCTTGTTAGATAAGCATGAGGGAGTAATCAATGCATTTTTTTCAGAGAGCTATTTCTTAGAGGTAGTACCTGCGGGAGTTGCAAAGGATGCATCTTTGGATAAGCTGCTCACAATGCTTGATATAACAAGTGAAGAACTCGTTGCATGCGGCGATGGAATGAATGATATTCCAATGTTAAAGTATGCAGGTCTTGCAGCGGTTATGGAGAATGCATATCCTGAAGTTAAGAAATATGCAGATGTCGATG
>ULZQ01068154.1_pt1 | contig 11719 bp, 9 predicted proteins | sample 1963261 | NCBI WGS metagenome assembly ULZQ01 (sample SAMEA4835893, study PRJEB28245) | human gut metagenome | biome: gut microbiome; material: fecal sample | place: Denmark | collected 2008 | reverse complement strand
AAAGGAAAGGCAACCGAGGAAAGCCGAAAGCACTCGATACTTGAAACCATATCCTTGTGAGCTACCTAGGGGATTTGCAATAGCCAAGAAGATGATTCAGGGGTTGCCGATCTAATACAAGAACCACAAAGAAAGGAAGTGCAAGCTATGGGAGAAAGAGCAATACAAAACAGAATCCGCAGGCTTCAGGAACTGGACAGGCAGCAGGCAGAAATTGAAGCCGAGAGGGAGAAGTTAAAGGAAGAAATCAAGAAAGATATGCAGAAGAAAGGCATTGATCAGGTAAAGGCAGGCAACTTTATTGTAAGATGCAAGAAGATCATATCTAATCGTTTTGATTCTAAGAGATTCAGAGCAGATCATGAGGACCTTTATAAAAGCTACCAGAAGAAACAGGAAGCAATGAGATTTTCCGTTACGGGAATGAATGCATAGGACTAACACAAGAACCTAAGAAAGGCTAAATTATGAACAAAGAAATGGACAAACTTATCAAGATTGATTCAATGATCACAGAAGTTGAACTCAAGGCAAAAGTAATAGATGTGATCCTGCAAGATCAAGAAAATGCTTATTTTGATGTTGACGGGGATTGCAAAGAGGCATACATAACAGCTATGCACGATCAGGCAGCAACAAGAAACTACAACGCAATCGTAATGATCAGAGAACAATTATCAAAACTGGAAGAGCTGTCAAAGCTATATGCTAGTATAGATCGCAAGGCCTTAGTGTCTTAACGATAAATAAAAAAGGACTGCTGTAAATCAGCGGTCCGCAATCTTAGAAACCTATCGAACTGGACGTATGATATAACTCAATAGTTAGATCGAAACGAAACTTTCTATCCTCGACAAAAATAAAGGCCCTGCACTCACAGGCAAATGAGCTACAGGGCTAACACAAGAACCTATTAACAAAGAATAGGCTGATTAGATTATACCACAATTCAGCCTAAAAGCAACAGGCGGCAGACATAAAAACCTGCTGCCTTTTTTGTACAAGGGGGAATTAGTATGGCAAAGCTACCCAATGGAGTAACACAGCGAAAAGATGGCTTGTATGTAGGTCGTTTTCAATATCAGGGAATCAGGTATAACGTTACTGATCAGGACATGAAGAAATGTGCCGACAAACTGGAAAAGATGAAATACGAGATCAAGAACGGGATCTACTGCAAGGAATCTATTGTAACGGTCAACAGTTGGTTTCGTACATGGATAGACGAATACAAGAAGCCAACCGTTAAGGAAAACACGATTGATACATATGAGATTATTTATAAAAAGCATATCAAAAAGCCTTTAGGCAGCAGGAAGATAAAAGAGATACGCCCTGAAATGATCCAGAGACTGTATAATTCAATGAAAAAGCATGATCTATCAAAGTCAACGATTCAGACAACAGGAACGATCTTACACAGTATGTTTCAACAGGCGTATAAGAATGAGATGATACAGAAAAATCCCGTATCAATGGCAACGATACCAAAAATGAAGAACAAAAAGGAGTCAAGAGTTATGACGTTGGAAGAACAGAAGTTATTTATGGAATATGCAAAAGATAGTGAAATAGCGGATATATGCGAATTATTCCTATCCACAGGGCTTAGAAGTGGAGAATTAAGAGGCTTAGATTGGGAAACTGATATAGATTTCAAGAATAAAGTGATTCATGTAACGGGTACATTATGCCACAGTGGGGAAACTGGATGGCGTAAAGATGAACCAAAGACCAGAACATCAAAGAGAGATATACCGATGTTGGGAAATGTGGAACGCCTGCTAAAGAAAGTAAGACGGCAGCAGATGGAGAAAAAACTATATATGGGGGATAAGTGGCAACCAGTCAAGGGGTTTGAAAATCTTGTATTTCTGGAAGAATCAGGACTGCCAATGTACCAAAGTTCGTTAAAAACCAAAGTAGATAAAATACAACGTGCGATCATTAAAGATGGTCATGAGTTTGAACGGATCACACCACACACATTCCGTCATACATTTGCTACAAGATGTATAGAGAATGGAATACCACCGCAGGTATTAAAAGGAATTTTAGGACACAGTACGTTATCAATGACAATGGATTTATATGCCCATGTACTTCCAGATACCAAAGCAAAAGAGCTACAGAAGATAGCAAACTTATTTTAACCGTTGATTATTCAGCGGTTTCTTTTTTTGCCTTGTAACGGGTTTAGTGTACCACTTTTTGTACCACTTTCTATAAAACATGATGAACAAAGACGGTAGCATAATATAGAAGAAATGGCTTAAATAGGCGTTGATAATCAAAGATAGACATGAAAAGATTTAATAAAGATTTAAGAAGTTATAACTAGATACTTTCTGTTTTGAATGATATAATACTATGATAGCGAAAAAGAGCAAAGGAGAAAAGCATGAAAACTTTTTTTAAGAATATCGGGAATACGATCGTAAAGAAGCTTCGAAAACATCCATTGATATGTAATTTTGTATTGTCAGTTATGCTGGCGTTTGTATTGGAAGTTTTGGGACGTCAGACATTTGATCTTAGTGCTGTGGGATTTGTGGATCAGAGAAGTAAGATGTTTTTATATAGCATCTTTATTATTTTCGTAACATACTCTGTGACACTGATTACAAAGAGACGACTATTTTCCTATATAATAGTAACACTGCTATGGAGTATCGTTGGAATCGTAAATTTTATGATGCTCAGTTCAAGAAATACTCCATTTACGTATGTAGATATTACGTTGATGAAGTCTGTATTGCCAGTTATGAATAATTACTTCTCGCCACTTGAGATTGGAGCAATGGGAGCATTGTTACTGATCGCATTGGTATTGTTAGTAGTGGCTTACATGTATCTTCCAATAGAAGAACACTTAAACCGCAAGAGCGGATTTATAAAAGTTATAGTGATCATAGCAGTATTTTCGGGAGTTACTTCTTATGGATTTAAGAGTGGAATGCTGGTAGATCAGATCCATAATATCCGAATTGCATTCAGTGATTATGGAACACCGTATTGTTTCAGTATTACAGCCTTGAAGAATGGAATTGATAAACCATCAGATTATTCAGAAAAGAAGATCAAAAAGATTGAGAAACGAACACAGAAGAAGGTTGCAAAGATGAAGAAAGAAAAGGTAAAGAAACCAAATATCATCTTTGTACAGTTGGAATCACATTTTGATATTACGCAGGTCAAAGGAGTTAAGTTTAACAAAGATCCATTACCAAATTTCCATAAGTATATGAAAGGATATTCCTCTGGACAGCTTTCTATGCCGTCTTATGGGGCAGGAACAGCAAACTCTGAGTTTGAACTGATCACAGGAATGAATCTGGACCATTTTGGAGCAGCAGAATATCCATATAAAACAGTGCTTCAGAATACAACGACAGAGAGCATGGCGACGGTATTGAAGAATTACGGATATAAGGCACACGCGATCCATGATAACAGTGCGGCATTTTATGATCGAGATCTGGTATTCTCACAGCTTGGTTTTGATACATTTACAACAAAAGAAAGTATGAACATCAAGAAATGGACAGAAAATGGATGGGCAAAAGATCAGATCCTGACCGGGTGTATTATGGATAGTTTGGATTCTACGAAGGGACAGGATTATGTTTATTGTATTTCTGTACAGGGACATGGAGATTATCCAACAACACAGATCATCGAGAATCCGGAGATCACGGTTGAAGGAATTGAGGATGAAGCACTGAAGAATAAATATACTTATTATGTCAATCAGGTTTATCAGATGGATCAATTTGTCGGGAAACTGGTCAAAGCATTACAACAGCGTGGAGAACCAACGATTCTTTGTATGTATGGAGATCATCTTCCAAGTTTGGAGATCGAAGATGAAGATCTGACATATGGAAATAAATATCAGACAAGTTATTTTATGTGGGATAATATTGGATTGAAGAAGAAGGACGGAACGATCGAGGCGTATGATCTTGGATCAGAAGTTCTGAATAAGTGTAATATCCATACAGGACTAATGAACAGTTTTCACCAGACAAGAAAAGGTACAAAAAATTATCAGAAAGACATGAAAGAGCTTCAGTATGATATGTTGTACGGAAAACAGTATGTATGGAATCAGGAGAATCCATTTAAGGCAACGGATCTTCAGTTTGGAATCCGGCCGCTTACGGTGACAAAGGTATATGAGACAAAGGACAGCATCTTTATCGTAGGAAACAATTTTACGAATTTCTGTCAGGTATTTAATGGCGATGTAAAGATCAATACAACCTACCATAATGAACATCTTTTGGAGGTATCGAAGAAAGATCTCAAAGATGGGGATACGTTTAAAGTGAGTATCGTCAGTAAGGCTCTAAGGGTACTAAGCAGTTCAAATGAGTATGTTTATCAAGAAAAAAGTGAAAAATAACGCAAAGATGCTTGTATAACGCGCAAATCTTATGCTATAATAGGTGAATGTTTGTGAAATTACAAAAAAGATAATAATTTTTAGGAGGATCTATACAGATGAGTTTGCAAGTGGAAAACTTAGAACATAATATGGCAAAGGTAACAATTGAAGTTGAAGCAGCGAAATTAGATGACGCTATCAAACAGGCTTTCAACAAGAAAAAAGGACAGTTTAATGTACCTGGATTCCGTAAAGGAAAAGTACCTTTCCAGTTGATCGCAAAAGAATACGGAGTTGAAATCTTCTATGAAGATGCAGCAAACATCTTAATTCCAGACGCTTATGCAGAAGCTATGAAAGATACAGATTTAGAGATCGTTTCAAGACCAGAAATCGATGTTACTCAGTTAGAGAAAGGTAAAGACTTTATCTTCACAGCAACATTTGCATTAAAACCAGAAGTAACTTTAGGAGACTACAAAGGAATTGAAGTACCTAAAACAAGAGTTACAGTGAAAAAAGACGAAATCGAAGAAGAATTAAAGAAAGTTCAGGAACAGAACGCAAGAGAGATCACAATTGAAGATCGTGCAGTAAAAGACGGCGATATCTTAACAATTGATTACTCTGGATCTGTTGATGGAGTGAAATTTGAAGGTGGAACAGCTGAAGATCAGACATTAGTTATCGGATCTGGAGCATTCATCCCAGGATTTGAAGAACAGTTAGTAGGAAAGAATTTAAACGAAACAGCAGATATCAACGTGACATTCCCAGAAGAATATCATGCACCTGATCTTGCAGGAAAAGATGCTGTATTTACAGTAACAGTAAAAGCAATCAAAGAAAAAGAACTTCCAGAATTAGATGACGAATTCGCAGCAGAAGTATCTGAATTTGAAACATTAGAAGATTACAAAGCAGATATTAAAGAAAAGATCCGCGATAGAAAGAAAGAAGCAGCTAATACTGAAAGAGAAAACAAGATCGTAGATGCAGCTGTAGAAGCAGCTACAATGGATATTCCAGAAGCTATGATCGAAGAACAGGTTCAGCAGATGACAGATGAATTTGCTCAGAGATTAAGCTATCAGGGACTTTCTATGGAACAGTATTTAATGTTCTCTGGAATGGATGCACAGAAATTCGCAGATGACTTAAAACCACAGGCAGTTAAGAGAATCGAAACACGTCTGGTATTAGAAGCAATCGCGAAAGCAGAAGATATCACAGCAAGCGAGGAAGACTTCAAAGCAGAACTGGAAAAGATGGCAGGAATGTATCAGATGGAAACAGAGCAGCTTGAAAAGATCATTCAGGGAGCTCAGAAAGACCAGATGATGGATGACATCGCAGTACAGAAAGCTGTAGATTTCCTTGTAGGTGAAGCAAAATAAGCAAGGCATTTTATAACTTTATGTTCTATTTGACAGACATAAATAAACTGCCTTAACTATCATTAGGAGGATGCAAGGATGAGTTTAGTACCTTATGTCATTGAACAAACAAGCAGAGGAGAAAGATCTTATGATATTTACTCCAGACTGCTGAAAGAAAGAATCATTTTCTTAGGAGAAGAAGTGAATGATGTCACAGCAGGACTTGTGGTTTCTCAGTTATTATTCTTAGAATCAGAAGATCCAGATAAAGACATCAATTTATATATCAATAGCCCTGGCGGTTCTGTAACCGCCGGAATGGCAATCTATGATACGATGCAGTATGTGAAGTGTGACGTATCCACAATGTGTATGGGAATGGCTGCCAGCATGGGAGCGTTCCTGTTATCTGGTGGAACAAAAGGAAAACGTCTGGCTTTACCGAATGCTGAGATCATGATCCATCAGCCATCTGGAGGAGCACAGGGACAGGCAACAGAGATTGAGATCGCAGCAGAACATATTCTTAGAACAAAGAAGAAATTAAACACGATCTTAAGCGAGAATACAGGACAGCCATACGAGACAATCGTCAAGGATACAGAACGTGATAACTGGCTCACTGCACAGGAAGCACTGGAATACGGCCTGATCGATAAGGTTATGGAAAATAGATAGTGATAGAATAGTGGGGTGATCTGGTGGCAGGTTATAATGACGAAAAAAAAGTATTAAGATGTTCTTTTTGCAATAAGACACAGGACCAAGTCCGCAAACTGATCGCGGGACCAAAGGGTAAGAATGTTTATATTTGTGATGAATGTATTGACATTTGTTCTGAGATTATTGAAGAAGAATTTGAACAGTATGCAGAGAATGACGGAGAGATCAATTTACGTAAGCCAAAAGAGATCAAAGAATTTCTAGACCAGTATGTTATTGGACAGGATGAAGCAAAGAAAGTACTTTCCGTAGCTGTATATAATCATTACAAAAGAATTTTAATGGGTGGAGACTCTGATGTGGAATTGCAGAAGAGTAATATTTTAATGCTTGGACCAACAGGTTCAGGAAAAACATTATTAGCCCAGACATTAGCAAAGATGTTAAATGTACCATTTGCGATTGCAGATGCGACTGCTCTTACAGAAGCAGGATATGTTGGTGAGGATGTTGAGAATATTCTTCTTAAGATCATTCAGGCAGCAGATTATGATATTGACCGTGCACAGTGTGGAATCATCTATATTGATGAGATTGATAAGATCACAAGAAAGTCTGAGAATACATCGATCACAAGAGATGTCTCTGGAGAGGGTGTGCAGCAGGCATTATTAAAGATCATTGAAGGTACTGTAGCGTCTGTGCCGCCACAGGGAGGAAGAAAACATCCTCATCAGGAATTTATTCAGATTGATACATCCAATATCCTGTTTATCTGTGGAGGAGCCTTTGACGGATTAGAGAAGATCATCGAATCAAGAATTGTCAAGAAATCTATTGGATTTGGAGCAGATGTATTTGGGCAGAAGGAAACAGATCTCGGTGAGCTGTTAAGACAGGTATTGCCAGAAGATTTTGTGAAGTTTGGTCTGATTCCAGAGTTCATTGGACGAGTTCCAGTGAATGTATCTTTAAATCCATTGGATGAAGAAGCCTTAGTGCGCATTTTGAAAGAACCAAAGAGTGCTCTTGTGAAACAGTACCAGAGATTGTTCGAGATGGATGGTGTGAAACTTACGTTTGATGATGATGCATTAATTGCAATTGCCAAGAAAGCATTAGAACGTAAGACAGGTGCCAGAGGACTTCGTGCGATCATGGAAGGTGTGATCATGGATTTAATGTACGAAATCCCATCACAGACAGATGTATCAGAGTGCCTGATCACAAAAGATGTCGTAGAAGGTAAAGAAAAACCAATGATCGAACATTCTGGAGTGAAGGTGAAAGCCGCAGTGCCAAAGAAACGGGTAAAGACAAGCAATCATGGTGAGATTGCATAGATAGATTAGCCGAAATAAAAACTGCTTTCATGCAAGAGATTCTTGTGTCAAAGCAGTTTTTCTTCATGTCTGATGAAATTTACAGACAAATAATTCAGAAATGAAAGGAAGACTTGAATGAAAAAAACACTACCAATGCTTCCACTGAGAGGCAAGTATATATTTCCGAATACAGTCATTCATTTTGATGTATCACGAAGCCGTTCTGTAAAAGCAATTGAAGAAGCTATGGAACATGATCAGATGATCTTTTTAAATAATCAGATTGATCCGACGGCAGAAGATCCAGGAATTGAAGATTTATATCGTGTAGGAACACTGGCAAGGATCAAACAGGTTGTAAAGCTTCCAAAGAATATTTTGAGAGTTTTTGCAGAAGGATTATTTCGTGCAGAGCTTTCTGAAACTGTTGAGTACGAACCATTCTATAAAGTAGAGGTTTTATATGATCATGTAGAACAACAGTCATTTGAGGAATTTGAAAGAGAAGCATTTCTTCGAATGATCAAAGAAGCATTTGAAGGTTATGCGAAAGCCTGGCCACATTTGGATCAGAATATAGTAAATTATATTTTATTATTGACAGATGTGGAGATTCTGGTGGACGAACTTGCAACACATATTCCATTTTCTTATCCAGAGAAACAGAAACTTTTGGAAGAAATGGATCTAAAAGAGCGCTGTGAATTAATGCTTGTCATGCTGCAGGAAGAACTAGATGTTCTGAAATTGAAGCAGAAGATCCAACAGAAAGTTAAAGTGAATATTGACAAAAATCAGAAAGAATATGTGCTGCGAGAGCAGATCAAAGTGATCCGTGAGGAACTTGGAGAGACGAATGTAGAAGATGAAGCGGATGAATTTATGGAGAAACTTAAGAATCTAAAAGCATCCGATGAAGTCAAAGAGAAGCTTAAAAAAGAGATATCGCGTTTTCAAACAATGGGAAATCAGACACCAGAAAGCTCTGTGTTAAGAACTTATATTGAGACAATGTTTGAAGTTCCATGGGAAGAGATGAGCGAAGATTCCACAGACTTAGATCATGCACAACAGGTGCTCGATCGAGATCATTATGGAATGGAAAAAGTCAAGGAACGTGTTTTGGAATATTTAGCAGCACGTGCTATGAGTGGAAAGAAAGATGCAGCGATCCTTTGTCTTGTAGGACCTCCAGGAACAGGAAAGACATCTATTGCCAGATCAATTGCGAAAGCAACGAACAAAAAATATATTCGTTTATCTCTTGGCGGCGTCAGGGATGAATCAGAGATCCGTGGACATAGGAAAACTTATGTTGGAGCGATGCCAGGACGTATTGTTGAAGCATTAAAGAAGGTAAAAGTTAGAAATCCGTTAATGTTATTGGATGAGATCGATAAGACAGGGAAAGACCAGAGAGGAGATACCGCGTCTGCACTGCTTGAAGTATTAGACCCGGAACAGAATGAACATTTTACAGATCATTATCTGGAAGTTGCATTGAATTTAAGTGATGTCTTATTTGTTGCAACGGCCAATGACCTTTCTACGATTCCAAGGCCACTGCTTGACCGTATGGAGATCATCGAGGTATCAAGTTATACAGAGAATGAGAAGTATCACATTGCGAATGACTATCTGGTAAAGAAACAGATGGAAGCAAATGGATTAAATGATACACAGATTCACTGGAAGGAAGATGCCCTGAGATTTCTGATCACAGATTACACAAGAGAAGCAGGGGTCAGAAATTTAGAGAGAAGAATTGGACAAGTTTCGAGAAAGGTGACAAGAGACATCTACCAGAAGAAACACAGAAAAGTAACGATCACAAAGAAAGTGATCAAAGATTATCTTGGAAGACCTGTTTATGAATGGGAAAAAGACACTCTAAGAGATCATGTCGGAATTGTTCATGGACTGGCTTGGACAGCTGTTGGTGGGGTGACATTAAAGATTGAAGTAAATGTTATGCCGGGAAAAGGAGCGATTCAGGTGACAGGATCCCTTGGAAATGTCATGAAAGAGTCTGCACAGGCGGCAATCAGTTATATCAGAAGCCAGAGTAGAAAATATAAGATCAAACAGGATTTCTTTGAAAAACATGATATACATATTCATATTCCAGAAGGAGCCGTGCCAAAAGACGGACCATCTGCTGGAATTACGATGACAACAGCCGTTTTGTCAGCGATTACAGGTAATAAAGTCTGTGGAAATCTGGCAATGACAGGGGAAGTTACGATCCGCGGAGATGTTCTTATGATCGGTGGATTAAAAGAAAAGCTTCTCGCAGCAAAACGGCTTGGAATTACAAAAGTACTTGTTCCAAAATCAAATGAAAAAGATGTCAAAGAGTTTGAAGAGGAAGTTGTCGAAGGACTTGAGATCGTCTATGTAAAAACTATGACACAGGTGATCAAAGAAGCATTTGTACATTAGATCGAAGGAAATAGAAACTGGAGGCAGTGATGAATTACGAAGAAGCAATGAATTTTATACAAAATACGAGTAAATTTGGAAGTGTTTTAGGACTTGATAATATCAAAGAATTATTAGAAAGACTTGGAAATCCACAGGATCAGCTTAAAGTGGTTCATATTGCCGGAACCAATGGAAAAGGATCAACACTTGCATTTCTTGCGGGAATCTTCAGAGAAAGTGGATATCGTGCGGGGAGGTATGTCTCCCCGGCATCTTTTTGCTACGAAGAGAGATTTCGCATCAATGAAGAGAACATTTCGAAAGAAGATCTGTGCTTTTATATGGAAAAAATAAAGAAAATTTCAGATGAGATGGTGAGAGACGGGATGTCACATCCGACGATGTTTGAGATTGAAACGGCACTCAGTTTTCTTTATTTTCTCGATAAAAAAGTGGATATTGTGTTATTGGAAACAGGAATGGGTGGCAGACTTGATGCAACGAACGTAGTTAAGAAACCGATCGCGGTGATCATTGCATCGATCGGAATGGACCATATGCAGTTCCTTGGAGACACGATAGAAAAGATCGCAGCAGAAAAAGCGGGAATCATAAAAGAAGGATGTCCAGTTATTTCATATAACAATCAAGAATCCGTAAACGAAGTGATCAAGGAAAAAGCAAAAGAGATGCACTGCAAGGTTACTTTTGTAAATTCGGAAGGGATCCGTGTGTTAAGTGAATCTTTAAATGGGGAGAGCTTTTCTTATCGCTCATCTGATGGAAGATGGTATGAAAAGATAGAAATCCCGCTTCTTGGAAGACATCAGATCAATAATGCTGCCTTGGCATTAGAAGCATTGAATACGATAAGAAATTATTATTGTATCAGTGAATTTCAGACAGAAGATGGATTACGCAAAACAATCTGGAGAGGCAGGATCGAGATCTTAGAAAAGGACCCACTGGTCATTTGTGACGGAGCACATAATCCGGATGGAGCGAAAAGTCTGTTAAATTTTTTACAAAATAATTTTACAAATAGACGATTAATCTATATAATGGGAGTGTTATCAGACAAAGACTATGAACAGATGATACAGATCCTTACGCCGATGGCAGCAAAAGTTTATACGGTAGCACCAGATAATGCGAGGGCCTTATCAAGCAAGGATCTTGCAGAATGTGTAAGAAAATATCATCATGATGTAGAAGAAAGACAGAGACTGAAAGAGTGTCTTGAAGAGGTAAAACAACAAGCAGATAAAGAAGACGTGATCATAATCTGTGGTACATTATCATTTCAGAATGAATTAAAATAGAGGATAGAAACAGTGGAAAGATTCCAAAAGATCGTATGGCATGAGAAATACAAGGAGACATACGAGAGACTACAACAATTAGAAATAGATCGAAAGTTTTGCGGTCATGATATAGAACATTTTTTGTCGGTGGCAAGAATCAGTTATTTGATGATCCTTGAAAAAAGACTTCCTGTGTCAAAAGATATCATTTATGCGACTGCACTGCTTCATGAT
>ULZQ01023698.1_pt1 | contig 11888 bp, 10 predicted proteins | sample 1963261 | NCBI WGS metagenome assembly ULZQ01 (sample SAMEA4835893, study PRJEB28245) | human gut metagenome | biome: gut microbiome; material: fecal sample | place: Denmark | collected 2008 | reverse complement strand
ACTTTATCGATGAAGCCCTTAATAATTGCAGAAGTATCATTCCACCAAACTGGGAAGATAAGGCGATTAGCTTCTTTCAAAAGCTTTTGATATTTTTTAACGTTAGGATCACTGGTTTTACCAGCTTTAAATAAGGAAAGTTCACGCGCATCATATGCTGGGTTAAAGTTATCCCAAGTAAAAGGTGATCAGGATTGAAGTTGAAGGAACTTAGACGGACAATTTTACGATAAACAATAGCGGCTTCTTGAACGTTAGAGAGATTGATTATTGTTTGATCTTTACTGGTCAAATTGAATAATTGGGCTAACTTTTTAAAATCGTTATTGCTGTATGAAGTGATCGTTATTTGTTTTTTATCGACTGACCAGTATTGGTTAAAACATGCTGGAAAGGTAATGCCGAGTCCTAAAATCAAGACGATGGCGAAGACCCACCAAGGTTGATAGCCAAATCCAGTTACAAATAATGCTAGAAAAACAACAAAGATAGTTCCTAAAACTAAACTTAAAATATGTGGCTTGTTTCCGACTGTTTGCTTTTTAGTAGGTGAAAAAACAGGGGAGATAGCCTTCATCTCATTCATAGCGTCTTTCATGATCTGCACACTTTCAACACTAGTTAAATCATTTGCCACCTTAAGTTTACCCCCCTTAAGAGAAATACAACTTAAAAGTACGTATCATTTGTAAATGCTTACATGGGGCGAACTTAAAAACAGAAGCACACGCTGCCTGACTACAAGCAGCATACAGATGTGTTGGAAAATATGATCATCAAGCTTTACTCTAAAGGCATAACCACCAGAAAAATAGCCGACTTGATTGAAAAGATGTATGGCAGTCATTACAGCCCAGCTCAGGTATCTAACATCTCCAAGCAGATGATTCCAAAAGTCGAGGCCTATCATCAGCGCAAACTCAGTGACAAGTTCTTCTGCGTTTATTTGGACGCTACCTACATTCCTTTGCGTCGCATAACCTTTGATCGTGAAGCAGTTTATATTGCCATTGGCATCAAGCCTAATGGTCACAAGGAAGTCATCGATTACCGCATTGCTCCCAGCGAAAACGTCGAGAATTGGACGGAAATGCTTCAAGACATGAAGTCTTGCGGTCTAGAACAGGTTGAGCTCTTTCTTTCAGATGGCGTTGTGGGCATGAAGACAGTGCTGGAGCAGACTTATCCGAAAGCTCATTTTCAACGCTGTCTAGTTCATGTCATGCGCAATATTTGCGCTAAAGTACGCGTAGATGATCGCGAAACGATCATGAATGAATTCAAGCAGATTCATACTCAGTCAAACAAAGAAATGGCTGTACAGGTGCTGCATGAATTCTATCAAAACTGGGAAAAAGCCTACAAAAACGTAGTTAGAGATCTTAGACAGGTTGAGCCTGATCTGTTAACCTTTTACAACTATCCGCCAGCTATTAGAGCTTCAATTTACTCAACTAACATGATTGAATCCTTTAACAACAGGCTTAAGCGGAAAACCAAGCCTAAAACAGAATTTCCAACTGAGCAGTCGCTTGACACCTTTATTGGAGTTCAGGCAATGGATTACAATGACCGTTACTTTAACAGGATTCATAAAGGATTTGGGCAAGTTCGAGACACCCTAGAATCCTATTTTGATTAAAAGATGGCAGATTGTAAAAAGCCCCCGCCTTATTTTGACGGGGGTTATTTGTACAGTAAGGGATGAACGGCAATCGACTTTTACACGCAGCAAGTTCCATCAATTTTTGCTTCTGAAATGTTAACTAATGTTAACCTCAAATAACCTCAAACACATATACGAGAAGCAAAAATATTGGAAAATATGGGAATAAAATCCTAAATTGACATCCCCCCACATTATCAATTTTCTTCTCCCTTATCCCTATAGGAGCGGTGCCGGTCCTGAACTTATTTTAAATTCGTTTTTCAAACTTTTTTAACCTACATAACAGATTTAAGTTATCGAGAAATCTCGAAAACTCTCAGCAAAAATCTATATACGTATAACCGTATATCCGTATGTTGGGAAATATGGGAAATACTAAAAAACTGGAACGCAACCACAGCAAACTGGAACGCAACCACAGCAAACTGGAACGCAAACACAGCAGAAAAAAATTGAGCCTTACAGCGACAAGGAGTTTCAGCGCCGATTTTTCCTAATACTCTTAATACTCTTAAAGGAGAGGGCTTTTTGGCTTACGCCAAAGCCCCCTCTGATACAATACAAACATCCCGCCGGTGGATTTTTTACAGGGAGGAGAAACCAAAAATGGATCCTGAACAGGTGCAAGAAAAATTTCAGCAAGTGTTAGATATCGAAAATCGTATTTGGTCGTATCAGAACAGTTTGAAAGCCATCAACAAAGTTTTGGAGAAAAATGAAGCAGAATTGAATGATAGTTTAATTCATATCCCATTGCTAAAGAAGACCATATTAGACGATATGGGGATCTTCAAAAAAGATGTGCCCTATCTATTGGATGAGAACGTACGAATCGTAACGACTTATAACAAGCTGCTAGATGAAATGAATCAGCTGAAGGATATCATGCTAGAAATACTTGATCAGATTAGCCGAGCTATTCTACAGGATCCAGATAGTTATAAGTTTGAAGAAGTAGAGGCTAGCAAATGCTATGTAGAGAATATGAATGAGTACAAGCGAAACCTCAACGCATTGGAGGCTAAATAATGAATGACGGTAAAGCAGCATTAAGAGAAATGCTTCCAGATTATCTCAATCAATTAGGTATTGTCTGGAATGGGAAAAATTTTAGGTGCCCTAATCCGGCTCATGATGATCAGAATCCTTCAGCGGGGATCCACAATAAAAGCGGATTCCCTAAAGTACATTGTTTTGCATGTTGTCAGGGTAGCATATCATGGGATATTTTTGATCTGGTAGCAATGAACGAATTTGGAGTTTTACCGAATGTTGATGGAGAGCTAGATTACAACTTCAGGGATGTATTCCAGAGGACAAACGAAATTATGGGGACAAACTACACATTGCATGGTCAAAATAACAAGAAACCAACAAATCAGCCTTCAGAGACTAGCTCTCAGCCGCAGCGAAAAGCTACTAACATCAATAACTATCAACAAGCAGCGAGGGAAGCTCAGATTGAAGAGCAATTGAAGAAGAAGAATGCTGAAGTGATTACCTTCAGTGAACAGAAATTATATGAGGCTGATCAGGCCGGACTAGAATATCTAGCTAAACGCAGCATAACGAGCGACAAGCTGATTAAACAATTTCATATAGGCTATAATCCGGCCTGGAGAAGTCAAACAGTGCTATTGCGTAAAGGTATTAAGACTTCATTATCACCTCGTATCATTATTCCTACAGGTCCAGATAGCTATCTAGCACGGGACATCCGGGAAGACATCCCCGAAAGCGAATTGCCTTATGTTAAGCAGAAAGAAGGCGAGGCACATCTATTTAACGCAGAAGCGCTTCAGCCTGAAAATGTAAGCCCGGACAAGCCCATCTTTATTGTTGAGGGAGAATTTGACGCTCTCTCAGTGATGGAAGCAGGCGGCCAAGCCGTAGCTCTAGGGAGCGTACAAAACGCAGACCTTCTAACTAGAGAAATCACCAAGATTAAACAGCAATTAGCTAGAACAGATGGGGATGAAGTCAAAGAGTATCACCCTATCATTTTATTGGCTCTGGACAATGATAAGACCGGCAAGCGAGCCTCCAAACGCTTATTCACTAAGCTAAAACAAGGGAATACACTATGCTATGAGGTTGATATTGTACGAAACCATAAGGATCCTAATGAAGCTCTGGTAGCTAATGGAGCCATTTTCAGCCAAGACGTTCAAAGAGTGATGAAGGACCCTCAAGACCGGCTACAAGGCTTCCTAGACTTCATCAAAGACCAGGAGAACATCCAGGCCATCCCTACAGGCTTTGAGAACCTCGATAAGGTGTTTGATGGTGGATTGCGAGAGGGCTTATATGTAATTGGAGCGCTCTCCTCGCTAGGCAAAACTACTTTCGCTCTTCAGATTGCTGATAATATTGCTGAGTACGCCAATAGATCAGTATTGTATTTCGCTCTTGAAATGGGCCAATATGAAATGACCGCTAAAAGTATTAGCCGTTTAACTTTCTATGGAGCCGTTACTAGAAAGAATGAAACTCTTGCTCAGAGTGCCCGCAGCATACTTAACGGGAAATGGAAAGAGCGTTTTAACAAGGACCAATATGCTAATGTTAAAGAGGCTCTCGATCACTATGGGAGTTTTTATCACAACATTATCTTCCATGATGGATCAGAGGACCGGCCGAATGTTTATGACATTTCAAAGAGCGTTGAATCTTATGTTAGCTCAACCGGTAAAAAACCAGTTGTGTTTGTTGACTATCTTCAGATTATGGCCGCAGCTGATGATAGGGCAACGGATAAAGCTAATGTAACTACTTCAGTAAACGGGTTGAAGAAGTTAGCAACACGCTTTCATATACCAGTGATTCTAATTAGTTCATTTAATCGAGAGAACTACAAAAATACAGCTTCTATGGTATCGTTCAAAGAATCAGGAGAAATTGAATATAGTTCAGACGTATTGATAGGCCTACAATTCAAAGGGTTAAGAGAAGATCAAAACTTTAATTTTGAAGCTGCTAGAAAGCAAGATCCTAGAGAAATTGAAGCGATTATTCTTAAAAACCGGAATGGTGCAACTGGAGATATCCTGAATTACGATTACTACCCTAAATATAATTTCTATATGGCAACTGGTAATGATGTTGATGATGTTGAAGTTAATAAATTACTGAACATCCGAAAACATGGCTATGCACCAGTAGCGGATGAAGACGGCCAATTAATCAAATCGGAAAAATCCAAGCCGGTTAGTGTGGAATGGGATGAAGTCTTAGATGATGGAACTTTAGTGTATGATAGTAGCCTTCATCACGAAAAATAAGCCATGACATCCCCATATAGCCTTTTTAAGGCCTGTATAATTGCCTATTAAAAACTGAATTAAAGACGCTCTCAGAGAAGATCTGAGGGCGTTTTTTTATTTACCCCCGCTATGTTGCTAATTTAAGAGCAATCAGCACATTAACTCACTTACTGGAAGCAATCAGTTATTAAACTTTGCTTTATGGGGGCTATACGTATACCCGTATATGTGTATAGTCGTATATCCGTTTATGTGTATATGTGGATATCCGTATATACGTATGTTAGAATATTTTCAAATATTAGCAGAAGTTAAAACAGGAGGTTATGATCATGAATGGAGCTTTAATTGCTGATCAGCAGCAAGCATTAAGCATTATCAATAACGATCAAGAAAACTTACTAGCTAGGTTTATTACCTTCATTGACGCAACGCCAAATACTGTTAGGACCTATACAACATCCCTCAGACAATGGTTTAAATACCTATACGAAGAACAGATTCAAAACCCCACGCCGGAAACAGTACGCCAATACAGGCAACAATTGGCTGAAGACGGTAAGAAGCCTACTACAATTCAAAATTACATCATAGCGGTAAAACAGTTTTTCAGATGGACTGAGGAAGAAGGCCTCTATCCTGATATCGCTAAACACGTAAAGGGCGCTAAAATCAGTACAGAACACAAGAAAGACTATCTCACAAGCGGTCAAGCCCGGCACGTGTTAGAGCTGCTTAATGAGGACCAGACTATTAAAGGCAAACGCAACTATGCAATGTTGGCACTCATGCTAACAATGGGATTACGAACTATAGAAGTTAGCCGGGCCAATATTGAGGATATCAGAACAGAAGGTGATAGCACTGTTTTGTACGTTCAAGGTAAAGGCCATATTGAAAAAGACGCTATTGTAAGAATGCCGCAGCATGTAGAGCAAGCAATCCGGGCCTATTTACAGGCTAGGGATGTATCAGATGGAACAGCGCCTCTCTTTGCTTCCACATCACACCAAAACGCCGGGCAACGTATGACAACCAGAAGTATTAGCGGAATCGTTAAACAGAGCTTCATTCAGGCCGGATATAATAGCCCTCGCTTAACGGCTCATAGTACCAGGCACACCGCAGCAACCTTAAATCTATTGAATGGGGCAACTCTGGAAGAAACTCAGCAACTATTACGGCACGTCAACCTTCAAACAACTGAAATATATGCTCACCATTTGCAAGCAGCTAAAAATAAAAGCTCTCAGAGAGTAGACAACGCTATCTTTGGGAGCTAGGAGGTTTAATATGAGCAAAATAATAACGGTAACTAACCAAAAAGGCGGTACTGGTAAAACCACCACATCACTAATTATTAGCTATGGACTAGCTCTCAGAGGCTTTAAAGTGCTGCTAATTGACCTGGATAGCCAAGCAGACGCTTCCTATTCAACGTTAGCTCAATACAACCCTTTAAAGACATCCCTAGAAGTAATACTTGGTGATGTAGACATACGAGAAGCAATAGTAAACGTACCAACTGATATGCTTACTCATATCGACTTGCTACCCGCTAGCGCTAATCTAGCTACTCTGGACATCCAATTAACCAAGCGCCAAATTATAGACGCTCAATATAACCTCTCAGACGCTCTGAGGGATGTTAAACAGGAATACGACTACATTATCATTGATACCCCACCGGCAATCAGCATGGCTTTACTCAATGCACTAACAGCTTCTGATTATGTTTTAATACCCACTCAGGCGGATGTTTATAGTCTGAAGGGATTAGGCAATCTATCAAACACCATCAACGCAATCAAGCAGCGCTCTAATCCTAATCTGAATGTATTAGGAATACTGATAGGCCGGTATGATCCACGAACCAAGTTCACACAAGCAATAACCGCAATGCTAGAGCAAACAAGCAAACAGCTTCATACTAAAGTATTTAAAACCAAGCTGAAAGAAGCTATTGCCATCAAAGAAGCTCAAGGCGAGCAGAAGAACTTGTTTGAGTATGATCCCCGCTCAAAGGCTGCTAAAAATGCTACAGAATTTATTAATGAGCTAATGGAGGACATGGCAAATGACTAAAAAAGACTTCAGCAATATGATTAACCCGGCTGCTACTATGCTAGATGATATGACATCCCCACAAAGCAGCACTCAGAAGCACTCTGAGGAACAACCAACCACCGCTCCTAAAGGGAAGAAGGCTAAAAAGAAGGCTGAGAGCCGTTCTAGTCGCTTAGAAGTGCTGCTTACACCAACAAGCAAGGCAAAGTTAAAAGCCCTAGCTCAATTGCAAAATACTTCAGTTAATTCAATAATTAATGAATTAGTTGATAGTTACCTTAACCAACAAGACGCCGAAACTACCCATAAGATCAAACTGATGATGGATATCATGAAGTAAGATAGCTAACTTCAACAAATAAACATTAGCGGAAGTTAAAAAAGATCATGAGGGATGTTTTGGGTCCCTATATAAATCCATATGCAAGAGAATTAAAGAGAGTGTACTGACTAATGAAGACCATCAAAAAAACGAAAGACGTCAAGCTACCTACCAGAGAAGAGTATATAGCGGAATGCAACCGTAAAAGGAAGTGGACTAGCGCTAAATTAGGAGGAGTAGTTATCTACAGTAGATTGTCTGAATTATTCGATAATGGGCCTTTGATTAAATCTGATGATGAATCCAGATACTTCCAAAAAATACCGGATGATGATATCAACTACAGCACCTATAAACATATACAGTTTTTTGTTGAGGACCTAGCAACTGTACTACAATACGCAACAAGCGCTGCTTCTAACACCTTAGAAGCTCAGATTACTAAAATTGAAATGCTGAAGATGTTTCAAGCAGCACATCCGGATACGTGGAACAATAAAGATATCAAATTAGGTGAAAAGATTGCTAAAGCTAAGCCTAACCTAATTGAAGGTGATTCTCGTTATGACATCTATAACTTTTTTGTGCTGAGCGCTATCTGGAGAAAGACATTAGAAGCTATTGCGAAAATGACCGGCGAAAATCGAATCAAAGACGCTATAGAAATTCCATACATCAAGGAAACGGATGATCTGGTAACCAGATACAATCAATTGGCAACCGAAAGCAGCAAACAGCTAGGAATCCTAAGCGAGGTCGGATATCTAGTGCCGCTTGTTCCTAAAGATGATATCCAGAAAATTCCACTAGCCAAAATGATCAACATACTTTGGGCCGGAGCAAGTTATGGTACCGGGATGAACCGAATCATTAATACCATTACAAAAATATGAAAAATGAAGCACACTAAATTGTGCTGTAAAAAATTTTTTACTGTAAGCTAAAACACTGATATCTCTAGGTATATCAAGGGTTGAAACTATTTAACTGATGATCAATAAATGATTTTATGAAAGAAAAGGAATCATTTAAAGTATTATGATTGAATGAACGTAAGCATATAAAATTGTATGCTTAGTAGGGAAGAAATCTGTTCACGGTTAGAAATAATTAGTTTAAATTAAGAGGTATTTAAATGAAAAAACAAGCAGCGCCTTTTGAAGACGCTATACCTAAATATGATATGGGCGTATCACACCCGCTAACCAAAGACCTTGCTAGGCTGAACACTAGAGCAACTACTACTAAAGAAAAAGCCTTTGGAACGACTTCAGTATCATTCAATGCTGTATCAGCTACTATTAAAGGTCAAATGGGAGTAGCACAAGCTCAGTTATTTGATTACATCAACACGGCTTTCATTAATCAGCCTAACCACGAAAAAGCCGAAAGTGTTACGTTCTCTTTAAAACAATATGCTGAAGATAAGGGAGCAGCTAGTATTGCTAGCGCAAGAAAATCATTAAAAAGAAACTATTCAATACTGAAAACCGCTTCTTTTACTTATAGGCACTTCAACTATCAAGGCAAGGAAGATGGCTTCTCAGATATTATTCTCTTTCCTGAGCTTCATATCATGGGAAGAGGAGCAAATGCTATTGTAGTAATTGCACTAGCTCCCACCTATAGAATGATCCTGAACGATTCGTACGTTACTCCCTATCCTAAAGAAATGTGGAAGATTGATCCTAAAAAGCATGGTACAGAATACAACATCATTAGCTACCTTGCTTACAATAAACGAGTTAATATGGGGAATCCTACTAGAGAAAACCGAGCTAGAGTTGAAACCATTTTAAAATATTGTAATGGCACTCTTCCTACAGCTGAAGATGTAAAAAAGGAAGATAGAGCATATACCAGAAGAATTATTGAGCCATTCTTTAGAGAAGCAGATCTACTTCAAGAAAGCAAAGTAATCAATTACCACTTTGAAACTAGGGATGGACTAAAAGTTAGTGATGATTATCTGAGCAGCATTAGCTATAACGAGTTCAAAGAATTATATATAGTGGTTGACATCTGGTTTGATTATCCTAGAAACAAGATTATAGAAATCGTTAATCAACGTGCTGAGTATCAAAAAGCAGCAAAGCGAAAACGAAAAGAGCAAGAAAAAAAGAAACTTCTTCAGAACAATTAAAACCTATCCGGATAGCTTCTCCAGACGTGGAGGAGCATTTTTTGTTAGACGGTAATAAAAGTAGTCCTATAAAAGACAAAGAGCATAAGGGAGATCTACCACCGGCAAAGCGGCGGCCCGCTAGTAGCGGGGATCCTGAAGGTAGTATGAATTTCCTCGCTTGTATGAGCTATTAACACGTTGTAGTTACGTATTAGTTACAGCATGTAATGCTATTTGTTACACACAAAACTACACAATTCAGCAATTTTTATTGATGGCAGATTGTAAAAAGATAGAAGGATAAATAGTATCAAAGTATCTAAAACAACTTGCCAATCTAATATTTTCATGTTATTTTAGTTTTATCAATTGAAATTCATTTTATGGAAAGAAGGGTCGCCATTGCGTCTTTAATCTTGCAAATTCAAGCATAGTTGAATAATTATTCCAGATTTATGACGGAGAGACTATGCACTTTTGACAAGATTAAGGATAGGCGATACCTTCTTTTTCTATGCGTAAAATACTGAAGGAGAGTCTGCACTTGTCGGAAGTGTAGGCTCTTTTTTACGAGGTGATTTTATGAGCAACATTAGAATTTCAAATTTATCTTTTAGATATGATGACAGCAGTGAAAATATTTTTAATAAATTGAACTTAAACTTAGATAGTACTTGGAAACTAGGACTTGTGGGCAGAAATGGACGTGGTAAGACAACATTTTTGAACTTACTGCGTAGAAAATTACATGGTCTAGGCGAGATTCAAACTCGGCTAAGTTTTTCATATTATCCAATTAAAGTTGAGGATCAAAAGAATATTACCTTATATGAGTTACAGAAGCAGGTCGCTTTCGAAGAGTGGGAATTAGAACGTGAGTTGAATTTAATGAATGTCAACCCAAACTTATTATGGCAGCCGTTTAATACTTTAAGTGGTGGTGAGCAAACTAAAGTTTTACTGGCTTTATCTTTTACGGATAAAGATTCTTTTGCTTTAATTGATGAACCTACAAATCATTTAGATGAAGACAGTAGAAAAGAGATCAGCAATTATCTAGGTAAGCATGAAAAGGGCTATATCGTGGTTAGTCACGATCGTGATTTTTTGAATCAAGTAACCGATCATATTTTGGCGATTGAAAATATGGAGATTCATTTGTATCAAGGAAACTTTGCTGCGTATGAAGATACGAAGCAGAAGAGGGATGAGTTTAACCGCGAGAAGAATCAGAAGCTGAAAGGCGAGATTCGTACATTGAATGAGAGTCGTTTACGTCTAAAGGGATATTCAAGTAAATCTGAAAATCAAAAGAACGCAAAGGCTCACTCTAATGAAATTCATGCGAATATTAATAAGGGCTTTTACAGTCATAAAGCTGCTAAAGTAATGCAGCGATCCAAAAATGTTGAACGAAGAATGAACGATGATATTCAAGCAAAACAAGGCTTGATGACTAACATTGAAGACATTCCAGAACTGACAATGAATTTTCAACCTAATTACCATTCGACTTTACTTGAAGCGCAACATCTTGATTTGCAAATAGAAAATATAACTCTATTTAAAGATCTAAATTTAGTGGTTAAAAATCACGGTATTGTTTCTCTTGAAGGAAAGAACGGTTCTGGCAAATCGACTTTCTTGAAAATGTTGTTAAATAAAACATTTTCAGTCACTTATCAAGGTAAGTATGAACTAGCAAATGGTTTATCGATTTCATATTTGCCACAAAATTTTACAGAATATCATGGCACTTTACACAATTTTGCATATGAACATAAAATTTCTTATGAGAAATTACTCAATAATTTGAAAAAGATGGGCTTTCCACGAGCAGGTTTTGTGACACCGATTGAGGAGATGAGTATGGGACAGCAAAAACGAGTAGCACTGGCTAAATCTCTAGTTGAACCAGCCGACTTGTATTTATGGGATGAACCAGCAAATTATCTAGACGTTTTCAATCAAGATCAACTGATTGAATTATTGAAAAAGGTCAAACCTGCCATGCTGTTGATTGAACATGACGAATACTTCATTGAGCAGGTGACGGATCACAGAGTGAGATTGGATATAGCAGAATAGAAAGAAGCACGTTACTGGTTAGTTAGTAACGTGCTTTTGTTCAGATCTTTTGGACTAATGATTCTAAATATTGTTTTCTTCTTTGAGCAGAACTTTTATCAATATTGCCAAAGCTTAACCATTTGATATGTTTCATCCCTAATTGTTTCAAGGTTGAATTGATGAAAACACTTTTAATGGCACTACCGCAGAACATTTTCAAATACCAGGTGGGTGAGGTAGAGGTCGTCATCACTTCAACACGCTGAATATTCTTTAAATGCCCAATGACACCAGTAGCACCAACATTATATGCAAATTGTTTTTTCATAACTTTATCGATGAAGCCCTTAATAATTGCAGAAGTATCATTCC
>ULZQ01020293.1_pt1 | contig 11898 bp, 10 predicted proteins | sample 1963261 | NCBI WGS metagenome assembly ULZQ01 (sample SAMEA4835893, study PRJEB28245) | human gut metagenome | biome: gut microbiome; material: fecal sample | place: Denmark | collected 2008 | reverse complement strand
AGGCGAAAAAAATACTGCGGCAGGCGAGGAAAGCGGCGCTGCTGTTGGTGCTTTTTTAAAAAATATCCCTCAAAAAAAGTATACGAAATGGTTGGATTATGATAAAATAATACAATCTGTCGTATTTCGAACGCGCAGGAGCGGAGATTATCTGACAATCGATGATAATTTTTCAAAAAAAAGCTTAAAGAAATATATGATCGAAGAAAAAATTCCTGCAAATGAGCGGAACAGTATGATGGTGCTGGCAGACGGGAATCACATTATCTGGGTACCGGGCGGAAGAATCAGCACATACTATCGGGTAACGGAGCAGACGAGGGTGATTTTGGAAGTTACCTGTATGGAGAAGCAAGAATAGAACAGAAAAACCAAGGAGGATTTGGGCATGGCAGAAAGAGTTGAAGTTATGTTGTCGGAAGAAGAGGTAGACAGAAGGATTCAGGAGATTGGTGAGCAGATCAGTAAAGATTATGCCGGAAAACAGGTTCATCTGGTATGCGTATTAAAGGGCGGCAGCTTTTTCTTATGTGAACTGGCAAAGCGGATTACTGTTCCGGTATCCCTGGATTTCATGTCGGTATCCAGCTACGGCGGCGATACCAAATCAAGCGGAGTCATTAAGATCGTAAAGGACCTGGATGAGCCTCTGCGCGACAAGAATGTTATTGTTGTGGAGGATATCGTGGATTCCGGACGTACCCTGAGCTATCTGCTGGATATGTTAAAGGCACGCGGACCGAAGTCTATGGCACTCTGCACGCTTCTGGATAAGCCGGATCGCCGTGTGATCGATGTAAAGGTAGATTATACCGGATTCCAGATTCCGGACGAATTTGTGGTAGGCTATGGTCTGGATTACGACCAGCGTTACCGCAACCTTCCGTACATCGGAGTGGTAAAATTTGATTGATGCAGGCTTTTAGCCGAAGGAGGATGCAGTGAACAAAAACGGCAGAGGAATGAATCTCGTCATTTCCCTTTTGCTTATTGTGCTCCTGGTTTTCTGGTTTTCGGGAATACTGCGCAGCATGGAGGATACCTGTACACAGGCGGAATTCAATCAGATGCTGGATGCCGGAGAAATATCGGGAGCTGTAGTAGTGCAGAACCGGGAAGTGCCGACCGGTTCCGTGGAGGTACATCTTACCTCGGGAGACGAAAAGGTGCTGGTGGTATCGGATGTCAATCCGGTGCTGGAGGAGCTGGAAACGGCAGGAGTCAAGACGATCGTGAGGGATGTGCCCGGCGATAATATATTTTTAACGTCCATCCTGCCTGCGCTGATCACTGTGGGCGGTGTGCTTCTGATCTTCATGATGATGAATGCACAGAATGCCCAGATGAATGGCGGCAATAAGATGATGAATTTCGGCAAAAGCCGTGCGCGGCTGAGCCTGGCAGGTGACAGCAAGGTTACATTAAAGGATGTTGCCGGACTGAAGGAAGAGAAGGAAGACCTGCAGGAGATCGTTGATTTTTTAAGAGATCCTGGAAAGTTTACAAAGGTCGGGGCGAGAATCCCAAAGGGTGTTTTGCTGGAGGGACCTCCCGGAACCGGTAAAACCCTTTTGGCAAAGGCGATTGCGGGCGAAGCAAACGTTCCGTTTTTCTCGATTTCCGGTTCTGATTTCGTGGAAATGTTCGTCGGTGTCGGTGCTTCCCGCGTTCGGGATTTATTCGAAGAAGCGAAAAAAAATGCACCGTGTATCGTATTCATTGATGAAATCGATGCGGTGGCGAGGCGGCGTGGAACCGGTATGGGCGGCGGTCATGATGAAAGAGAGCAGACGCTGAATCAGATGCTGGTAGAGATGGACGGTTTCGCTGCAAATGCAGGAATCATCGTAATGGCAGCGACAAACCGCGTAGATATCCTGGATCCGGCGATCCTGCGTCCCGGCCGATTTGATCGAAAGATCGCAGTCGGACTGCCGGATGTTGGAGGAAGAGAGGCGATCCTGCAGGTTCACGCGAAAAATAAACCCTTGGGTGATAACGTGGATTTAAAACAGATCGCTCAGACAACGGCAGGATTTACCGGAGCCGATCTGGAAAATCTGTTAAACGAGGCGGCAATTGTAGCAGCAAAGGATAACCGGTGCTTTATCAGTCAGGAGGATATCAAGACTGCTTTTGTAAAGGTAGGAATCGGAACAGAACGAAAGAGCCGTATTATTTCTGATAAAGAGCGTAAGATCACAGCGTATCACGAATCCGGACATGCGATTTTGTTCCATGTGCTGCCGGATGTCGGACCGGTTTATTCGGTGTCGATCATTCCGACCGGCGCAGGTGCAGCTGGTTATACGATGCCGCTGCCGGAGCGTGACGATATGTTTATGACAAAGGGTCGCATGCTGCAGGAGATTATGGTATCCCTGGGCGGAAGAATCGCGGAAGAAATTATTTTTGATGATATTACCACCGGCGCATCCAGTGATATCAAAAAGGCGACACAGATTGCGAAAAAGATGGTAACACGGTACGGAATGTCTGAAAACGTAGGTGTGATCTGCTATGATGATGACGATGATGAAGTATTCATCGGACGGGATCTGGCGCATGCAAAGGCCCACAGCGAGCTGGTGAGCGGGGAGATCGACAGAGAAATCCACCGGATTATCGACGAGTGTTATGCAAAGGCAAAGGCATTGATTCTGGAAAACAGTGATGTGTTGCATAAGAGCGCACAGCTGCTTCTGAAAAAAGAAAAGATCAGCCGCGCAGAATTTGAAGCGCTGTTTGAAAAGCAACCGGAAGATTTCTTCGTGTAAATGGTAAATAGTCACAAAAACAAAAACGAAAATTTGTGATATTTGTGAAAACGGAGAATATACAAAAAGGGGCGGGTCTGCTATTATACTCTTTGTAACCCCCCAATACATTATATATTTTTGCTATACCCCATAAGAAGAAATACCTTCTCTGAAAAGGACAGCTTAACGGCTGTCCTTTTATCATGCGGCAGAATATCCTTATGCTGCGATATAGCGCTGGAGCAGGATTTTGGCTTGCCATTCCGAAAACGGTAGTATAAAATGGGTCTGTAAAGGATAGGTAAAGAAAATCATGGAATTTAATCGTTTGTTCAGTGATCAGAAATATATGAATGAAATGCGCCCTGTTTTCAGTAAAAGGGCGCTTTATAGTGATACGACAGAAAATTATGTGACACCGCCGGAGCCTGCACCCTACAGCAGGGTAAAGATCGCATTCCGCACCAAGCGCAGCAATGTCGATCGCGTTTTTTTAGTCTGTAAAGGGCAGAAAAATCTGATGTTTAAGGCATCATCAGACGCACAGTTTGATTATTATGAAGTAAAGCTGCAGCTGGATAATGAAAAGATCAGCTGGTATTTTGAAATTCAGGCAGGTGCGATCACCTGCTATTACGATTTTCGTGGTGTGGTAAAACGGCCGGATGAGCACTACAATTTCGTCCTGATTCCTGGATTTGATACGCCGGACTGGGCGAAGGGTGCCGTGATGTATCAGATTTATGTGGATCGCTTCTGCAACGGGGATCCGACAAATGATGTCCTGACAAATGAATATCATTATATCGGCGCAAAATCACAGCATGTAGAGGACTGGTACCGGTATCCGTCCTCAATGGATGTGCGTGATTTTTATGGCGGAGATTTACAGGGCGTGTTGGATAAAATGGATTACCTGGAACAGCTCGGCGTGGAGGTTATTTATTTCAATCCGCTGTTCGTTTCGCCTTCCAACCATAAATATGACAGCCAGGATTATGACCATGTGGATCCGCACTGCGGAAAGATCGTAAAGGATGGCGGACGGCTTCTGGAGGACTGGGAAACAGATAATACCCACGCAGACCGTTATATCCTCAGAACCACAGACAGCGAAAATCTGGAAGCAAGTGACAGATTACTGATCCGGGTCATTGAGGAAGCTCATAAACGTGGAATACGGGTAATCCTGGACGGTGTATTCAATCATTGCGGTTCCTTCAATAAGTGGCTTGATCGGGAGCGGATTTATGAAAACAAGCCCGGATATGAGAAGGGCGCGTATATTTCAGAAGACAGTCCATATCATGATTACTTCAGTTTCCATGACAATAACCGGTTCCCATATAATCCGACCTATGATGGATGGTGGGGCCACGATACACTTCCCAAGCTGAATTATGAGGGCTCCAGACAGCTTGAGGACTATATTTTGCAGGTCGCGAGAAAATGGGTATCTGCGCCCTTTCATGCAGATGGCTGGAGATTGGACGTTGCAGCAGACCTTGGACATTCACCGGAATACAGCCATCGGTTCTGGACAAAATTCCGGGATACGGTCAAGGAGGCCAATCCCCATGCACTGATTGTTGCGGAGCATTACGGAGATCCGTCTTCCTGGCTGCAGGGAGATCAGTGGGATACGGTTATGAACTATGACGCATTTATGGAGCCGGTCAGCTGGTTTTTAACAGGCATGGAGAAGCACAGCGATGATTATCGGCAGGATCTTCTGGGAAATGCGGACAGCTTTGTGGGCGCAATGGCATATCACGGAGCGAATATGGCAATGCCGTCCTGGTTAACTGCCATGAATGAGCTCTCCAACCATGACCATTCCAGATTTTTGACCAGAACAAACCGTCGTGTCGGCAGAACGAACAGTCTCGGCGCAGAGGCGGCAAATCATGATGTAAAAAAAGCAGTGCTTCTGGAGGCTGTTGTCATGCAGATGACATGGCCTGGCGCGCCTACGGTTTATTATGGCGATGAAGCGGGCGTCTGTGGCTTTACCGATCCGGATAACCGCCGTACCTATCCGTGGGGCAGGGAAGATAAAGAGCTGATAAACTTTCATCGGGAGATCATCCGGATTCATCGTCAGAATAAGGAATTTAAGACAGGCTCCTTAAAATGTCTGACCCTGGACTATAATTTCCTGGCATATGGGCGATTTACAAAAAATAATCATTCGGTTGTTTTGATCAATAATAATGAAAATGAGATTACAAAAGAGCTTTCTGTCTGGGAGCTGGGGATCCCGCGGGACTGCACGCTGCAGCGGCTGATCCTGACCGGGGAAAGGGGCTATGACATCAATCCGATGGAGATAGAAGTTTCAGCAGGACGAATTACGGTGACGATGCCGAAGACATCCTCCATGATTTTGCAGTATCGGACAGAAGAGGAAGAAAAGCCAGTGAAGCCCAAAAACCGGCGCAGCTTCTGGGAGTTTGGCTAAAAAAGGAATATTATGTTAAAACAGTATTTAGAAAAGACGGCGCAAGACGCCAGATGATCATGCTAGCGTAAGGATAAGCACCCGGAATGAAATATCAGTTAGAAAATGCTATATAAAAAAAGCCCGATGATTCGCGGTTGCCCGAAAGAAAACTTTCAGGCGAAGCTGCGAACCGACGGGCTTTTTGCGTGCGTACATGGAATGTGGATACCGGTGTGTACGTGTATATAACGTCGATCAGTCGATAATATTGTCCTCATCCAACGCGATCCACTCGTCGTGCAGACGGTTGCGGATGTCTTTTAAACGTTTGGAGGTATAGAACGTGAAGATAATATTTTCAATTCCAGCGAAGATCAGCGAAATGCCCATGACCTGAACGAACAGGCTGCCGCCCTTTGCAGGGTTGAAGGTCAGGAAAATACCAAACAGCAAATAGACGATGGCAGAGAATAAAAGCAGTCCCCAGCCGGAGAGCTGATAGTGGCGGGCATCCATCGCGGTCTGGATTTTAAATACACTCTCTACGATTTCATAGATACCGACAAGCACCCAGGTAATGGAAAGTATGGCACCGGGATGGGTCAGAAACAAAATACCAAACAGCAGGGCGAAAAGTCCGAGTGCAAGATCGAACTGGAAGCCGATGTGGTAGCTGACGTTAAAGAAGTAGCCGACTATTTTGCTGACGCCGAAAACAACCATCAAAACACCGAGCAGGGTGCAGATAACGTTCATGGAAGTATTGGGCCAGATCAGCAGCACCGTGCCGAAAATGCCAAGCAGCAGGGAGCTGACCAGTGCGAACCATTTGGCACATTTGAAAGCATGTGTGGTTTCATCAACAATATGATTGGAATATCTCATGGTAAAAGTCCTCGATTCCTGCATATTTGCGGATGCGGACACTGTTTTCCGTTCCGTATAAGCTCAGTATAGAACGGCAGCAGGAAAAAAACACCGGTCAGATTTGGAAAAATGAGGAAAAAATGAGCTGCCAGGCAGAAGAAAGCATGGAAGCATACAGGTTCGGAGACAGCACGGAGGAATTGGAAGCGTTTGGTGCTTTACAAATACAGTAAAAAGAGGTTATCATAGTAGGTAATAGGGGAAATGGGTATTTCACGAATGGCACGGGTGAACTGAGAATGGAGAACACATGATCAAACTGGTGGCGACAGATATTGATGGAACATTGCTTCAGAGTGGAGAAAGGGAAGTACCGGAAGCAGTTTTTGTTCAGATCGACAGACTTTTGAAAAAAGGAATATTATTTGCGGCAGCGAGCGGCAGACAGTACAGCAATCTGAAAAATCTGTTTGCTCCGAAGGCGGAAGAGATGACGTTTCTGTGCGAAAACGGTGCGATTCTTTATCGAAGGGATCAGATTTTAAAGAAACGGCCGATGCCGCGCAGCCGAGCAGAAGCGCTTGCAAAGCAGATTCTTGCCAATGACGATATGGAAGTTCTGATTTCCGGAGCCAATACCAGTTATCTGATGCCAAAGCATGAAGATTATATTTATCATATTCAGTATTTTTTGGGAAATCGTGTAGAAATTGTTCACAGCCTGGACGAAATTAAAGAGGACATGATAAAGGTATCAGCTTATTGCAGAAGCGGCGCGGCAAAATATGACAAGCCGTTCGGTGATCCGTGGAGAGGAGAGTTCTCAGCGGCGGTTGCAGGGGAAAAATGGCTGGATTTTATGCTGTCGGACAAAGGAACCGGGATGCGGGATCTTTGCGGTGTGCTGGGGATTTTTCCGGAAGATGTGATCGCGATTGGGGATAACTATAACGATCTGCCGATGCTGGCAGAGGTCGGGCATCCGTGGATTATGAAAAATTCGGCACTCGATCAGGCGGGCTTTGGGCAAAGCCATGAATTTTTACGGGCGGAAAGTGTAGAAGAAATTTTGAAAAAGCTTTGAAAGGAAGGGTAACAGGATATGATGGTTTCAACGAGAGGACGATATGCGCTGCGCGTGATGATCGATCTGGCAGAGCATAATAATGGAAAATTTATTCCGCTGAAGGATATCGCGGAGCGGCAGGAAATTTCAGAAAAATATCTGGAAAGCATCGTGAAATCCTTAACGAAGGCAGACGTGCTGGAAGGTCTGCGCGGCAAAGGCGGAGGCTACCGGCTGACCAGACCGGCGGAGGAATACAATGTATATGAGATCCTGAAGCTCACGGAGGGCAGTATGGCTCCGGTGTCCTGTTTAGAGGACACTGCAAGGGAATGTGAGCGAAGAGGAATGTGTGCGACGCTTCCGGTCTGGGAGGGGCTGGAAAAGGTTGTTCGGGAATATTTGTCGGGTATCACCATTCAGGAGCTGACCAAGCAATGGCAGCCCGGAGATAATTATGTAATTTGAATGACAAAACTGCTTTATTTTGCAAATATTTCACGGTTTGTACGTAGTAAGTAAAGGCAAAATGTGGTATACTATAAAACTGTAGAAAAGCGCTGTTTTATGAAAAAGAGCAAGTGCCGACAAAAGAACGGCATAGATTCGTGTATCGGCACAGGAAGGCCGGAATATGACGAAGGACGAGCGCAAAGAGCAGAAGCGCAAAGAAGCTTTCCGGAAATGGGCACGGCAGCATGCAAAGCTGCGCAGGAATCTGAGAAAGCATGGTGGGGACATTCTGCAGTCCGGCAACTTTAAAAGCACCAATAGCTTTATCCAGCACGGAAGCGTGTCCGTGCACAGCCATTCGATCCGCGTGGCGGAATGCAGCTTAAAGCTGGAAAAATTTCTTGAAAAACTTGGCATCCACTGTCACGAACGGGATTTGGTCCGGGGGGCGCTGCTCCACGACTACTTCCTCTATGACTGGCATGACAAGTATTCCCACGAAAAGCTGCACGGCTTTCACCATCCGAATGTTGCGCTGGAAAATGCGAGCCGGGAGTATCAGCTGACACCGCGGGAACGGGATATTATCCGGAAGCATATGTGGCCGCTGACCCTGTTCCACATCCCGCGCTGTCGGGAAGCATGGGTCGTGACGACTGCGGATAAATACTGCTCCTTGAAGGAGACGCTTCTGGAGCGCAAGGGGCGTAATAAGAACAGAAAGAAATCAGAAAACGATGACGCAGAGGACACTGGCTGAGAATCTGGCAGCTTATGCAGACAGCGATTACTATCCCTTTCATATGCCGGGACATAAACGGCGGCTTACAGAGATGCTGCCGGATTTTCCGGAGGCGCTGCAAAGGGCGGCGAGACTGGACATTACAGAGATCGACGGATTTGACAATCTGCACGATCCCGAAGGAATTTTGAAAGACGCGGAGGAAAAGGCGGCGGCGCTGTATGGTGCGGACAGCTGTTACTACAGTGTCAACGGAAGCACGGCAGGGCTTCTGACCGCGATTTCAGCAGCAGTGCCGGAGGGTGGAAAGCTGATTCTGGCGCGCAACTGCCACAAGGCGGTTTACCACAGCATTTATCTGCGGCGGCTGACGCCGGTTTATCTGTATCCGGATATCGTGCCGGGGACATCCCTGGCAGGTACGCTGACAAAGGAACAGATCGAAGCTGCGCTGATTCAGAATCCGGACGCATCTGCAGTGCTTTTGACCTCTCCGACCTATGACGGAATCACGGCAGACATTGCGTCGATTGCAGAGACTGTTCACCGGTTCGGGAAGACTTTAATCGTAGATGCCGCCCACGGAGCACATTTCGGATTTCATCCGGGATTTCCCAAAAATCCGGTCGCACTGGGGGCAGATCTGACGATCGTAAGCCTTCATAAGACGATGCCGTGCCTGACACAGACCGCACTCCTGTTGCAAAAAGGCAGCCGGGTCAGTACGGAACGGCTCCGGCTGTTTGAAGGAATTTATCAGACGAGCTCGCCCTCCTATCTGATGATGGCGGCGATGGATTCCTGTATGGACATGGTGAAAAAACATGGCGCAGGACTGTGGGACAGCTTTTTTACGGAAAGAGAACGTTTTCTGGAACGTTGCAGCAGTCTGAAACGGCTGCAGGTTTTGACGGACGGCACGAAATGGAGCCGGAAAATGACGTCAGAGACCGGTTTTTTGATGGATTCCGGCAAAATTTTATCAGAAACTTCAAAAACATGTTTGACCGGAAAGCGTTTTTACGATATTCTTTTAAAGCAATATCATTTGCAGATGGAAATGGCGGCCGGAAATTATGTGACCGCGATTATGACCTGTTGTGATACAGCAGACGGTTGGCAGCGTCTGTGGGACGCCCTGAAAGAGATCGATGATTTCTGTGTCGCCGCGGACGAGCCGGTACAGGAAAACCGTAAGCTGCTTGCGTATCCGGTTTTAAAACAGCAGATCAGTCTGACGGATGCGCTGGATGCGCCAAAAGCGCAGATGCCGCTTACAGAAGCGGCAGGACAGACAGCTGGTGCGTTTATCAATCTGTATCCGCCCGGAATTCCAATTGTGGCGCCCGGGGAACAGATCACGCAGGAAGCTGTCGATGTGATTACGCGTTACAGGCAAATGAATCTCCCGGTTCAGGGAGTCGATCATGATGCCATAACAATACTCAAATTATGCTAAAAGGAGATTTACAATGAGAAGAACCAAAATTATCTGCACAATTGGTCCGTCGTCTCAGGATGAAGACATGCTTCGTAAGATCATTCTGGCCGGCATGAACGTGGCGAGATTCAACTTTTCCCACGGCGACTATGAAGAGCATGGACTGAAGCTTGAAAGAACCAGAAAGATCAGCCGTGAGCTGAACCTTCCTGTTGCAGTACTGCTTGATACAAGAGGTCCTGAAATCCGTCTGCGCGACTTTGCAGAAGGCAAAGTAGAATTAAAGGCAGGCCAGAAGTTCACTCTGACCACCGAAGAGATCATGGGTACCGCAGAGCGCGCAACCATTACCTATAAGAACCTGCCTCAGGATGTTAAGCCTGGCGATTCCATCCTGCTGGATGACGGTCTGATCGGTCTGAAGGTTGAAGAAGTACAGGGCGACACAGAAATCGTCTGCACCGTTATGAACGACGGCCCTATCTCCAACCACAAGGGCGTTAACGTTCCCGGCGTAAAATTAAACCTGCCCTTCATCGATGAGAAGGATCACGCAGATATCGTTTACGCTTGCGAAAAGGGCTTTGATTTCATCGCAGCTTCCTTCGTAAGAAGCAAAGAAGACGTACTGCAGATCCGTGAGATCTTAAAGGAGCACAACTCCAAGATCCAGATCATCTCCAAGATCGAGAGCCTGCAGGGTATTCAGAACCTGGAAGAGATCATCGAAGTTTCCGACGGTATCATGGTAGCCCGTGGCGATATGGGTGTTGAGATCCCGATGGAAGAGGTTCCGATCATCCAGAAGAGAATCATCAAGCTGACAACTGCAGCTGGTAAGAACGTTATCACTGCTACACAGATGCTGGATTCCATGATGAAGCATCCCCGTCCGACCCGTGCAGAGGCAACCGACGTTGCAAACGCTATCTACGATGGCACAACCGGTATTATGCTTTCCGGTGAGACAGCAAACGGCGATTACCCGCTGGAAGCTGTTCAGACCATGGTTCGTATCGCAGAGCGCGCAGAAAAGGATATCGACTATGTAGGCCGTCTGCAGAAGACTGGTGCAAGACTTCCTCAGGAGCAGGATACAACCACTTCTATCTGCCACGCAACCTGCACCGTTGCTACTGACCTGAATGCAGCAGCAATCATCCCGGTATCCATGTCTGGCTTTACTTCCGGCATGGTAGCACGTTTCAAACCCAACTGCCCGATCATCGCATGCACAACCAGCCGTCTGGTATGGCGTCAGATGAACCTGCAGTGGGGCGTAACTCCTCTGCTGATCGCAGAAGAGAACACTGCAGAGGATCTGTTCCGTGAAGCAGTTAAGGCTGCAGAGAACGCAGGTCTGATCAAGAAGGGCGACAAGGTTGTCCTGACTGCAGGTATGCCTCTGGGTATCCCCGGCAGAACTAACATGCTGCGTGTTGTAGAGGTTTAATAGACAATAACATACTGCCGCACTGAAGAGGTTCAGCGCGGCAGTTCTGTTTTTACAGGAAGAAAAATTTCGGAGGAGGGGTTTTCTTTCTGTAAAAGCAGGACTGCTGCAGCTTACAGGTCCAAAGGTACAGACAAGACAGATGCAAAAATACGATACAGGGGGTACGGGTATGCAGAAAGCGAAGAAGTACGTCATGGCACTGGATCAGGGAACAACGAGTTCCCGTTGTATTTTGTTTGACAGGAGCGGAAAGGTATGCTCTGTTGCGCAGAAAGAGTTTGCACAGTATTATCCCCAGCCGGGCTGGGTAGAGCACAATCCGATGGAAATCTGGTCGTCCCAGCTTTCCGTAGCGGTCGAGGCGATGGGACAGATCGGCGCGGAGGCGGACGATATTGCGGCAATTGGCATTACGAATCAGCGTGAGACGACGATCTGTTTTTCGAAAAAGACCGGAAAGCCGGTTTATCCGGCGATTGTATGGCAGTGCAGGAGGACAGCGGATAAGATCAACGCGCTCAAAAAGGACGGTTTTGACAAAGTGATCCGGGAACGGACGGGACTGATTCCGGACGCTTATTTTTCCGCAACGAAAATCTGCTGGATTCTGGAGCACGTGGAGGGCGCGCGCCAGATGGCAGAGGACGGAGAGCTTTTGTTCGGCACTGTGG
>ULZQ01003726.1_pt1 | contig 11922 bp, 9 predicted proteins | sample 1963261 | NCBI WGS metagenome assembly ULZQ01 (sample SAMEA4835893, study PRJEB28245) | human gut metagenome | biome: gut microbiome; material: fecal sample | place: Denmark | collected 2008 | reverse complement strand
CACCTCCAGATCCTGCCGTTTCATTTCCCGGATATACTCCATATACTGTTCCGTGATCTCCACAATCGGAATATCATAGATATTCACTTTATTCTTTTCGAGCAGATACAAAAGCAGATCCAGCGGTCCCTCAAATACCTGGAGTTTAACGGTCAGTTCCATCCCTCTCGTCCTTTCTGTCATAATCTATATTTTATCTTTATGTTGTAGAAAATGCAAGGACAATTTACTATATTTAGTGTTTTACAGAAGAGGGGCAAACAATTTCAATGCTCCCATAAATGTACGCACAAGAAACGATTTTCTTTGAAATTCCTCCAGGGTCACTTCGTGGCTTTCCGCAAATGTTTTTAACGCATCTTCTTTTACCTGCAAAACTGCCCGGGTACGATACATCCAGACGCCACATTCAAAATGCAGACACAGACTGCGGTAATCCATATTTACCGTTCCCACGGTTGCCTGTACATCATCCGACACAAAACATTTTGCATGGATAAAACCTGGCGTATATGTGTATATTTTCACTCCGTTTTTGATCAGATACGGGAAATTCGACTGTGTCAGGAAATACACCAGTTTCTTATCCGGAATTCCCGGTACAACCAGACGCACATCCACGCCGGATTTTGCCGCATTTACAAGTGCCGTACGCATCTCGGATCCGATGATCAGATACGGAGTAAAGATGTAAAGATATTTTTTTGCCCTGCTGATTATATTCAGATATACATTTTCGCCGACATCTTCGTGATCCAGTGGAGAATCGGTATACGGCTGGACGAATCCTTTTTCATCTGCATGGATTTTTTCCTGCAGCCTGTGTTTTTCCATGGAAGTTGCCCGATAAAATGTATAATCACTTTCTGTTTTCAAAATATAATCCCACAGTTCCAAGAACATGCTTGTAAAACTCCAGACACATTCTCCGGTCAGACGGATTGCCGCATCCTTCCAATACCCAAAACGCACTCTGGCATTGATATACTCATCCGCCAGGTTCATTCCCCCGGTATAGGCAACCTTTCCGTCAATCACCGTGATCTTCCGGTGATCCCGGTTATTCTGGATAATTGACATCAGTGGGCGAAATGGCTGGAAACAGGCACATTTGATTCCCTTTTCCTGCAGATAACAATAATATTTATTCGGCAGTGTCTGGATACATCCGATTCCATCGTACATAAATCGCACATCCACACCCTCTTTTACTTTCTGTGCCAGAATTTCAACAATTGCATCCAGCATCTTGCCGGGTTCCGCAATAAAATACTCCAGAAAGATATAAGATTTTGCCGCTTTTAAATCTTCCAGAAACTGCGGATACATCTCTTCTCCACAGCAATAATATTGTGTATCCGCCTCACGGTACACCGGATACCCTGCATAACAGGTAAGATACTGTGCCTGCTGTCCGGCAGAATCATCCTCTGCCCTTAAAGCAGACATCACATCATCGGAAGGAGAACTGTATGCCCGTATCCTGCTGCTGACCACGTCCATCTTCATACGGGTCCGTTTTGTCAGTCCCGGACGGCCAAACAGATAGTATGCCGGAATTCCGAACAGAGGAAGTGCCAGTATCAGAAAAATCCAGGAAGTTTTATATGTGGAACGCATATCCCTGCTGGAGACAAACAATGCAAGCACAATGGATGCAATTTTAAACAATGCATCTACCATGGAACTGTATACGGTCGCACTGTACAACAGATAGACAAACCAGCTGAACTGCAATATAATAATCAATCCTCCAAGGACAAGTTTACTGAAGAGTTTATTTAATATTCGTTTCATCTGTCTCCTCCTTTGGTTCTCATAAAATGTCACCGACAGGCTTTTAGAGAGTATTTTATACCAATGCCAGCAAATTATCAACATCAAGAACGCCCCACGCCATGGACATTCCCGTTTCTTTCCGCGCCGATTCATATAATTTCAGTTTCAGTTCCTCCGGCCGCAGCTTTGGATTTTTCTGTAATGCAAGTGCCAGTGCCCCGCATACGACAGGGGTTGCCATAGAGGTACCACTTTTTCTGGAATATAGTGCTCCGTGATGATCCAGACTTACAATATTCGTCCCCGGTGCTAAAATTTCCGGCTTCATAATACAGCATCCGGTCGGACCACTGCCACTGTAGCCACCACGCCTTTCCCCCGGAGAACTCCGGTCATCACTTGCCCCCACCGTAATCACTTTTCTCGAAATACCTGGAGCCGTGACTGTCCCGGCTCCCGGGCCATTATTTCCGGCCGCTGTGACAACCGTCACGCCATCATCCCACAGCTGTTCTAAAAGTTCCATAATCTGCTTCTGCTCACGGTCGAGTGCCCCCGGAAGAAATCCTACGGAAAAATTCAGAATCCGGATTTCCAGTTCTTTATGATGTGCAAGCACCCATTGCAGGCCACGAATCACCCGCTCCGTCTGTCCTCCTCCATCCTTCCCGAGGACTTTCAGCGCAATCAGCTGTGCCTGCGGTGCCATTCCCTTCATTCTGCCATTCGCACACAAAATTCCGCCAACATGTGTTCCGTGTCCATTGTCATCATAACAGGCTCGTTTCATTGCCACAAAATCCAGAAATCCAACCACATTCTGCCGCAGATCCGGATGCAGATAAACGCCTGTGTCCAGTGTCACCACCCGGATATTTTTCCCCGTGTAACCCATACGATATACATTCTCTGCATGTACAAGCTGTTTGACACGATTCATATTTCAACTCCGAACTTTTCGAATCATCGCCTTTTTCTTTCATGGTATGAAAAAAGGGCCGCATGGTGCGGCCCCTGAAGTACATCTTTCATGGATCTTAATTCTGTACGGTATTTTATTTCTGATCTGCCGGAACGTCCTTAATGGAAAAACTGATTCTTCCCATCTTGTCCTTTCCAAGACAGACAACTTTCACAACATCTCCAAGCGTCAGTACATCCTCGACATGCTCAATGCGTTCCTTGGCAATCTTTGAAATGTGAACCATTCCTTCCTTGCCTGGTGCAAACTCGATAAAAGCACCAAACTCTTTGATACTTACAACTGTACCGGTAAAGATCTGTCCTTCCTTAAAATCGGTTGTGATGATTTTTATCATATCAATGGCCTTTGCGATTGCCTCCTTGTCTGTTCCACAGACAGAAACCGCACCATCATCTGTAATATCAATCTTGACACCTGTACGGGCAATGATCTCATTGATTGTCTTACCCTTCTGTCCCACAACATCTCCAATTTTATTCGGATCAATGGTGATCTGTTCAATCTTCGGTGCCCACTGATTTACTTCTTTTCGTGGCTCTGCAATTGCCTTGCTCATAACTTCATCCATAATGTAGACGCGTGCCTCACGGGTACGGGCAATGGCTTCTTCTACGATTGGACGGGTCAGGCCATGGATCTTGATATCCATCTGGATTGCAGTGATACCATCATGTGTACCGGTTACCTTGAAATCCATATCTCCGAAGAAATCTTCAAGTCCCTGGATATCTGTCAGTACCAGATAATCATCATCCGTCTCTCCGGTCACAAGACCACAGGAAATACCTGCAACCATCTTTTTAATCGGAACACCTGCAGCCATCAGTGACATACAGGACGCACAGGTAGATGCCATGGAAGTAGATCCATTGGATTCAAATGTCTCGGAAACTGCACGGATTGCATACGGGAACTCCTCCACAGAAGGAAGAACCGGAAGTAATGCACGCTCTGCAAGCGCACCGTGTCCGATCTCACGACGTCCCGGACCTCTGCTTGGCTTTGTCTCTCCAACAGAATAGGACGGGAAATTGTACTGATGCATATAACGCTTGGTTGTCACGTTCTCATCAAGTCCGTCAATCTTCTGTACTTCCGAAAGCGGTGCAAGTGTAACAACATCGCAGATCTGTGTCTGTCCACGGGTAAACATGGCAGAACCATGTACACGAGGGATCAGATCTACTTCTGCAGCCAGCGGACGGATCTGATCGATCGCACGTCCGTCTGGACGCTTATGATCCTTTAAGATCATCTTACGAACAGTCTTCTTCTGATACTGGTAAACGGCCTCGTCAAGAACAGCAAGCCACTCCTCGTTCTCTGCAAAAGCCTCTGCAAATTTATCTGTGATTTCACGGATATTCTCTTCTCTCTGCTGCTTTTCATCGGTAAATACCGCTTCTTCCATCTGCTCCGGAGTGACGATTTCCCGCATAGCTGCAAACATTTCTTCCGGAATCGCACAGCTTGTATACGCATGCTTCGGTTTGCCAACCTCTTCCCGGATCTTATTGATAAATGCAATGACTGTCTGGTTGACATCATGGCACTTATAAATAGCCTCAATCATCTTTGCTTCCGGAATCTCATTGGCACCGGCCTCAATCATGATGACCTTTGTTGCTGTAGATGCAACCGTAAGCTTTAAATCTCCCTCGTCCCAGTCTTTCTGGGATGGGTTTACAATAAATTCACCATTCTTCATTCCCATCTGGGTCATGGCACATGGACCGTCAAACGGAATATCGGAAATGGTAGTAGAAAGTGCTGCACCGATCATGGCAACCAGCTCCGGACGACACTCCGGATCTACAGACATAACCATATTATTTAAGGTTACATCATTGCGGTAATCTTTTGGAAACAGAGGTCTCATCGGACGGTCAATGACACGTGCGGTAAGAATAGAGTTCTCTGATGCTTTTCCTTCACGCTTGTTAAATCCGCCAGGAATTTTTCCAACCGAGTACATTTTTTCTTCAAATTCCACGCTCAGCGGGAAGAAATCAACGCCATCTCTCGGCTTGTCGGAAGCAGTAGCCGTAGATAATACGGTAGTCTCTCCATATTTTAATAATGCGGCACCATTTGCCTGTGCACATACTCTTCCGATATCAACGGTCAGTGTTCTGCCTGCCAGTTCCATTGAATAACTTTTGTACATGTATTCTCTCCTTCAAAATTTAATACGGTATGTCAAAACCCCGAAACTACTGAACAATACAAAACAGCGTTTTGTCCTCTTCAGTGGTCCCGGAAAAAAGTTCTGCCATACAACAAAAAGAAGAGCGGAATATAAAACTCCGCTCTTTGTTTACAATTATTTTCTGAGTCCTAAACGCTCAATTAAAGAACGATATCTTTCAATATCAATGCTCTTTAAGTATGATAATAATCCACGTCTCTGACCGATCATCTTAAGCATACCTCTTCTGGAATGATGATCCTTTGGATTCTGCTTTAAGTGCTCAGTAAGCTCCTGAATTCTTGCAGTAAGAACAGCTACCTGAACTTCTGGTGAACCAGTGTCGTTTGGTGTTCTTCCATACTCATTGATAATTGCCTGTTTCTTTTCTTTTGCGATCATTTTATGATCCTCCTTAAAATATTTTTGCACCCGATACTCAGCAAAAGGTCGGAGTGTCCATTCACCGAATATGGGCTAAACCATACTAATCTAATGTATCATAAATCCGTATCGTTGTAAACAGTTTTTTAATTTAAATACGATATGACACAGATTGGTGTCCGGTAATAGGCATTGGAAATTTTAATTCCGGTACGTGCATTGCTGGCATGCACAATCTGACCGTTTCCGATATAAATTCCCACATGGCTGATGCTGCTTCCGCTTCCATAGAAAAAGAGATCTCCCGGTTTTGCCTCAGATGCACTGATTCGTTTTCCGTATGCCGGCTGACTTGCCGCATGATGCGGGAGGCCGACTCCGTATCTCGCATATACCTGCATCGTAAATCCGGAACAATCAATTCCGTTTGTCAGGCTTGTTCCACCCCAGACATAACGGTTTCCTACAAACTGTAATGCAAACTGTACTAAAGAAACGCGGGAATCCGTGTATCCCTCTCCGTATTCCAGTTCTTTTACCGTCGATGCCGTCGGAAGTTTTTCTGTTACCTCTACATAATCTCCGGAAATATATCCCTTCTGATCATCCACTTCCACTTTATACCAGCCGTCTTTTGTATCTTCCACAACAAGATCCTCTCCCTCTCCAACCAGAGAAAGTATTGCAGAATCTTCCGAAGCCTTTTCTCTTACACGAAGGATTGTGGTATTTACTGTAACAACTTTTGTAATTTCTTTCTTTGCTACATTTTTTGCCGCATCTCCTGTCAGAAGATACTCTGTCTTTACATAACCTTCCACCTTGCCGGAGGTGATCTTTGCCCAATCTCCCTTGACCGAGACAATCTCACAGGCATCTTTATCCGTCATTTTTCCAACAACTTTACTGTCTGTGGATGCCTTTTTTCGCACATTTAAGCTTCCCTGCACCTGCGCGATTCCAAGATTTTTATACCCACAGATGCTGGTATCCTCCGTGGTATTTTCCGAAACCGCTTCTTTTGTCTGCGTATCTTCGATTCCCTGTGCAACCATCTGCTTTTCATTCGCAGCCACCGCAACATCTGTTTTATCATACAGCTGACTGGTTACTCCTGCCGTCACATCCAGCGCCTCCACTTCGCTTGCATTCAAAGATGCGGAAACACCGGCTGTGAGCGATCCGGCCGCCTCTGTTTTATCTGTATTTCCCTGCTGTATCCCGATATAGGCTGCCGCACCGGTCAGTGTCAGAGAAAAAGCAAGTACCATTCCAACTCTCTTTTTTGTCATACGATTCATTTCACAGATTCCTCCCTCATGTCTCATGAAATCTCATAACAAAACGAGTATAACAACAAATAATTACAATGTCAACATATTTTTGTAATATTTATGTAATATGTTTACATGTCGCCGTTTATCGACATCATACGACTGCGGCTCGTTTCAATGTCTCTTTCCATCTGTTCTTTTAACATCTCTACAGACGAGAATCTCTGTTCCGGACGTATAAAAGAATAAAAGCTGACCTTTAGTTCATATCCGTACAGATCACCGGAAAAATCCAATATATGCGTCTCCACATTTACTTTATTGGAATGATTGACGGTCGGTTTGCATCCGACATTTGTCACACCTGTGTAATATTTTCCACCAATCTCTACCGCAGTTGCATATACACCTTTCGGCGGAAGAAGTTTTTCGGCCACAAGTTCCATATTGATCGTCGGGATTCCGAGCGTTCTTCCAAGCTGCCTTCCATGAATCACTTCACTCTTTACAAAAAACGGATACCCAAGCAGATCATTTGCCTTTTCCATATTGCCTTTTATGATCTGTTCCCGCACAAACGTACTGCTGATGTCCCGTCCCTCATACTGGATCTTGTCTACCACCCTAAGGGTATAGCCATATGTCGCGGACAATTTTTCCAGCAGAATATGATCCCCTTTCCGGTTATGGCCAAACCGGAAATCCGATCCGACTACCATGCTCTTTACATGCAGACTTTTTACAATCCATGCAACAAAAGCCTCCGGCTCCATGCACATGACTTCTTTGGTAAACGGACATTCCAACAGGTAATCAATTCCACGTTCTTTGAGAATTTCCTGCTTTTCTTTATTGGTCGAAAGGACACGGTAATTATTATTCTCCGTAAGTTTTTTCGGTGGAATATCAAACGTAAAAACAACGGCCTTTAACCCTTCTTTTTTCTTTTCCAGAAGGTGTTCAATCAGTGCTTCGTGTCCACGGTGTACCCCGTCAAATTTTCCCAGCGACAATGCCGTTGGTTCTTCTATATGAAAATCTTCTATCTTATTCCAGCAAATCATATTTATGCACCAAACATTTTCCGGACTTTATAGTCCTTTGTTTCTCTCTCATACTGATATACAGCGTAAAAATGTCCCATCGGATCATAAACCAGTACCTGCTCACCATCCGCAATTTTTTCCGGAACATCCGTAAAATTTCCATCGTTTAAACGGTTTCCATTCTGAAGAAAACGAAACGCTTCCGGTACAACCGTCAGTTTCGTCTTTCCCTCAAACACGCGGTCCACCGGAAGAATCAGTTCTTCCAGCGTTCCTTCATCCCTTATCTTTTCAATTTCTGCCAACGTGTGTGCCTCTTCCAGAGGAAAAGCACTCACTCTTGTCCGGACCAGGGATTCCATACACGCGCCTACGCCAAGCACCTCTCCGATATCCGCACACAGCGTACGGATATAAGTTCCCTTGGAACAGTGCACCTGCATCGTCACATAAGGAAGATTGATTTTTTCAATTTCTATGGAAAAAATTTTAACCGTGCGGGCTTTCCGCTCTACCTCAATTCCGGCGCGGGCCAGATCACATAACTTCTTTCCGTTGACTTTGAGTGCCGAGTACATTGGCGGAATCTGCTCATAATCTCCAACGAACTGCAAAATAGCCGCTTCCACGGTCTGTTCTTTCAGCAATGCAGCCTCTCTGGAACGATCTTCTTTCACCGTTCCGGTCATATCCTGTGTATCGGTTGTAATGCCAAGATGCATCACCGTACGATACACTTTATCCTTATCCGTCAGAAGTTCACATACCTTTGTTGCATTTCCGATGCATACGGGAAGTACTCCGGTCGCTTCCGGATCGAGCGTTCCGGTATGTCCAATTTTACGCTCATGTAAAATGCCGCGGAGCTTTGCTACCACGTCAAAGGAAGTAAAGCCCCGCTCTTTATAAACATTTATAATTCCGTTTATCATATTATAATCTCTTCTCAACCTCGGCAAGAATACGCTCAATTGCCTCTTCTGCCGGTCCTTCCACGGTACATCCGGCAGCCTTGACATGTCCGCCGCCGCCAAAATGCATCGCAAGCGATGCCGCATCAAACGCACCGTTTACACGAAAACTTACTTTAAACGTATGATCCTCATTCTCATAAAGGAATACTGCAAGTTCCACATCTTTGGTATTGCGCATCTGCTCCACGATTCCTTCCATATGTTTCGGAAGAACTTCGAGTGCATGCATCTCTTCGAGCGTCAGAAAAGAAGTCACTACTCTGCCACCCAGACGAAGTCTGCTGGAAAGCAGTGCCTGTCCCATGGCACGATTCTGGTTGTATGTTTTCTGATTAAAAGCTTCATCCACAATTTTTGTGAAATCAATTCCTTTATCCATCAGCATGCCCGCCATATTCATCGTGGAGGAAGACGTGCAGGAATACTGAAACACTCCGGTATCGGTAACCATTCCGGTATACAGACATTCCGCGATTTCTTTTGTGATCTTCTCCGTATCTAACAGTTCACAGATCAGCTCACAAGTGGAACTTGCATCCGGGAAAATATAATTTTCCTCTGCAAAACTCTGGTTACTGACATGGTGGTCAATACAGGCTGTATGCTTTGCTTCCTGAAAATAACGTGCAGCATTCCCCAGACGTTTCTCATCTCCGCAGTCCATGGCGATAAACAGATCAAACACCACGGATTCCTCATAGTCACTGCGGATTTCCGATGAAAAATTCAGGAATTTAAAGATATTGGGAATCGGCTCAAGATACAATCGCACATCCACATCCGGATAATATTTCCGGATATAGTTGTAAACTCCGAGTGTGGAGCCCACACAATCCCCATCCGGGCGTACATGTCCGGCAAGACCTACCGATTTTTTCCCTGCAAGAATCTCATCAAGCTTCTTCATCCGGTTTCTCCTTTATATCTTTGGTCACTTCATCAATCATTTTTGACATATGGATTCCATATTCAATCGACTGATCCAATACAAATTTGATCTCCGGTGTGTTGCGCAGATTTACGGACTTTGCCAGGCTTCTGCGAATAAATCCTTCCGCAGAGCGAAGACCTGCAATCGTATCCTGCTGTGACTTTTCATCCCCCAGCACACTGATATAGGCTTTTGCCGTTTTCAGATCCGGAGCAACTTCCACTGCAACCACGCTGGTCATCGGATTGATCCGCGGGTCTTTGATTTCCCCGCGGATAATATTGGAAAGTTCACGCATCACTTCCTCATTGATCCGAATATTTTTAATACTGTTTTTTCTCATATTCTATCCTATCTTGGTACTTCTACCATCTTATAAGCTTCTACCTGATCAAGTTCCTGAATGTCATTAAAGCCGTCGAATACAAGACCACACTCAAATCCTGCCTTAACTTCCTTGACATCATCCTTGAAACGTTTCAGGGATCCTAAATCTCCTTCGAAGATCTGCTCGCCTTCTCTGGAAATACGAACTTTACATCCACGTTCCATCACGCCGTCAAGTACATAAGAACCGGCAATATTACCGACACCGGATGCCTTAAAGATCTGACGGATTTCTGCATGACCGATAACTTTCTCCTCAAATACAGGATCAAGCATACCCTTCATGGCAGCCTCTACATCCTCGATCGCATTGTAAATAACCTTGTACAGACGGATATCTACACCCTCATTGTCTGCGGTAACTTTTGCAATCGGGTCCGGACGGACATTAAATCCGATGATGATCGCATTGGATGCGGAAGCAAGAATAACATCAGATTCGTTGATTGCGCCGACACCACCATGGATCACTTTTACAACCACTTCTTCATTGGACAGTTTCACAAGTGACTGTTTCACTGCCTCAACAGAACCCTGTACATCCGCTTTTACAATAATATCAAGTTCCTTCATATTTCCGGACTGGATCTGAGAGAACAGATCATCCAGTGACATCTTTGCCTTGGTATCTTCGATCAGGCGGTTCTTTTCCTCTGAAATATAAGTATCTGCAAATGATTTTGCTTCCTTATCGGAATCGCAGACAACAAATGTCTCTCCGGCTGCCGGTACACTGTTTAATCCGAGGATCTCTACCGGTGTGGAAGGAGTTGCCTTCTTCACGCGCTGTCCCTTGTCGTCGATCATGGCACGGACTTTACCGTAGCTGCTTCCACAGGCAATGGAATCTCCGACATGAAGTGTTCCTTTCTGAACCAGAACCGTTGCTACCGCACCACGTCCCTTATCCAGCTGTGCCTCAATGACCAGACCTCTTGCATTACGGTTTGGATTTGCTTTCAGTTCCATCACTTCTGCAGTCAGAAGGATCATTTCCAGAAGATTGTCGATACCTTCCTTAGTATGTGCAGAAACCGGACAGAAAATCGTACTTCCACCCCAGTCTTCCGGAATCAGTTCGTATTCGGAAAGCTCCTGCTTTACTTTTTCAATGTTTGCACTCGGCTTATCAATCTTGTTGACAGCAACGATGATTTCTACACCGGCAGCCTTTGCATGGTTGATTGCCTCGATGGTCTGTGGCATAACACCATCATCTGCAGCGACAACCAGGATTGCAATATCGGTAGAATTTGCACCACGCATACGCATTGCGGTAAATGCCTCATGACCAGGAGTATCCAGGAACGTGATCTTCTGTCCATTGATGGACACCACAGATGCACCGATATGCTGGGTAATACCACCGGCCTCGCGGTCTGTCACACGTGTGGAACGGATCGCGTCCAGCAGGGATGTTTTACCATGATCGACATGACCCATAACACAGACAACCGGTGGACGTGGGACCAGATTCTTCGGATCTTCTTCATCCTCTTTTAAGAGTTCCGCGATGACATCAATCTTCTCCTCCGGCTCGCAGATAAAGTTAAACTCCAGTGCGATTTCTTCCGCTGTCTCAAAATCTACTTCCTGATTTACCGTTACCATTTCACCCTTCATAAAGAGTTTCTTTACAATGGCAGATGGCTGCAGTTTCATCTTGTCTGCCAGATCACGGATTGTCATCTTTTCTGGAAGTGTGATCGTCTTGATTACATTTTCATCTTCCTTCGGCTTCGGCTGCTGCTGTGGTTTCTTTCTGCCGCCGTGCTTCTCAAGGTTTACATAATTTTCCTGTTTCTTTCCGCCGAGTTTATCATGATCTTTCCGATGATTATTGTTGTTATTGCGGCGGTCATTATTTCCACGGGAGTCCTTTCCGCGGATTTCTTCCGGTGCTGCAACTGCTGCCGGCTCTTTACTGAAACGGTTCTTTCTGCCGTTATTGTTTCTGTCGTTCTGTGGACGGCT
>ULZQ01033723.1_pt1 | contig 11941 bp, 9 predicted proteins | sample 1963261 | NCBI WGS metagenome assembly ULZQ01 (sample SAMEA4835893, study PRJEB28245) | human gut metagenome | biome: gut microbiome; material: fecal sample | place: Denmark | collected 2008 | reverse complement strand
ATGGTACAAAGCATGTACTCTGGCAGCTTTCGGCGCATTATCCAATTACCGCTGAGCAGTTGTTTTATGAGTTGAACATTATTTTGAAATATTTTACAATTATCCCGGCGGTATTTATTTTTGTCGTGACCACCAATCCGTCGGAGTTTGCAGCATCGTTAAATCGTATTGGAATCAGTTACAACATCGGATATGCGGTGGCAATTGCACTGCGTTATATTCCGGATGTGCAGGATGATTTCCACAAAATTAAAAATGCGCAGGAAGCGCGTGGAATCGAGATGTCTGGAAAAGCGAAGTTGATGAGTCGGATTAAGAGTACAGCCTCTATCATTTTCCCGCTCATTTTTACAAGTATCGGCCGTATTGACACGATCAGTAACGCAATGGAGCTGCGTGGATATGGGAAACACAGAAAGCGTACCTGGTATATGGGAAGAAAGTTACAACGCAATGATTATCTGTGTATTGCGCTGGTGCTTGGATTTGCCGTGGCTGCACTTGTGATTACATATCATGATGGCAGCCGGTTTTATAACCCGTTTATATAAACAGTAGAGATTGCGCAACTCGTCTTAATAAAATTAGAAAAGGAGCTATCGCACCAGCGAATATCGGCGGCACGACAGCTCCTTTTGTTTTCTCTGTCGATTTTTAAGCTTCGGTTGAAGCATCAGATGCAGGTGCTTCGGTCTGGTTTTCGGAAGTATTTTCCGACACGGTCTCAGAAGCTGGTTCCTCAGACGGCTGTTCCGGAGGAATCACCTCGACATCCTCTTCCTTAACCGGTTCCGGCTTTGGCTTTTCCGGCATTTTCTGTCCACAGGCACTGCAGAATGCAGCATCGGCATCCACGCTTGCACCGCAGGATGGGCAGATCGCTACACCTTTCATCTGGTGAATGCTTTCACGGCATTCCTTAATTCTGGCTTCGGAAACAGCAATCGCATCCAGCCAGGTTTTTACATCTTCTTCGGCATCTTCGCGATGTTTTTCCACATACCATTTTCCAATCTGTTCGTATGCAGTATCAATCTTGCGTTCTTCCTCGGAGATATTTAAGTTTAATTTTGCAGTATCTGCCAGATCTTTTGTTTTTTTAATGGTAGTCTGGCTCACATCACTGATCTTTTGTCCTAAGTTGTTTAAAAAAGACATATATTTCACTCCTTTCCTATATCAAAAACCTTATGTTATGAATTATCATAACATGCTGTCTGAAAAACACAAGGAAGTTTACAGATTATTTATGTCTTTTTCTGTTTTTCTTCCGGGACATGCGTGGTGCTTTAACGGATGGTTTTGCAGCCGGAGTATTTTCACCAGCTGGAGTTTCCACAGGAGCAGATTCCGCTGATGCCGAAGTTTCCACAGGAGCAGATTCCGCTGGTGACGGAGCTTCGGATGAACCGGTGACAATTTCATTTAACAGCAATGCTTTTGCAAGATTTCCTTCCGCAGAAATTTTCCCACTCTGGTAAGCTTCGAGAATGTCAAGGCTGCCCTGCGCGAGTGCAAGCAGATCAGCAGCTGAAGTTGTGACTAAAATGTCACGGTCGTAATATTCATATGGTTCAACATGAAGCTGTCCGTTTGCAATTTCCAGATACAGGGCACCTTCGGCTTCTCCCTGTATGTTAAACTGGATGGCAAGATGTTCACTGATTTTGGAAGCATCTTTCTCCTGATAAGTATCTTTTAATTTTGAAACTAATTCCTGATATGTCATAGTCAGTCATTTCTCCCTTCTCCATCTGCTAATTAGATTGGTGATTGCGCAACTCGTTTCTGCGGGCTGTCGTTTTGTCGGGGACACCGTCTGAGCGATTTTGTGTCTGCCTTAGAGGGAAGCTTCGAATAAGCATGCCCACGGTTCTATTTGCGCAGTCACAGAGTGACATATTGAAAATAAAGTAAATATCAAGACAAATGGGGAGTGGGCGTAATAAACGTTTCGAAGATTCCCTCTTAGGCAGACTAGAAATTGCGAACGGTGTCCCCGACAAAACGACAGCCCGCAGAAACGAGTTGCGCACCCACCTGTTTGCTAATTAGAGTATAGCTTTTCTGTTATGCTTGTCAAGCAAACTTTATGAAATTATCATTGCGGGAAGCCGCTAAAAAGCGTACAATAGGGATAACAAAATTTTAAAATAAAGGAAGGGATCAAGATTATGAGAAAAACCAAAACGCACAATGTACTCAGGCGTCTGCTTGCGTTTGTCCTGATTGTTTCACTGCTTCCACTGGGGTATGCGGGCAATGTGATGGCTGCAACAACCGGTACACGGAACGTAAGTATTCAGGTTACATACGGACAGACGGATGCCAGAAATGTCTATGGCATGATCAACAGTATGCGCAGAAATTCATCCGATGCATGGTACTGGGATGCAAACAATTACACGAAGACATATTGTAATAATCTGCAGCCGCTTACTTACGACTATGCACTGGAGCAGGTAGCCATGAAACGTGCAGCAGAGATTGCACTTTCGTATTCACACACCAGACCAAATGGCACAAATTATTATACTGCTTACAGTGAAAACGGTGTCTATGCGGGAGTGTATGCAGAGAATATCGGTGTGAATTATTCTTCCGCATCTGCACTTCACAACGCAATGCGGGAAGACAATGCAAATTATTCCGGACAGGAACAGCGTAGAAATATGTTAAACAGCCAGTTTACAGCTGTCGGAATCGGACATGTATATTACAATGGCTACCATTACTGGGTAGAGGAATTTGCCAACACGGTAACCAGAACATCCTATACAACACCGAACAACCAGACGACAACGGTAAACAATATTCAGATTGCGGAAAGCAATATTACCTCAGATCAGATTGTTGTTCCGTCATCCATTGGAAATTACATTCAGATGTCTGCGGGTCAGACCATTGATTTATCTGGATGCTATGAAAACATTAAAGTATCTAATCACTGGCCAAGCAATGCAAACTGCCCGATTGTACAGGGACTGAATATGTATGTATCCAATACTGCGGTTGCCTATATCAGCGGAACAAAACTGATCGCAAATTCGACAGGGTCTACAACACTTACACTGAATCGTCCGGATGGAAGAATTCCTCTGCAGATTCCGGTTCAGGTAACAGGAACCAATAACAGCAGCAATACCTATTCGTACTATATTCCAAATGCTTCCGTTGGTACAATCGTTGACCAGATATACACCGGATATGATATCCGTCCGTCTGTATCGGTATGGCTGAATGGCGGATATCTGTATGAGGGAAGAGATTATACCCTTACTTACAGCAACAACCGCAATATCGGCACAGCATCCGTTACAATTAACGGAATCGGAAATTATTATGGAAGCCGGACGGTTTATTTCCGTATCGTAAATCATGGGAACGGAAATACAACGGTTTCATCCAATAACCTTGCAAATGCGGTGATCAGTAAGATTGCAGCACAAAGATATACGGGATCTTCCGTAAAACCGGAAGTTACCGTTACATTAAATAACATTGTTTTAAAAGAAGGTTCGGATTACTATCTGAATTACAGTGACAATGGTGCACCGGGAAAAGCTGCTGTTATGGTAGTGGGAACCGGTAATTATACGGGATCTGCAAAGACAAGCTTTATTATTAAGCCGGAGAAGCCGGTTATCACAAGATTGCGTGCACACGGATCAAAAGTCCGTATCACATGGCTGCCAGGTACTTCCGTTACCGGCTATGAAATCTACCGCTCCAAGGGAGCATATGATTATGGATACAAGAAGATTGCGGCTACAAAAGATGGTGAGATGCAGTCTTATACAAGGGCAAAACTCACCAAAGGAACTTATTATTACAAGATCCGCAGCTATGTTACGGTAGATGGAACAAAGTATTACAGTCCATACAGCAGTGTGAAGTCTGTAAAGATCCGCCGCTAGGATCAAAGCATAATTGAAAATAAAAATTAAAAATGTCGGTAGATATCTGTCAGATATCTACCGACATTTTTGGTATACAAAGTTAAAAGATTTATTTCATCTGTGCGACCCGGTCAAATTCCTCTTCGATTTCTTTGGAAGGTTTTGGTGTCAGCAGACTGACGATTACGATCGCAGCGCAGGCAATCAGGAATGCAGGAAGCAGTTCATAGATGTTCCAGATACCACCAAGTGGGCGGATCAGGTATTTCCAGATAAATACCATGGAACCACCGCAGACCATACCGGCAAGTGCGCCCCATTTGCTGGTACGTTTCCAGAACAGGGAAAACAGAACAACCGGTCCGAATGCGGCACCGAATCCAGCCCAGGCGAAAGAAACGATGGCAAATACGGAACTGTCCGGATTTCTGGCAATGAATGCGGCAACGACAGAAATTACAAGGAGTGTAATTCTTGCGGCTGCCATGCTTCCATTTTTGTTGGAAGAATCTTTGCGGAAAGCACCGAGAATGTCGGAAGAAACCGCAGAAGATGCAGCCAGCAGCTGCGAGTCCGAAGTGGACATGGTGGAAGCTAAAATGCCGGCGAGAATCACACCCGCAAGCAGGGCAAATATCACACCGTGCTGGGAGAGCAGGGCGGAAATTTTTACGATAATGGTTTCGGAATTCGATCCGGTCAGCATCTCCAGTGCGCCGACTTTGCTCATGGTATAACCGATCACACCGATAAAGACGGCAACGAACAGGGAGATTACGACCCAGATGGTTGCAACGCGGCGGGACAGTTTCAGTTTTTTCTCATCCTCGATTGCCATAAAGCGGAGCAGGATATGCGGCATACCGAAATATCCAAGTCCCCATGCGGCAGTGGAAACAATGGTCAGGGCACTGTAAGGAGCGGCCTTTCCGGTGTTTACATCATAGGAAAGTGTCATGGAGAGATAGCCCGGAAGCTCGGAGGCGTTGTGGATAACGGCACCGATACCGCCAGCAGTTTCTACACCAAAGATCAGAACTACAATCAGAGCAACCGACATGATGATACTCTGGATAAAGTCCGTTGTGGAAGCAGCAAGAAATCCGCCAAGTGTCGTGTATGCCACAATTACGATAGCACTGATGATCATGGCGGTCAGATACTTTACCCCGAATAAGCTGGAAAAAAGTTTTCCGCATGCGGCAAATCCAGAGGCCGTATAAGGAATAAAAAAGATAACAATAAAAATAGCAGCAATGACCTGCAGCATCTTTTTTTCATCGCGATAGCGGTTGCTGAAGAACGATGGGATGGTAATGGAATTGTTGCAGGTGTGCGTATAGCGGCGGATACGTTTGGCAACGATCAGCCAGTTAATGTATGTACCGGCAGCCAGTCCGATTGCTGTCCATCCGGCATCTGAAATTCCGGTGAGGTAAGCAACGCCCGGAAGTCCCATCAGAAGCCAGCTGCTCATGTCGGAAGCTTCGGCACTCATCGCGGTTACGAAAGGACCGAGTTTTCTGCCACCCAGATAGAAATCGTCAGTACTGTTGTTTTTCTTGGAACATCGGAAACCAATATAGATCATACCAATAAGGTATACGATAATGGCAATCATGATGCATATTTGTGCAGATGTCATAAATAAATCCTCCTCTTTTGTACGCTTTTACACGCTAATTGTTCATAGTATAGCACAGATGATAATTATACCGCAACCGGGAAATCCTGTTTGACACTATGGGCAATAAGATGATAAACTGTCTTTGTCTATATATGAGAAAAGCAATTCCGTTTGGCCTTCAACATGTGCTTGCCATGTTTGTAGCAAATCTGGCACCCGTACTGATCGTCTGCAGTGCAGCTCTGGTTCGGGGCATGGTATCATCTGCTGGTAGGTGCCCTGACCCTTATCGTGTGCCTGGTGGCAAGATATGTGTTAAAGGGTGTTTATAAGAATCTGAATATTCTGGTGGGACTTATTTTCGGATATATTCTTTCTATTATATTTACGGTTGCAGGGATTGCACCTATGGTGGATTTTTCCGGAATTCAGGAGACCATTGACCAGGTAGGATTTTTCAGCATTCCAAAACTTGTGTTTTTCACCAGCCATAAGCCGGTATTTAATCTTGGATCCTTCTTAACCATTGCGATTGTCTTTCTGGTTTCAGCAGCAGAGACAACTGGCGCGACAACTGCTGTGTGTACCGGAGCACTTGGACGTGACCTTAAAATGGAGGAACTTCAGGGCTCACTTGCCGTGGATGGATTTTCCAGTGCAATTTCCGGATGCTTTGGATGCCTGCCACTGACATCGTTCAGCCAGAATGTCGGACTGGTTACGCAGGAGTGTTTGTTGTTTCCCTTCTGTTGAGCCTTCTTTTGCCGAAGAAGAAACAGGCAAATTAAATACACGTTGTTAAGGTAACGTTAAGGTGCAGCGATTTTTAAGATAAGGATTTGGTGTTATGATGATATCATCAAAAGGAAATGGAGGAATTTGATATGTGGAGTCGCGCACAATTAAAGGGAAGGGCGAAAGCAACATTTAAACGAAATTATTGGAAATGTATTCTGATCAGCCTGTTGCTGACACTGATTGCAGGGGGAAGCGGAGCTGCTTCGGGCAACATCAGCAGTGCAACCGGTTCCTTACATGGATCGGATAATCAGGCAGGCAGTTCCTATGATTATGACAGCAGTTATGACAGTGATGATGGTTCACTACGCGATTTTGAGGCTGGGCTTGAAGAAGGCTTTAAGGACGGACTGAAAGCAGGAAACAGGGGAATGATGGGCGGTATGGTCGCAGCAGCGATCGCCATCGGCATACTCATAGTTGTTTTTCTGGTGATTTTTGTCCTTATACTTCTGGTTGATGTATTTATCATAAATCCGTTGGAGGTTGGATGCAGGAGATTCTTTATCCGCAACTTAAATGAGCCGGCACAGATTGGGAACATTGGATATGGATTTGACAATAATTACAGGAATGTTGCAAAGACAATGTTTTTCCGTGATCTGTTTACGGTTTTATGGTCATTGCTTTTTATCATTCCGGGTATTGTAAAGGCATATGAATATATGATGATTCCGTACCTTCTGGCAGATAACCCGCAGATGACCAAAGAGCAGGCATTTGCGGAAAGCAAGCGTATGATGCAGGGACAGAAATGGAAAGCATTTGTTTTGGATCTGTCCTTTATCGGATGGTACATTTTATCCGGACTGACACTTGGAATTCTTGCAATTTTTTATGTGTCACCATATGTGAATGCAACACATGCCGCACTGTATGAGGCACTGTGCTATGCAAACCCGGCTGGTTCAAACGGATTTACACAGCAGGCGGATCCGGTGAATTCACCTTTCCGGCAGGAGAATGTATGAATTATACGATTTTAATTGCAGATGATGAGCCGGAGATACGAACGCTTCTCCGGCTGTATCTGGAAAATGAAAATTATCAGATTATTGAGGCAGAAAACGGGAAGCAGGCACTGGAACTGCTAAAGAAAGAACATGTGGATCTGTGTCTGCTGGATATTATGATGCCGGAGATGGACGGATACCATGTGTTGCAGGAATTACGTAAAACAAGCAATATTCCCGTTATGATACTTTCGGCAAAGGATGCGGATTCCGAGAAGATTCTGGGGTTAAATCTCGGGGCAGATGATTATCTGGCAAAACCGTTCAATCCTTTGGAGGCAGTAGCACGTGTCAATTCAAATATCCGTCGGTTTTATGCGCTGGGGACAGCGGAACTGTCATCCAATATACTGACTGTCCGGGATCTGGAACTGGATCCGGAAGGCTGCGTACTCAAAAAAAATGGAGAACCGATTGAACTGACTTCGGTAGAGTACCGGATCATGGAGTTATTTATGAAGCATCCGGGAAAAGTGTTTACAAAACAACAGATCTATGAACAGGGATGGGGTGACACTTATGTGGTTGCAGACAATAATATTATGGTCTGCATCAGCAAGCTGAGGGCAAAACTTGATGAAGACCCGGCAGCTTATATTCGAACCATCCGCGGATTGGGCTATCGGCTGGAGAAATAGCAATGCGTGATTTACAGGCATTTTTGATCAAACGGTTTATTTATATCCTTGTACTGGTGACAGTTGCACAGTCGCTGATCAGTTTTTTGATCAGCCAGGCGGTTATGCCTGTGGTGATGAAAGTTTTTTTCCCGGATTACCAGAGGCAGTCATCCGTTGGAAAGACGGATCTGTTTATTTTTATCATATGTGTTCTGTTATTGCTGATAGTAAATGCCGTCCGGATGCTTTTGCCATCACCGCTGCAGGGAATGATGCAGTGGACAGGGGAACGATTACAGGACTGGCTGGGCAATGCACTTCCGGCGACAAGGAGTTCCGTCGTCGTACAGGAGATGGAAGGATGGAAAGCCATCCTGCTGTTTGTGGTTCTTCTGCTGTTAATGGTGTGTATGCTGCTTCCTTATATTTTGGGTGCGATAACGTTCGCGCGGATTGTGATGGCGGAGTTTCATCAGATCCAGGAGGAGCGCGAACAGCAGCAGAGAGAGTTTGACCGCAAGCGGAATCTGATGCTTTCCGATATCGCACATGATCTTCGGACACCGGTCACGACCGTATCCGGTTACGCAAAAGCATTGGCGGATCATATGGTACAGGAACCGGAAAAACAGCAGGAATATCTGAACGCCATCCAGAATAAATCGGTTCGGATCGGAAATCTGATCAATTTGTTGTTTGAATATGTAAAACTGGATAGTGAAGGGTTTGCATTAAATGGAAAAACACTTGATTTGTGTGAACTTCTCAGAGAAAATGCGGCAATGCTGTATGCAGAGATGGAAGAAAACGGAATGACACTGACAGCAGATATTCCGGAGGAAACGATACCGGTCTGGGCGGATGAACTTCAGTTATCCCGTGTAGTGACAAACCTTCTGACAAATGCCATGCAGCACAATCCAAAGGGAACAAGAATCGGACTGTTTGCTTATAGGGAGCTGGAGCGGATTTATGTATTGGTGGCAGACAGCGGAATTCTGATTCCAGAGGAACAGGCGCAGCATTTGTTTGATCCTTTTACGCGTGGGGACAAAGCGCGGGTAAGCGATGGGAGGAACGGACTTGGACTTTCCATCGTGTCAAAAATCGTGCAGATGCACGGATGGGACTTAAAACTGGTGCAACAGCCACAGATTCAGCATTATGCAAAAGCAGCCGGATTTGCAAAAGCATTTGTGATTCGGATGGAAAATGCCGGTATGTATTCTGTGCATTCGCCAAAATAAAAAAGTGGCAGAAAAGAGGGAGAGTCTATGATAATTATAAGAGCGATGGATCCGTATGAATTGCTTTGGATGGTACTTTTGATTGTGTTTGTTCTGGGAGAACTTGCAACAATCGGACTAACGTGCATATGGTTTGCCGCAGGTGCACTTGCGGCACTGGTTATGGCAATGGCAGGGGTAAATCCGGTGGTGCAGTTTCTGGTATTTTTAGTGGTATCCATTCTTTTGCTTGCTGCGACAAGACCGTGGGCGCGTAAATATGTAAATGCTAAAATGCAAAGAACAAACGCGGATAGCCTGATTGGGGAAAATATACGGATTTCCGAGCGCGTCAGTAATATGGATCAGACCGGGATGGCAGTTGTTCATGGACAGGAGTGGACGGTGCGTACCCGTAATGATAATGAGATCATTGAACCGGGAGAAGAAGCAAAAATTCTGGCAATCAGTGGTGTCAAACTTATAGTAGAAAAGGTATAGGTAAAGGAGGAAAAAGTTATGCCTGTTGTAATTCTCATTATAGTGATCATTGCATTGGTCATTATTGTGAACTGTGTGAAAATTGTTCCACAGGCGCATGCGGTAGTTGTGGAGAGACTTGGAGGGTATCTTACCACATGGTCAGTAGGGCTGCATTTTAAGGTGCCGTTTATTGACCGTATTGCAAAAAGGGTTTTGTTGAAGGAACAGGTGGTTGATTTCCCACCACAGCCGGTAATCACAAAAGATAACGTAACAATGCAGATTGATACGGTTGTATATTTTCAGATCACGGATCCAAAGCTGTATGCATACGGTGTGGAAAATCCAATCATGGCAATTGAAAATCTGACTGCTACGACGCTTCGTAATATCATTGGTGATCTGGAACTGGATGAGACATTGACATCACGTGAGACCATCAACACCAAGATGCGTGCAACGCTGGATGTGGCAACAGATCCGTGGGGTATCAAAGTAAATCGTGTGGAGTTAAAGAACATTATTCCACCAAAGGCAATTCAGGATGCCATGGAGAAACAGATGAAGGCAGAGCGCGAGCGGCGTGAAGCCATTCTGCGTGCAGAAGGTGAGAAAAAATCTACAATTCTGGTTGCAGAAGGAAATAAGGAGTCTGCAATTCTCGATGCAGAGGCTGAAAAACAGGCTGCAATCCTGCGTGCCGAGGCACAGAAGGAAGCAACCATCAAGGAAGCCGAAGGTCAGGCAGAGGCTACATTAAAGATCCAGCAGGCCAATGCAGATGGTCTCCGTATGCTCAAAGAAGCTGCTCCGGATAATGCGGTACTTCAGATTAAGAGTCTGGAGGCATTTGCCAAGGCAGCAGACGGTCAGGCAACCAAGATTATTATCCCATCGGATATTCAGGGGATTGCAGGACTGAGCAAATCCATTGTGGAAATTGCAAAAGAAAACGGATAACACAGATACATCTGTGATGCATTGGACGAAACTGCTCCATGAAAATGGGGCAGTTTTTGTTATCTCAGTAAGGTCTTTATTTTGCACAGGGAAAATGTTATACTATAAATTATTGATGTGGGGGTATATTCCACAGTTGGGCGATGATGTGGAAAGAACAGGAGCGTAAATGAAATCAAAGGTTCGGTTTAAGGGAAAACTGAGATCATATCTCTGCTGGCCATTGTGGCTGACGATCCCGATGACACTCGCAGATGTGGGGCTTTATTTTTACGATGTGACGGCAGGCTTTTTGCTGACGGTATTTATTGTTGTCTATTTTGTACTGGAACTGGGCTTATATTATAATACCAGACCCCGGCTTGCAAATGAAATTATCAATTTTGCCACACAGTATGCAACGGTACAAAAAAAGCTTTTGAATGAGTTTGAAATTCCATATGCGCTGCTGGATTATACGGGGAAAATTCTCTGGGTGAATGAACGTTTTTCCGAACTGACGGGAGTGGGGAGAAACTATCATAAATCAATTACAACCCTTTTTTCCAATATTACCCGTGAGTTTCTTCAGAAACATGAGGATGCACAGGATATAACAATTGAAAAAAAGGAGCGCATTTTCCGGATTTCCCTGAATCGTATTTATTTTGACGATATCATGGAGGAGAGTAAAGAAATTGATGTGAAAGGTTCCGATGAATTCCTGACGGCATTGTATCTGTTTGATGAGACGGAACTGCAGCACTGCAGACAGGAGAATCTGGATCAGAAACAGGTATCGGCACTTGTTTACATTGATAACTATGACGAGGCACTTGACAGTATCGAGGATGTGAAGCGATCACTTCTGATTGCCCTTGTCGACAGGAAAGTGAACCAGTATTTTTCAAAGATGGATGCGCTTGTCCGCAAAATTGAAAAAGACAAGTATTTTGTGGTATTTAAGTATAAATATTTACAGAAGCTTATGGACGACCGGTTCAGTGTACTTGAAGATGTCAAGACGGTCAAAGTGGGCAATGAGATGGCGGTCACGCTGAGTATCGGTGTCGGGATCAAGGGGACTTCTTATAACGAAAACTATGAGCAGGCACGTGCGGCAATTGATCTGGCACTCGGACGAGGCGGGGATCAGGTCGTTGTCAAAAATGGTGAGGATATTGCATATTTTGGCGGCAAGGCAAAACAGGTGGAGCGCAACACCCGTGTAAAAGCGAGGGTCAAGGCACATGCGCTGCATGAAATTATTGAGAGCCGTGAGAACGTGATTATCATGGGGCACAGCCTGACAGATGTCGATTCCCTTGGTGCGGGA
>ULZQ01044477.1_pt1 | contig 12049 bp, 12 predicted proteins | sample 1963261 | NCBI WGS metagenome assembly ULZQ01 (sample SAMEA4835893, study PRJEB28245) | human gut metagenome | biome: gut microbiome; material: fecal sample | place: Denmark | collected 2008 | reverse complement strand
GAGCCAGTTTGCCCCCATAGTAACCCCCGACACCGCCGATCCCTGAAAATGCAATTTTAATCTCCATACTACTTTCTTTCCGATTCGACTTCAAAAGTATGTTTTTTGTCAGAAAGATCAAAAATGAGGGGGAATTAAATAATTGTAACGAATAAGTGACAGAATGATTCTATGATAAAGGATCCTGAGGGCGCTTTGTTTATGGCCCTATGTTGGCCGCCGGGGACTGTGTAAGTCCCGCGGACAAGGTGCCCGCAGGATCGAAGACTTTATAAGCTAAAACGTTATGCCGAAGCTGAACATACCGATGTGTTCGTAAACTGTGCTGAGCAGGCCTAATATCAGAATACCTGCCGTGCAGACAATCAGGCTGAGACGGGTATAGATATCGGAACGGACAGGGGCGATAGCCTCTTCGGTTTTGTTGATAAACATGGCTTTGACAACCAGCAGATAGTAATAGAGGGAAATGATCGTATTCAGCAGGGCGATGAATACCAATACATAAAATCCCTGTTCGGCTGCGGCGGCAAAGATGAAAAATTTACTGAAAAAACCGGCAAACGGAGGAATCCCTGCTAAAGAGAATAAAGCCAGCATCATGACGATACTTAACTTCGGATTCGTGGAATACAGACCGTTGTAGTCGTCGATCGTGATCTTGCCTGTCCGGTTTTCGATGATGGCGATCACCCCGAAAGCAGCCAGGTTGGAGATCATATACACCAGGATATAATATACCAGTGACGTCATCCCGATAGCGCTCCCGCTGATCACTCCCAGCATAATATATCCGGCTTGTGAAACCGAAGAATAAGCCAGAAAACGCTTCAAATTCTGCTGGCGGATGGCAAACAGGTTGGCTACGGTGATGGTGGCGATAATGATTACATACAGGATTGCCTGCCATTCTGTCACCAGATTACCGAATACTTTAAATAATAGAGTCATCAGTACGAAAGCTGCAGACCCTTTGGAAATTACCGAAAAATAAGAAGTCACCGTAGTCGGTGCACCTTCATAAACGTCGGGTGTCCATTGGTGGAAAGGCACCAGTGAAATCTTAAAAAACAATCCCACGATAAAAAATCCGAAGGCCATATATTGGAGCGGATTCCCTGAAATGCCTGCCGGTATGTCGGCAAAATAAAGTGTGCCGACCGTCCCGTAGATCAGGGAAATACCGTAAAGCGACAATCCTGAAGCGAAAGTAGCCGAGAGAATATATTTAGCCCCGGCCTCTGCCGACTGGTGTTTGTATTTGTCGAATGCAGACAACACGGCCATCGGTATAGAGGCTGTCTCCAGACCGATGAAGAATAACAGAAAATTGCCCGCAGAAATCATGAAATACATACCCAGCAAGGAGGAGAACAGAATCAGGTAAAATTCTCCCCGGCGGATCAGTACCGACTCGCTGTTTACCCAATTGTAAGCCTGGAGCAGGACAATAAGCGTACCTGTGTTCAGGATAGTTTTTACGATCGAACCGATGGGGGTGCACACATACATCCCTCCGAAAGCCTCTGCCGTCCCGGCAGGGAAAAGATTCAGCAGTGTATGGGCCAGAAACAATACACAGGCTACCGGATGAAAATATTTCAGGCTTTTCTGAGAGCCGAACAAGTCGTATACCAGCAGGATCAACATGACGGCGATCAGTGAAAGCTCTTCTTTTAGGAACAGAAAATTAGAATATCCCATATTTAATAATTTTACGATTTACGATATCTTAAAACGGCCACAATCCGTTTAAACTTTCCCGGATCATATCCGATATCCACAACGGAGCCAGCCCTATCCCTGCAATGGCGAGGATCAGGACGATGGCCGAAAAACGTTCGTACCATACAGCATCGGTCAGTTGCAGGTGGTGTTCGTCGACCACTTTGCCATAGAGTAGTTTACCGACAACCCGCAGGATATAGACGGCAGTGATCACAATCGAAGTGCAGGCCAGGATAGTCATCACCCGGTGGAATACATCGGCATGCTGAAAGGAACCGACAAAAATAGTCATCTCGGCTACAAAACCGCTTAGACCGGGAAGTCCTAATGAAGCCAAACCGGCGATCACATAGCAGGCCCCCAGGAAGGGGATAATCTTCATCAGGCCTCCCATTTCCCGGATATCCCGGGTATGGGTCCGTCCGTAAATCATACCGATCAATGCGAAGAACAATGCTGTCATCAGTCCATGGCTCAGCATCTGCATAATGGCTCCTGTCACGGCCGTTTGATTAAGCATCAGGATTGCGAATAATACCAGACCGCAATGGCTGACCGAGGAATACGCATTGATGTATTTCAGGTCGGTTTGGACGATAGCCGAATAAGCACCGTAAACCACACTGATACCCGTCAGGATAATGAATATCCACGAAAGTTCTTTAGCTGCTTCGGGCATAAGGCAAATGGCCACCCGGAAACAACCGTAGCCTCCCAGTTTCATCAGCACGCCGGCATGAAGCATCGACACCGCTGTGGGCGCTGAAGCATGACCGTCGGGACTCCAGGTGTGGAAAGGAAAGAGAGCTCCCAGTACACCAAAACCGATAAAGGTAAGCGGGAAGAACCACCGTTGCAATTCGTCCGGAATATGCTGACGCGCAATGTCAAGAATGTTCATGCTTGTCGCTCCCGAATTGAAATAGATACCCAATATCCCGACGAGCAGCAGGGCCGAACCACCCATCAGCATCAGGGTCAGCTTCATGGCTGCATATTCTTTTTTACCGGTGCCCCAAACTCCGATCAACAGGTACATCGGGATGAGGGCGATCTCATAAAACATAAACATGGTGAAGAGGTCGGTGGAGATGAAAAAACCGAAGACACCGATACTCAACAGACAAAACCACATAAAGTATTCCCGGGGCAAGAGTTCCATCTTCCACGAAGTGAATATGCCGGTGAATACGATAATGGAAGATAATAATAACATAGCGACCGAAATGCCGTCGACCCCCACCGAATAATGAATATGAAACGGGGCATACCACACGCTGCTGGCGGTGAAAAGCATTTCTGCCGTATTTCCGCTGTTCCTTTCTCCCAGAAACAATACCGTCAGTGCTACGGCAAGAAGCAGCAGGAGGGAAGCTCCTGTCGCACAAACTGCACGAATTTGTTTGATGTCCGATGCCAAAAGTAAACCTCCTAACATCAAAACCGGGATCAGAACGAATAAGGATAAGAAATTCATAATGTTCAATTTTATAATTTACGATCCTATATCAACACCACTAATAAAACAAGCAATAAAGTGCCCACCAGGAAAACAAAAGCATATTGCTGGATTTGTCCCGACTGTAATCCGCGGATAGCGTACGACACCCGTTGGGTAATATAGGCCATTCCGTTCATGGTACCGTCGATGATGTGGCGGTCGAACCAGGCGATCGGGCGGGATACACCGTTGAAAATGATTCGTTTGGTGATAAACAGGTAAAACTCGTCGATGTAAAAACGGTGATAGGCTGCTTTATAGAAATGGGCATACATATGTTGCAGCCGGTCGGGAATGTCGCACTTCGATTTGTAAAAGAAAGTGGCGATACCGATGGCGATTAAAGCGATTATAATGCTGGGAATGGCGACACTCCAATCCAGGTGGATGTGGTAAACCAATCCGTCGCTGCTCACAAAATGCCCGAACGGGATGAAACCTGCAAAAAGTGTGATCGCGGCAAGGATCATCAGGGGAATGGTCATCGAGCGGGGAGCTTCGTGGGGAGTATGTGCGTACTGTGACGGAGTGCCCCAGAAGATATTGTAGTAGAGCCGGAACATGTAAAAGGCTGTCAGACCGGCAATAAAACTCATCAGGATACCGAAATTCGGGTTGAAATCGAAAACGGCTGTCAGAATCTAGTCTTTACTGAAAAATCCGGAAAAAGGAGGAATTCCCGATATGGCCAGACAAGCGACGAGGAAGGTCAGATGCGTAAAAGGCATATATTTACGCAGACCACCCATGCGGCTCATTTCATTGCTGCCGATGGTATGGATGATGGCTCCTGCGCAAAGGAAGAGCAGGGCTTTGAACATGGCATGTGTGAAAAGGTGGAACATCGAAGCCATATAGCCGAGTCCCTGATGGCCTCCCATACCCGAGACTCCGAGCGCAACCATCATGAAACCGATCTGAGAGATGGTAGAAAAAGCCAGTACCCGTTTGATATCGGTTTGTACGCAGGCTACTACGGCTGCATACAACGAAGTAAAAGCCCCCACATAACCGATGCCGACCAACACATCCGGGGCTGCACTGACGTATACAGGGAACAGACGGGCCACGAGAAAAACGCCGGCAACCACCATCGTTGCTGCATGAATCAGAGCCGATACCGGGGTAGGACCTTCCATCGCGTCCGGTAACCAGATGTGTAATGGGAACATTGCCGATTTTCCGGCACCACCGATGAATATCAGAGCCAAGGCCCAGCTCATCACGGAAGCTCCCATGAAAGTGACACCTGCAGCTCCTGCAAAAACGGAAGCATCACCGGAAGTCAATAATTCGAAGCTGAATGTCTTGGTGAAATACGACAGCAACAGAATGCCCAGTAAAAAGCCCAGGTCGGCAAAACGGGTGACGATAAACGCTTTTTTCGAAGCTGCGATGGCTTCGGGTTTTGTATAGTAGAATCCGATCAGCAGGTAGGAAGAAACACCCACCAGCTCCCAGAAAATATACATCTGGAAAATATTGGGAGCTACTACCAGACCTAACATAGAAAAGGTGAACAAGGATAGAAAAGCGTAGTAACGCTGAAAACCGCGTTCGCCTTTCATATAGCCCATACTATAAATATGTACCATCAGCGATACTGTTGTGATGACCACCAGCATCATGACAGAAATCGGATCCAGCAATATACCCAGATCGATGTGGAGGGCTTCTGTGAAACGCAGCCATTCGAAATCGACAGGCATTATCCGGGCAAATACTCCGTCTACCCGGGGAGCTGAAAAATAAAGTCCTGCAGTGATATAGGCCAGGCCTGTTGTGACAGCCAGAGAGAGGCTGCCGATATAGCCGGCTGTGTTCGGACGGAGTTTCATCCCGAATAATCCGAGCACCAGGAAAGTGAGCATCGGAAGCAGGAGGATCGATATTGTATATTCCATAATCTGAAGTTTAGTCTTTCAATTTATTTAAATTCTTCACCTGAATATTCCGGATGTTCCGGTATATATTGATAATGATTGCTATGGCCACTGCTGTTTCACAGGCCGATATTCCGATAGCGAACAGGGTGAAGAAAAAACCTTCCAGTTGGTCCGGGAATAAAAAACGGTTGAAAGCCACAAAATTGATATCTACAGAATTCAGAATCAATTCAATAGAAATCAATACCGCTAACATATTCCTGCGGGTCATAAATCCGTAGATTCCGGCGAAAAACATGATCGTGCTGATCACCAGATAATATTCCATCGTTATTTCCATACTATTCAATTTTCATGTTTAACGTTTCCGGGCGATCAGGATACCCCCGATAATACAAGCCAACAACAAAACACTGATTACCTCGAAAGGTAACAGATACTGGTATTTCTCCGTCCCCATCAAAGCGGTTCCGATCACTTTCTGGTTGATCTCACCGGGTACGAAATGCGATACCGGGAACGAGTGGGTAAGTGTGATGAAGATACAGAGGGCTGCACCTCCTACCGCAGCCAGTATGCCGGCAAAAAATTTGCTGTTTTTGATCTTGTCGGCTTTCTTATTGTCGGAACTGGTCAGAAGAATCGAGAATACGTATAATACAATGATACCTCCGGCATATACAGTCAGCTGTACAGCTCCCAAAAAGGAATAGTTCAACTCGAAATATATACCTGCCGTAGCAAATAACACGAACAGCAGATAAGTCGCCGAACGCAATATCCGCTTCGTGGTGACGGTCAGTATGGAGCAGACGACGATCACTGCTGCCAAAAATAAAAAGACCGCTTGGGGGAGAGTTATATTCATAAGATTTCTTTTATAATATACTTAATTCAATCTTTTGCCGGTCAGGCTTCATTTTTGGTTTCCAACCTGGAACCTTCGTGGTTTAGTTGGAGTACCAGTTTCTCACGGGTAAAAACGGCGTGTTCGTAGGTCGGGATAAAAGTAATGGCCTGATGGGGACAGCTCCGCACACATAGCTGGCAATACAGACAGCTACCGTGGTCATACAGATACCGCACCAGTACCTTTTTCTTTTTTCCGTCTTCGGTAGTTACCATTTCCGATTCGACACGGATGGTATCGTTCGGACAATTCATTTCACAGATACCACAGGCGACGCAATGGTGTTCGTTGCGTTCGTTGTGGGGCATCGTCAGCTCACCCCGGAAACGGTCGAACATTTTCAGGGTAGCCCGGTTCTCCGGATATTTTTCAGTAGTCTTGGGGGTGAAAATTTCCCGGAGGGAAATGCTCATTCCTTTCAGTAATGAACCTAAACCATTGAAAAATGAACTGAAATATTCTTGTGTACTTCTCATAAATCTTGCTAAAAATGTAATTTGAATACCACCACAAAGACCATCAGGAACAGGTTACACAAATTAATGGGCAACAGGTATTTCCATTCCAGTGTCAGCAACTGGTCGATACGCAGGCGGGGGAATGTCCATTTAAACCACATGATGATAAATACCATAACGGCACTTTTTCCCAGAAACCAAAAGATCGAAGGGATGTAGTCCATCACGGTGTTGAAATTTTCCCAACCCGGTATATGTAAAGGCATCCAGCCGCCCCAGAATAAGGTAGTCGCTACGGCTGCCACAATAAACATATTGACGAATTCGGCCACGTAGAAGAAACCGAAGTGCATGCCCGAATATTCGGTATGGTAACCTGCTGTCAGTTCCGATTCGGCTTCGGGTAAGTCGAAGGGACCGCGGTTGGTTTCTGCCGTACCTGCGATCAGATAGACGATAAAAGCGATTAAAGCCGGGAGATGGCCTTTAAAGATAAACCAGCCGTCTGCCTGGCTTTCGACAATCGTCGAGAGCTGCATGCTGCCGGTAAGCACTACCATCGTCAGGATCGATAACCCGATCGATAACTCGTAGCTGATCATCTGGGCTCCGCTTCGCATGGCCCCGATCAGGGAGAATTTGTTGTTACTGGCCCAACCTGCCAGCAAAATACCGACAATACCGATGGAGGATACTGCGATCAGGAAAAATATCCCGACATTGAAATCGATAATCTCCAGCCCTTTGGCAAAAGGTATACAGCTAAAAGCCAATAAAGAGGCTATGATGACAATGTAAGGAGCCAGGTTGAACAGAAAACGGTCTACATGATTGATCTCGATGATCTCCTTGATCAGCATCTTGATCATATCGGTGACAGTTTGTATCATTCCGAAAGGACCTACCCGGTTCGGACCCAGACGGCATTGGAAGAAAGCACAGACTTTCCGCTCTGCATAAATCAGGCCGAGTGCCATGACTGCATAAGCGACCAATAAACAGACACCGACCAGGACAAATTCAGTGGTGGTGACCAGCGAGGCGGGCAGATATTGGTGTAGGGTGGCGTCGACCCATTGTGTTACTACTCTAAAATCAAACATATCTTATTCTCATTTATCTTTCATCTATCATCTTTCTTTTCTTATCGGTCGATGTCCGGAACGACATAGTCCAGTGAGCCGCCGATAGCGATCAGGTCGGCAATTTTGTTGTTGCTGGCGAGCAGATCGACTACCGATACCAGCGGAAGACCCGGCGAACGGAATTTCACCCGGTACGGGAATTTATCTCCGTGGCTTTCGATATATACACCGAATTCTCCCCGGGCGGCTTCGACACTTTTGTAGTATTGGCCTTCCGGAAGTTTGATGATCGGTTTGGTCTTAACGGCGAAATCTCCCTCCGGAATATTGTCGACCAGCTGCTCCAGGATGTGAAGCGATTCGACGATTTCATCCATACGCACCATGTAGCGGTTGAATGTATCTCCATGGTTGTAAGTGATTTCTTTGAAATCGACTTTATCGTATACCCCGTAAGGATGAATTTTACGGATATCGCATTTCCAGCCTGAGGCACGTCCTGAAGGACCGGTTACTCCATAGGAAATAGCATCTTCCAGAGAAAGAATACCGATGTCTTTCATCCGCTGCCGGGCGATAATATTACCGGTGAAAACACCATGATATTCTTTTAGCATAGGGGGCAGGTATCGGATGAAATCTTTGATCCTTGTGATCAGATTCGGATGGATGTCGGCCATGACTCCTCCGATGCAGTTGTAATTCTGAATCAAGCGGCCCCCACAGGTTTCTTCGAACATGTCCAGGATCTTTTCCCGGTCGCGGAATCCATAGAAGAAAGCGGTCAGGGCTCCCAGGTCCATACAGAAGGTGGACCAGAACAGAAGATGGGAAGCGATACGGGTCAGTTCGTCCATAATCGTCCGGATATATTTGGCCCGTTCCGGGATTTCCAGCCCCATCGCCTCTTCGATACACATACACAAGGCGTGACGGTTCATATGGGCCGAAAGGTAATCCAGCCGGTCGGTCAGTGCCAGAGTCTGGGGATAGGTGAGGGTTTCACACATTTTTTCGATTCCCCGGTGGATATATCCACAGTTGACATCCACTTTTTTTACGATTTCTCCTTCCAGGGATACCCGGAAACGGAGCACTCCATGTGTGGCAGGGTGTTGGGGGCCGATGTTTACGACGTATTCGTCATCTTCGAAAATAACGTTTTCCCTTTCTTCGATCGTCCCTTCTTTTGTCAATTCCAGGGTAGGGGTTGCATCCGGGCTGCTTTCACTTTCCAGACGGATGGGGTTGATCTTTTCGTCCGCATCGTAATCTTTACGCAACGGATAACCGATCCAGTCGTTCCGCAGGAATAACCGGCGCATGTCGGGATGGTTGATAAACCGGATACCATAAAAATCGAATACTTCACGTTCGTTGAGGTTGGCTGTAGCCCAAATGTCCGAGACACTCGGCAATTCGGGATTCTCCCGGTTTTCGGTTTCAACCCGTAAGGCCAGGTCGTGACCGTATTTGCTGGATCTCAGATGGTACATGACGCCCAGGGTTTCGCCCCAGTCCATACCGGTCATACATACCAGAAAATCGAACGAAGTATCCTCGTCATTGCGCAAACGAAGGGCCAGATCATGAAAAGAGGTACGTGGAACGCTAACGAACCATATTCCATGTTTTTCTTCCAGGATAGCTTCCGGTACAATACTTAATATCTTCTCTTTCATAAATTGTTCGGATTACATTGGGGGGTAGCTTCGTCATTACTGTTCCTGGGGTCTTGCTGTTTGTTGGCTCCTCCGAGGAATTTCTCGACTTTGATTTTCCGTTGCAGCTGCATCATGCCGTAAAGCAGCGATTCAGGACGGGGAGGACAACCGGGAACATAGACATCTACCGGTAATATTTGATTTACACCTTTTACGACATGGTAGGATTTCTTGAACGGTCCGCCCGATATGGCACATCCCCCCATAGCGATGACATATTTGGGTTCGGCCATCTGATCGTACAACCGCCGTAATACCGGAGCCATTTTGTAAACGATAGTACCGGCAACGATGATTACATCCGCTTGCCGGGGACTGGCCCGGGTGACTTCAAACCCGAAACGGGCAAAATCATAACGTGCCGCACCCACTGCCATAAATTCAATACCACAGCAGCTGGTGGCAAAAGTAAGAGGCCATACCGAATTCGAACGCCCCCAGTTGATGAGATCGTCCAGGCATCCCACAATGATGTCGGTGCCGTTGGCCCTAAGTTGTTCGAGGTACTCATTATCTTTAAAGTCCTCATATTTCATTGATTTTATCTTGGGTTGTTTCATCGTTTTTCCGTTATTTTTTGTTCTGACTTTCCCCTTCTCTTCCTCTCCAGCCTTTTGCTTTTAGCCTTTTACTTTTACCTTTTTTTACTTCCATTCCAGTGCCCCTTTTCTCCAGGCATAGGCTAATCCGAGGATCAGGATAACCATGAAAAACAAAATGTTGATCAATCCGTCGATACCTGCGTCCTGTACGGTGACGGCCCAGGGAAATAGAAATACCGCTTCTACATCGAACATCAGGAACAGGATCGCAAACAAATAATAACCGGCTTTGAACTGCATCCACGAACGGCCACGGGTTGGAATACCGCATTCATAAGCTTCTCCCTTTTGCCGGTTATAAGAACGGGGAGATACGATGCGGGCGACGCCAAGGGCAATCCCCACTAAAGCAATAGCCGTAAGAATTACGACAATTAATAAGGTCAAATTCATAACAGAATATGTTTAAAAAATACCTAAAATACTGAACTATCGCCGTCCGTTTCCAGACGACACTTTTTTATTTGAACGAATCGGCGATTTAAATAATAACTTTTTGTAGTGTATAGATGTAGTAGTCGGTGTGATCCGGTCCGGTGAAAACTGCTTGCCGGGGAATGAATTTATTCAAGGGATCTTCTGCCGGTGATTGTATTTTATTATGCCTGGCCTGAGTAAATAACCTGATGAAAGCTTTTTTATCCGGCATTTTTTTTGTGTGTTCTTCCGTAAGGTCACCTGCATTGAAATGCAGGAAAGATACGAGCGAGGCCAGCATATTATCCGCTTGATTAATAATCGTAATATTGGACTGGACAGGAAGACATACCTTGGGGGTATCGTTGGCTTTACAGGTCTCTGACAAACAGTTACCTGTTACGAATAATAATATGATCCATTTAATAATTTGCACACTCATTTTTTTGAACGTGCGAATATACGATTTAATTTTTAGGTTTGGGATACAATTTATATTAAAAAAAACTGAATTAATTCGGCAATATTCCTTTACCTTTGCCGGTGATTACTGAGTGGGAGGCCCATCTTCAATCCTCTGTTTAAATAAATCACTATGGATAAATTACTTTCTCCGATGCAGGATTTACAACAACAATCGGCCATGCTGCAAAAAGAATACGAATATGAAAAAGAGTTGTATCGTCAGCAGACCCGTGAGGCCGGTATTCCGAAGCGAATCCAGCAAGGAGTGTGTTGGTTTCCGGTGAAGCTGGGGGCCGATCGGTATAATTCACTCAACCAGCTGACAGTCGAAGTAACGCGTACAGAGACGGAAGAGACTGAACATAGCTTTGAATACGGACGTCCTGTTTGTTTTTTTAGGATTTCGGCTGACCGGCAGATCCGTTATTTCAACTTTTCTGCCGTGATCAGTTATGTACAGGATAATAAAATGGTAGTTGTACTTCCCGGACCGCAGGTATTGCCGGAATTAGTCGTTACGGGTGAGTTGGGGGTACAGTTGTATTTTGACGATACTTCGTATAAGACGATGTTCGCTGCCCTGCGTGAGGTGGCAGAGGCAAAGGGAAATCGTACGGCTCGTTTGCGGGAGGTATTGCTGGGTAAAGCACCTGCACTTCGGCGGGAGACCGGTCCGGTGCGTTTCCCCTGGCTGAATGCTTCGCAGGAGAAGGCAGTGAATCAGGTGTTGTGTGCAAAAGAGGTGGCTGTCGTACACGGACCTCCTGGAACCGGTAAGACGACGACATTGGTGGAGGCTGTTTATGAAACCCTTCACCGTGAAAATCAGGTGATGGTGTCTGCCCAGAGTAATACGGCGGTGGATTGGATTGCAGAAAAACTGGTCGATCGGGGTATCCCCGTGCTTCGTATCGGAAATCCTACCCGGGTAAACGATAAGATGCTCGCTTTTACTTACGAACGTCGTTTCGAGGCACATAGCGACTATCCGGAATTGTGGCAAATTAGAAAGACTATACGGGAGATGACCGGCCGTTTACGTAAAAGCGGGCGTGAAGACCGGGAGCGTTTGCATAATCAGCTGACTAAATTGCGGGTAAGGGCGACCTGCTTGGAGATACGTATCGATACGGAGTTGTTTACCGAAGCCAGGGTTATCGCCTGTACCTTGGTGGGTGCGGCTAGCCGGGTATTGGAGCGCAAACGCTTTTCTTCTTTGTTTATCGATGAGGCTGCCCAGGCGATCGAAGCGGCTTGTTGGATCGCGATCTCC
>ULZQ01017097.1_pt1 | contig 12201 bp, 9 predicted proteins | sample 1963261 | NCBI WGS metagenome assembly ULZQ01 (sample SAMEA4835893, study PRJEB28245) | human gut metagenome | biome: gut microbiome; material: fecal sample | place: Denmark | collected 2008 | reverse complement strand
CAGCCAGAACTTTTAGAACAGGCAAAGACGGACATTATTCTGACACCGCATCCCGGAGAAATGTCCCGGCTGACCCAAAAACCGGTTTCTGAAATTCTGACCACACTGGAGCAATCTGCCGAAACCTTTGCGAAGCGTTTCCATGTGATTTGTGTATTAAAAGATTTTCATACGGTTACTGCCGTTTCGGATGGCATGACGTATGTAAATTTATCGGGAAATAATGGAATGGCAACGGCCGGAAGCGGAGATGTGCTGGCAGGTGTGATCGGTTCCCTTCTTGCCCAGGGAATGAAAGCAGAGGAAGCAGCACCTCTTGGGGTGTATGTGCACGGGCTGGCGGGAGATGCCGCAAAAGAAAAATGTGGAGTCCGGGGAATGATGGCTTCCGATATCATAGAAGGACTCAAAGAGGTAGAAAAATCATGAAAAAAAATCGTGTTTATGCAGGCATTGATTTAGATGCACTGCGCTATAATATGGAATCCATGCATAAAAATATTAAAGAAGGAACCAAAATTGCCGCCGTCATCAAGGCAGATGCTTACGGGCATGGGGCACTGACCGTAGCAAAAACAATCGAGGACCTTCCGTATGTATGGGGATTTGCCGTGGCAACTGCAGATGAAGCGGAGATGCTGATTGCGGATGGGCGAAAGAAACCGATTCTGATCCTTGGAATCAGTTTTCCAGAACATTATGAGCTCATAGTGGAAAAAGAAATACGTCCTGCAATCTGTGAATATGAGTCGGCAAAAGCTCTTTCGGATATCGCTGTCAGAAAAAATAAAACCTGTCATATCCATATTAAAATTGATACCGGAATGAGCCGGATCGGTCTGCAGGTCACAGAGGAGAGTGCCGATCTGGTTGCAAAGATTGCGCAGCTTCCTGGAATTGAGATTGAAGGTATTTTTACACATTTTGCCCAGGCAGATGAGTATGATAAAACTCCAACCAAAAAGCAGATTGCACTTTTTCAGAAGATGATTGCAATGTTAGAGGAACGGAATGTTAAAATACCGATCCATCATTGCTCCAACAGTGCCGGAATTGTAGAAATTCCGGAGGCAAATATGGATATGGTAAGAGCCGGAATCACGCTTTATGGTATGTGGCCATCGGAGGAAGTGGCACACAATATTTCCCTTCATCCGGTGATGTCCTTAAAGAGTCATATCGCTTTTGTCAAGACACTCGAAAAAGGGCGTAAGATCAGTTATGGCGGTATCTATGAGACACCGTCAGAAAAAAGAATTGCAACCATTCCGGTCGGCTATGCGGATGGTTATGCAAGAGGGCTTTCCAATAAAGGCTATGTTCTTATTCACGGGAAGAAGGCTCCGATCTGCGGCAGAGTCTGCATGGACCAGTTTATGGTCGATGTGACCGAAATTCCGGAAGCAAAAGAAGGTGATCCGGTGACCCTTCTCGGAAAAGACGGCAGCGAATGTATCACGATGGAAGAGCTTGGCGAATTATCCGGTCGTTTCAATTATGAATTTGCATGTCTGATCACACCGCGTGTGCCAAGAATCTGTATACAGGAATCATAAGATTACACAGATGTCTCCTTTTTGAATAACATATAGTATGAAATCATCTTTTTGAATACATGTGAGAAATATGGAAATACTTTTAGTATCACAAAGTATGGGGTGAAAACGTATGTTGATTCAAAGAGGAGATGTTTATTATGCAGATCTGCGCCCGGTCGTGGGATCGGAACAGGGAGGCGTCCGGCCGGTTCTTATCATTCAGAACAATATCGGGAACCGGCACAGCCCGACCGTGATCTGTGCGGCGATTACTTCGCAGATGCATAAAGCAAAACTTCCTACACATGTCGAATTAAACTGTGACAAATACGATCTGGCAAAGGATTCTGTCGTTTTGCTGGAACAGTTGCGGACCATTGACAAAAAGCGGCTGAAAGATAAAGTATGTCATCTGGATCATCAGATTCTTTTGAAAATTGACAAAGCACTGGAGATCAGCCTGGAATTGTATACATAACTTGACGGAATACAGTTCCCATGGTATGATTTGGAGTATTATATACATTAAAGGAGAAACGAAATGGTCGATAGTGCCAGTTCCGGCAGGACGAATATTTTAAAAAAAATTATAGGATTTTTAAACCCGTCTTCCCATGAGGATGATGTGACCGAAGAAGAGATTATTTCCATGGTAAATGAAGGACACGAACAGGGAGTTCTTCGTGCTTCGGAGGCAGAGATGATTCACAATATTTTTGAATTCGGTGACAAAGAAGCCAAAGATATTATGACACATCGAAAGAATCTGATTGCGATCGATGGGGAACTTTCCTATAATGATGCTGTTCCGTTCATAATTGAAAACAATAAGTCAAGATATCCGGTTTATCTGGAGGACATCGATAATATTATCGGTGTTTTACATATTAAAGACGCATTTGCTTTTGCACAGAAAAATGAGGTATTCCGTACTTCCATCAAAGACATTAAGGGGCTGATCCGGGAGGTGGATTTTGTTCCGGAAACATTAAATATTCATACTCTTTTTCAGAAAATGCAGGCAAAAAAGAGCCATCTGGTCATAGTGGTAGATGAATATGGACAGACATCCGGTGCGGTAGCCATGGAGGATATCCTGGAAGAAATTGTCGGAAACATCGAGGATGAGCATGATGAGGAAGAACAGCTGATTCGCCAGAATACAGATGGAAGTTATACCATGAGCGGGTTCGCAAGTCTTTCGGACGTGGCGGAAACGTTACAGATTCCGGTAAATGATGATGATTTTGACACGCTCAACGGTTTTCTGGTTTCCCTGATGGAAAAAATTCCAAATGATGGTGAAACTGCCAGATTGCAGGCGTACGGATATGAATTTTCTATTCGGAAAGTGAAGGATAAAATGATCCGTGAGGTTCTTGTAAAAAAAGCAGATGCAAAGCATCAGCGGCCGGGGGATGACCCACTTGCGCGAAACGGCAAAGAATGATAGAATAAAATACAGGTAATGCTTCTGTACGAATGACATGAAGTATGGATGGTTACAGGATAGAATACAATTTAGAAAAGAGGATTTTAACAATGTCAGGACATTCCAAATTTGCGAATATCAAGCACAAAAAAGAAAAAAATGATGCAGCAAAGGGAAAGATCTTTACCATGATCGGTAGAGAAATTGCTGTTGCGGTAAAAGAGGGTGGTCCGGATCCGGCAAATAATTTCAAACTTGCACAGGTAATCGCAAAGGCAAAGTCAAACAATATGCCGAATGATACCATCGAGCGCGGTATCAAAAAAGCGGCAGGCGATGGAAACAGTGTTAATTACGAGACAACAACTTATGAGGGATATGGACCAAACGGCACAGCAATTATTGTAAAGTGCCTGACGGATAATAAGAATCGTACAGCAGCCAATGTGCGTAATGCATTTACCAAGGGACAGGGAAGTATCGGTACACAGGGATGCGTATCCTATATGTTCGATGAAAAAGGACAGATTATCATTGACAAAGAAGAATGTGATATGGATGGTGATGATCTGATGATGCTTGCACTTGATGCCGGGGCAGAAGATTTTTCCGATGCGGATGACAGCTTTGAGATCACTACCGCTCCGGAAGATTTTGATGCGGTACATAAGGCACTTGAAGAGCAGAACATTCCGATGGCATCTGCGGAAGTAACCATGATTCCACAGACATATGTGACGCTGACCGATGAGGCTGATATTACAAATATCGGAAGAATTCTTGATTTCCTGGATGACGATGATGATGTTCAGGAAGTATATCACAACTGGGAAGAGTAAAATTACATACTGTAAAAATGCGTCATACGCAAAACAGGGTTTTAAATTAGGAGGCAGGTATGAAGAAAATCTTATTTGCAGCATCCGAATGTGTTCCTTTTATTAAAACAGGAGGACTTGCTGATGTATGTGGGGCTTTGCCTAAAACATTTGATCATAAGGATTGGGATGTGCGTGTTGTTATTCCGAATTACAGCTGTATTCCGGAAAAATACCGCAGTCAGTTTGAGTATGTGACCCATTTTTATATGGCATGCGGTTCTTATATTCCAAGTAAATATGTAGGGGTTTTACAATATAAACTGGATGGAGTCACCTATTATTTCATTGATAATCAGGAGTATTTTAACTGTTTCGTACCGTATGGAGATATGCGCTATGATATTGAAAAATTCACGTTCTTCGACAAAGCGGTATTGTCCATGCTTCCGCTGATCGGTTTCCGTCCGGATATCATTCACTGTCATGATTGGCAGGCCGGACTGATTCCTGTTTATTTAAAGAACGAATTTCAGGCAGATTCTTTCTTCTGGGGCATCCGGTCGATTATGACCATACATAATCTGAAGTTCCAGGGAATCTGGGATGTAAAAACCATGCAGGGACTTACGGGATTTTCAAGTGATCTGTTTGTTCCGGATAAGCTGGAATTTAATAAAGATGCAAATATGTTAAAGGGCGGACTTGTTTATGCAGATTATATTACTACCGTCAGTGATACCTATGCGCAGGAGATTCAGACAGAATATTACGGCGAGGGATTAAATGGCCTGTTGTCTGCACGTCATTTTGACATGCAGGGAATTGTAAACGGAATTGATTATACGACTTACAATCCACAGACCGATTCCAAGATTTACATGAATTATGATGCGTCCAACTTCCGGAAAAAGAAGTATGTGAACAAAGAACGGCTGCAGGAAGAACTTGGTCTGGAAGTAGATAAGAAGAAATACATGATCGGACTCATTTCCCGTCTGACCGATCAAAAGGGGCTGGATCTGATCAATGCCGTCATGGACGGACTGGTAGATGAATTTACCCAGCTGGTAGTCATCGGAACCGGGGAACCACAGTATGAGAATATGTTCCGGCACTACGCATGGAAATATCCGAACCGGGTTTCTGCAAATATCTGTTACTCTGATGATCTGGCACACAAGCTTTATGCGGCAGCGGATGCGTTCTTAATGCCTTCCCGCTTTGAGCCGTGTGGTCTGACACAGATGATTTCTTTCCGGTATGGAACCGTCCCGATTGTAAGAGAAACCGGAGGATTAAAAGACACGGTTCAGGCTTACAATGAATATGATAACAGTGGAGATGGATTCTCCTTTACAAATTACAACGCTGACGAAATGCTGCAGGTGATTAATTATTCCAAGCATATTTTCTATGACCGCAAGCGCCAGTGGAACCAGATGGTAGACCGTGGAATGGCAAATGATTTTTCATGGAATGCGTCAAAATTCCGCTATGAGGGACTGTATAATTATCTTCTCGGTGAATAAAACAGAAAATAATTCATAAGATAAGAACGGATACATTTGTATCCGTTCTTATTTTTATGAATGGCAAAGGTGAAAAAACAATGGGAGATACCAAAAAAGAAAATGATAACATTATTGAATTCGGACAGGCAATGTTACATGCAGACCGGAGAAATACAACCATTTATCTGTTATCAATTATCGGAGAAATTGAAGGACACGAATGTCTTCCGTCAACTTCAAAAACGACAAAATATGAACATGTCCTGCCACGTCTGGCAGCGATTGAGGACGATGAGAGTGTAAATGGCGTTTTGTTATTGCTCAATACCATGGGTGGAGATGTGGAGAGCGGACTTGCGATTGCGGAAATGGTCGCGTCGCTTTCGAAACCTACCGTTTCTTTAGTGCTTGGTGGGAGCCATTCCATCGGTGTTCCGCTGGCCGTTTCCACAGATTATTCTTTTATTGTTCCGAGCGGAACCATGGTGATCCATCCGGTACGGATGAGTGGAACCGTGATCGGGGCAAAACAGACATATGATTACTTTAAACAGATGCAGGATCGGATTGCCGGATTCGTGGCTTCCCATTGTCACGTTTCGGAGGAACGGATGACAGAAATGATGATGAATACGCAGATGCTGACCAAGGATCTCGGCACGATTCTTGTCGGGAAACAGGCAGTGTCTGAAGGCATTATTGATGCTGTCGGGGGAATTTCGGATGCATTTGCAAAGCTGTATCAGCTGATAGGGGAAAATAGTTAAAAATAATTAAAAAAGCTGATGGGTGACATTCTGGTGTAAATATGATAAAATAAAAAGAGTTTTGTATGAAGGAGTGTGTCCAATGGCTGCGGGAAACCGTAAATCATCAAATAAAAGAAAAACACAGACAAAAAAAGAGCGTATGGCGGAAATGGAGAAAGCACAGGCATTTCGCGTGGAAGTAACGTTGTGGATTGTTGTTGCAGCTGCGCTGCTGCTTTTTATCAGTAATCTGGGATTCGGAGGAGCCGTTGGCAAAACCGTCAGCGGCTTTCTTTTTGGTATGTTCGGACTTATGGCATATGTTCTTCCGGTGCTGCTTCTTGTGGGCAGTTTTTTTGCGGTATCGAACCGTGGAAATAAGCTGGCAGCCGTAAAATTGATTGCGGCAATTGTATTTTTGGTCTTTTTATGTACATTTATGGGACTGGCCATGAATGGAAACGACCGGATCCATCCACTTGACGCATATACATATTGTGCAGAACGGCATACCGGTGGCGGCATCATCGGCGGATGTCTGGCTTATTACATGTGTCAGGCATTTGGACTGATCGGGTCTTTTATTATTGACATTATCGTGCTGATCGTCTGTATGGTACTGATTACAGAGCGTTCGGCATTGCGTGGAATGCAAAAAGGCGGCAAAAAGGTCTATGAATCCGCAAAGGAAAGCAATGAAAAGTATCGGGAATACAGGGAATACCGTGCACAGGAGCGGAAAGAACGCCGCATGGATCATAAAGTGTCCGGAGTATCCATCGATACACGGATTGAAGAAAAAGGCAAAAAAAATAAAAAGAGAAAATCGGATGAAATGGGAGAACTGTCAGCACCTGCATTTGATATGATGCCGGATACCACAGTATCTCCGATGCCGGAAAAAATTTCTTCTCCGGCACCAGTGGCGGTTTTAGAAGAACCCGCGGCAGAAATACAGCCGGAGATTTCGGGGGATTTTATGCCGGATACTTTTCCACCGGAACCATCGCAGGCGGCACCGGTTCCGGAACATATCCCAAAACCGGCAAAAGATGCATCAAAGCCGGCAGAAAAAACACAAAAAAAGAAAAACGAACAGGAAATCCAAAACGAAGTACAGAAAGTAGCACAGGAAATGGAGACGTCGGGTTTGGAACACAAACCGGACAAAGCATATGTTTTTCCATCCATAGATCTGTTGAAAAAGGGAGAAGGGAAAAAGTCTGCCAATACTGAACATCAGTTGCGGGAAACTGCGGATAAGCTGCAGCAGACTTTAAAGAACTTCGGGGTCAGTGTCACCGTTACCAACATCAGCTGCGGACCGGCAGTGACAAGATATGAAATTCAGCCGGAAATGGGTGTGAAGGTGAGCAAGATTGTCGGGCTGACCGACGATATCAAACTCAATCTGGCAGCTGCGGATATCCGTATCGAGGCGCCGATTCCGGGAAAAGCAGCGGTAGGAATTGAAGTTCCGAACAAAGAAAATGTTATGGTTGCTTTCCGTGACCTGATCGAATCGCCGGAATTTCAGACGGCAAAGTCCAAGATCAGTTTTGCAGTTGGAAAAGATATTTCCGGGAAAACAAAAGTAACCGATATTGCAAAGATGCCGCATCTGCTGATCGCCGGTGCAACCGGCTCGGGTAAATCCGTCTGCATCAATACGATTATCATGAGTATTTTATATAAGGCGAGACCGGATGAAGTAAAGCTGATCATGATTGATCCGAAAGTAGTAGAGTTAAGTGTCTACAACGGAATTCCGCACCTGATGATTCCGGTTGTAACCGATCCGAAAAAAGCATCCGGTGCTTTGCACTGGGCAGTTGCGGAAATGACGGAACGATATGAAAAATTTGCGGAGGCAAATGTGCGTGAAATCAATGGATACAACGCAAAGGTAGATTCCATTGAAGTACCGGAAGGGCAGGAGCGCCCGCAAAAGATGCCACAGATTGTGATCATTGTGGACGAGCTTGCAGATCTTATGATGGTAGCTTCCAATGACGTGGAAGAGGCCATCTGCCGACTGGCACAGCTGGCACGAGCGGCGGGGATTCATCTGGTGATTGCAACCCAGCGTCCATCGGTGAATGTCATCACCGGTCTGATCAAAGCAAATATGCCGAGCCGGATTGCATTTTCGGTGACTTCGGGTACGGATTCCCGAACGATTCTGGATATGAATGGCGCAGAAAAGCTTCTTGGAAAAGGAGATATGCTGTTCCACCCGCAGGGGGCACCGAAACCGATTCGTGTACAGGGAGCATTTGTTTCCGATAAAGAAGTTTCCGATGTTGTGGAATTTATCAAAGAACAAAATGAAACTGCATCGTATAACGAAGAAATTGTACAGAAAGTGGACAGTATGCAGGCATCATCCGGCGGTACCACCGTGTCTATCTCCGATGCGGATGCACAGGATGACGGCAGGGATGCATATTTTGATGAAGCAGCACAGATTATCGTAGATAAGGAAAAAGCATCCATAGGTATGCTGCAGAGATATTTAAAAGTGGGATTCAACCGTGCTGCCCGTATTATGGACCAGTTGGAAGAAGCTGGTATCGTTGGACCGGAGGAAGGAACGAAACCGCGGAAAGTTCTGATGACTTCCGAAGAATTACAGGCAGTAAAAGAGGATTTATAAAAAACATTTCAGGAGGAGAAAATTATGAAGACTGATATTCAAATTGCACAGGAAGCAACATTGCAGCCAATCAAAGAGGTAGCCGCAACAATTGGAATTGAAGAAGAAGATCTGGAATTGTACGGAAAGTACAAAGCGAAGATTTCCGATGAACTGATTGCACGAAGCCACAACAATCCGGACGGAAAACTGATTCTGGTGACCGCCATCAATCCAACACCAGCAGGAGAAGGAAAAACGACAGTCACCGTGGGATTGGGTCAGGCATTTGCAAAACTTGGGAAAAAAGCAATGATTGCGTTGCGTGAGCCTTCCCTTGGACCATGTTTCGGAATTAAAGGCGGTGCCGCAGGTGGCGGATATTCCCAGGTTGTTCCGATGGAGGATTTAAATCTTCATTTTACAGGGGATTTTCATGCAATTACTTCTGCAAATAATCTGCTGGCAGCTCTTTTGGACAACCATATCCAGCAGGGAAATACGCTTGGGATTGATCCAAGACAAGTGGTATGGAAACGCTGTCTGGATATGAATGACCGTGTCCTTCGTAATGTGGTTGTGGGACTTGGAAATAAAATGGACGGAATGGTGCGTGAGGATCATTTCGTAATCACGGTAGCATCCGAAATTATGGCGATTTTATGCCTTGCCGAAGATATGAAAGATTTAAAGAGACGTCTGGGACGGATTATCGTGGCATATACGTTTGACGGCAAGCCGGTAACTGCAGAAGATCTGCAAGCAGTCGGATCTATGGCAGCTCTGTTAAAAGATGCGTTAAAGCCGAATCTGATCCAGACACTGGAGCATACACCGGCGCTCGTTCACGGAGGACCATTTGCCAATATCGCACATGGATGTAACAGCGTGCGTGCTACCACAACTGCTTTAAAACTTGCCGATTATGTAATTACCGAGGCAGGATTCGGTGCGGATTTAGGTGCGGAAAAATTCTTTGATATCAAGTGCCGGAAGGCAGGGCTTCATCCGGATGCAGTGGTACTCGTTGCAACGATCCGTGCATTAAAATACAATGGCGGAGTTCCGAAGGATGAATTATCCAATGAAAACCTTGAGGCATTAAAGAAAGGAATTGTCAATCTGGAGAAACATATTGAAAACCTTCAGAAATTCGGTGTGCCGGTCGTTGTCACATTGAATGCATTTGTTTCGGATACAGAGGCAGAAACCGCTTATGTAGAACAGTTCTGCAAAGAGCATGACTGTGAATTTGCTCTGGCAAAAGTATGGGAAAAAGGCGGAGAGGGCGGAATTGCTCTGGCAAACAAAATTCTCGAGACACTTGAAAAGAAAGAAAGCCATTTCCATACACTCTACAGTGATGATCTTGGACTGAAAGAAAAGATCGAGACGGTTGCAAAAGAAATTTACGGTGCCGATGGAGTTACCTATTCTCCGGCAGCGGAGCGGGAACTGAAACGAATTACGGATCTGGGTATGGCAAACTTCCCGGTATGTATGGCAAAGACACAGTATTCCCTGTCGGATGATGCGAAGAAACTCGGAAGACCGACCGGGTTTAAGATCAATGTCCGGGAAGTATATGTTTCTGCCGGTGCCGGCTTTGTCGTTGCTATCAACGGTTCGATCATGACGCTTCCGGGTCTGCCAAAGAAACCGGCAGCTTACGGAATTGATGTCAATGATGACGGTGTAATCACAGGATTGTTCTAAGGAGATAACGGCATGGCAAAGATCATAGATGGAAAGAAGATTTCAGCGGAAATCAAAGAAGAATTAAAGACAGAAGTTGCAGCATATGCAGCACAGGGGAAAAAATGTGCACTTGCTGTCATTCAGGTGGGCGCAGATCCGGCATCCAGCGTATATGTCAGAAATAAAAAGAAAGCCTGTGCATATATTGGAATAGAGTCGCTTTCGTATGAACTTCCAGAAGAAACCACGGAAGAGGAACTGCTTGCATTGATTCAGAAACTGAATGACAATCCAGATGTTCATGGAATTCTGTGCCAGCTTCCACTCCCGAAACATATCTGCGAAGACCATGTGATCCAGGCAATTGATCCGCAAAAAGATGTCGATGGTTTTCACCCGCAGAATGTCGGTGCACTTGTGGTTGGGAAAAAAGGATTTGTCTCCTGCACGCCCGCCGGTATTATCCAGCTGTTAAAACGCAGCAATATTGAAATTGCCGGAAAGCACTGTGTGGTAATCGGAAGAAGCAACATTGTCGGAAAACCGATGGCGCTTCTGATGCTTCGGGAAAATGCAACGGTTACGATCTGTCATTCACGGACCGAAAATCTCAAAGAAATCTGCAAAGAGGCGGATATTCTGATTGTGGCCATTGGAAAACCACGTTATATCGGTGCCGATTATATCAAAGAAGGAGCGGTTGTCATCGATGTCGGAATTCACAGAAATGAAGAAAATAAGTTGTGCGGGGATGTCCGTTTCGAAGAGGCAGAGCAGATCGCTTCTTATATTACACCGGTTCCGGGTGGTGTTGGACCGATGACAATTGCGATGCTCATGCATAACTGTGTAGATGCCATGAAACTTTATTCATAAAACAGATAGGGGATAGATGATGAAGTGTATTTATTGCGGTGAGGAATTAAAAGAGGGGAGTCTGTACTGTCCAAAATGCGGGAAAGCCGTACAGATTGTGCCGGACTACAATATTTACGATGATGATTATCTGAATCAGGTTCTTACGGAAGAATCCCAAAAGATTTCCGGTTCGGGACCGGACAGAAATAAAAAACCGGCACCTGCAGAGACAAAACATCCGGGGAAAAAACACCTCGACCCACGCCAGAAAAAAATTATCTTCCTGGTTCTCGGAATCGTATGTGTGCTTATTTTTGCCCTGTTAATTCTTGGAGCAGCAATCCGTTCCAATCATGCCAATTCCTTCGATTACCAGGTGGGACTGGCAGAGAAAGCACAAAAAGCCGGAGATACCAAAAATGCAATTGCCTGCTATGAAAATGCATTGGCATTGGATAAAAACAGTATTGAAGTCCGGCTGGCTCTGGCAGAACTGTATACCGAAGAAAACGATTATGATTCGGCACTTGTTTTATATCAGGAAGTGATCCGTGCGGACAGGAAAAATCGTCAGGCATGCAAAGGACTGATTGCCATTTATGAGAAGCAGAACAATACCGATGCCATACTTTCTCTCTCCGAGGCTGTGGATGACAGTCTGAAAGATCTTTTCGCCGATTATCAGGTAGAGGGACCACAGTTCAGTTTAAAGAGCGGAAGTTTTGAAAATGCCCAGATACTACAGATGCTTTCCACAAAAGGCTATGAAATTTATTATACGGTAGACGGGTCAGATCCAAAAGAACGCGGATTGCGATACACAGAACCTGTGAAACTGGATGAAAATAATAAAACCTATACCGTAAAAGCGGTATGTAAAAACGAAAAGGGAGTTTACAGTGAGGTAACAGAGGCAAGCTATAAAATTTTAATCCCGGCACCGGATGAACCGATTGTTT
>ULZQ01011001.1_pt1 | contig 12593 bp, 5 predicted proteins | sample 1963261 | NCBI WGS metagenome assembly ULZQ01 (sample SAMEA4835893, study PRJEB28245) | human gut metagenome | biome: gut microbiome; material: fecal sample | place: Denmark | collected 2008 | reverse complement strand
TAAGGTCTCAAGACCTGTGGAAATCTCATCAGCAAGTTGTGACAGCTCTTTGATCAGTTTTCCTTCAGAAGCTGTGCTGACATCTGAAACAACTGATTTTTTAGCAACAGCAGTAGCTGCAACTTTGTCGATATATGCGAATACAGATGGAAGGAAATCCTTCTGTACCATTTCAACCATAGTATTGGACTCAATGTTAAGAATCTTGGAATAGGATTCCAGCCAGATCTCATAACGGGATTCAATTTCTTCTTTTGTGAAGATATGATATTTGGTAAAGAGTTCAATATTTTTATCTGCGATCCACTGAGGAAGAGCATCCGGTGTAGATTTCAGGTTAAAGAGACCTCGTTTCTCAGCTTCTTCGATCCATTCGTCTGTATAACCGTTTCCATTAAAGATAACACGTTTATGATCAATAATTGTCTTCTTGATCAGCTCGTGGATTGCATCCTCCATCTTGTCTTCCGGTACATCTTTTAACTGTTCTGCAAACTGGTGAACACACTCAGCGACAGCAGTGTTTAAGATAATGTTCGGGTTTGCAACAGAAGCCTCGGAACCAAGCATACGGAATTCGAATTTGTTACCTGTAAATGCGAATGGTGAAGTACGGTTTCTGTCTGTATTGTCTTTTACGAAATGTGGAAGTACTTTTGCACCGATATCCATCTGGACTGCGCGGCTTCCTGCAAAGTATTCATCATTTTCGATAGATTTTAATACTTCTGTCAGTTCATCGCCGAGGAATACGGATACAACAGCAGGCGGAGCCTCGTTTGCACCGAGACGGTGATCATTTCCTGCACTTGCTACAGAAATACGAAGTACATCTGCATATTCATCAACTGCTTTGATAACAGCTGTCAGGAAAATCAGGAACTGTGTATTTTCAGCAGGTGTTTTTCCCGGATCAAGGATATTTACACCAGTATCTGTGATCATAGACCAGTTGTTGTGTTTACCGCTTCCGTTGATTCCCTCAAATGGTTTCTCATGAAGGAGGCATACAAGTCCATGCTTGTCGGCAACTTTCTTCATTACTTCCATTGTTAACTGGTTGTGATCAACTGCAACGTTTGTTGTATCGAATACAGGAGCCAGCTCGTGCTGTGCAGGAGCAACTTCGTTATGTTTTGTTTTGGCAGGAATACCAAGTTTCCAGAGCTCTACATCCAGGTCATGCATATAAGCTGCAACACGAGGTTTCAGAGCACCGAAGTAATGATCTTCCATTTCCTGACCCTTAGGAGCAGGAGCACCGATCAATGTACGTCCGCAGAATACAAGGTCTTTTCTCTGTTTGTATAATTCCTTGTCTACCAGGAAGTATTCCTGTTCAGGACCTACAGTTGTATTTACGTGTTTGACATCTTTATTACCTATTATATGGAGAAGTTTTGTAGCTTCTTTATCAAGTGTCTGCATGGAACGAAGGAGAGGGGTCTTTTTATCAAGAGCTTCTCCGCTGTAGGAGCAGAATGCTGTAGGAATGTAAAGAGTTCCGTCTTTGATGAATGCCGGTGATGTCGGATCCCATGCTGTATATCCTCTTGCCTCGAATGTGGCACGAAGACCGCCTGACGGGAAACTGGAAGCATCCGGCTCACCTTTTACAAGTTCTTTACCTGAGAAATCCATGATCACCTGACCATCTCCTGTAGGAGAAATGAAACTGTCATGTTTCTCTGCAGTTACGTTTGTCATTGGCTGGAACCAGTGAGTATAATGAGTGGCGCCGTTCTCGGTAGCCCATTCTTTCATTGCAACAGCAACGGAGTTGGCAACATCAAGTTCAAGGTGTGTACCGCTCTCGATTGTTTTCTTTAATGCTTTGTACATGTCTTTTGGCAGTTTACTTCTCATTACTTTGTCGTTGAAGACCAGGCTGCCGTACAGTTCAGGGATATTCTGTGCCATATAGGTACTCTCCTTTCGGTTTGCAATATTTTCTGAATATGTGTAGTGCCGCTACAGATCACCATTGTGACTGCCTGCGGTTTTCGTCTCATAGAAAATTCCTCATCGAACATTTTCTATGAAACGAAAGTTTTATAAAACGAAAAAGGCGCCCTGGATGCGATCTCTGTAGATCTTTCCAAAGCGCCTTTGCTTTATGTGCTGTACTATAAACGAAATGAAAACAGATGTCAAGCACTTTTTTTGAAAAAATTCAGAAAAAATTTTTGAGATATGACAAAAAAAGGATAGGTTGACAAATTTGTTTCTATTATTATAATTTGATTTTGGAACCCGCCAAACATAAGAAAACAATGTCAGCGGGTTTTGAAAGTAAAGTTAAAGTCAGACAAGAGAATACGATCGGAGGAAATCAGATGGCTGGAATAAAAGAAGAGTGCGGCGTCTTTGGAATTTATGATCTGGATGGCGGCAATGTAGTTCCGTCCATATATTATGGACTGACTTCCCTGCAGCACAGAGGACAGGAATCCTGCGGACTTGCAGTTTCTGATACTAAGGGAGAGCGTGGAAATGTGAAGTTTCATAAGGATCTGGGACTTGTAAGTGAAGTTCTCAGACAGGATGTTGTCCGTAAATATGAGGGGGATATTGGTATTGGTCATGTAAGATATTCCACAACAGGAGCTTCTGTTGCAGAGAATGCACAGCCCCTTGTTTTGTCTTATGTAAAGGGAACTCTTGCACTTGCACATAACGGAAATCTGGTTAATACACCGGAACTGAAATGGGAACTGATCCAGAATGGAGCGATTTTCCATACAACTACAGATTCAGAGGTTATTGCGTTCCATATCGCAAGAGAACGTGTGCATTCTAAAACAGTAGAAGAGGCAGTGCTAAAGACTGCAAAGAAGATCAAAGGTGCATATGGTCTGGTAGTTATGAGCCCGAGAAAACTGATCGCAGTCCGCGACCCATATGGACTGAAACCATTGTGTCTCGGTAAAAGAGGAAATGCTTATGTTATTGCTTCTGAGAGCTGTGCTCTGACATCTGTAAGTGCGGAATTTATCCGTGACATTGAGCCGGGTGAGATTCTTACGATCACAAAAGACGGACTGAAGTCAAATAAAGAGCTTGCGTCTGCTGCTGCAAAACGCGCGCATTGTGTGTTTGAGTATATATATTTTGCAAGACTTGACAGTACCATTGATGGGGTGAAGGTCTATGATGCCAGAATCCGCGGCGGTAAATCTCTTGCCAAGTCGTATCCTGTAGAGGCAGATCTTGTAACAGGTGTACCGGAGTCCGGACTCCCTGCTGCAAAGGGATACTCCGAAGCATCAGGAATCCCGTTTGCATTTGCGTTCTATAAAAACAGCTATATTGGAAGAACATTTATCAAACCGACTCAGGAAGAACGTGAGTCCAGCGTTCATCTGAAACTGAGTGTGCTGGAATCTGTTGTAAAAGATAAGAGGATTGTTCTGGTGGATGATTCTATTGTTCGTGGAACAACCATTGCAAACCTGATCCACATGTTAAAAGAGGCGGGAGCAAAGGAAGTGCACGTACGTATCAGTTCACCGCCATTTTTACATCCATGCTATTTCGGAACGGATGTGCCGTCAAATGATCAGCTCATTGCAGCCAGCCACAGCACAGAGGAAATCTGTAAAATGATCGGAGCAGATTCTCTTGGCTACATGCAGACAGATTATCTGGAAGGAATGGCGGGCGGTCTGCCCTTATGTAAGGCATGCTTCGATGGAAATTATCCGATGGAGATTCCGGATTATACAAATGCGGAGTTTGCAGATATTGTGAAGTGTTAAGTCGCAAAAATTCATAAAAAATGCAGAAACCTGTCGATGATATATGGAATCAATCTCATATAATGGTAAAACCAATATAGAATGGAATCATACATAGTGTATAAAATAATGCTGTGAAAACATATATAAACGAACAAAATGCACAATAGAACCCCTGCGCTTTATGAAAATTGGATAAATTTAAAAACTTGACAAATTCTGAAATGTGGAACATAATATGGGCGTCTGATAGAAAAAAACAAAGAATGTTTTCAGAAAGGGTGATCACGATGTCACAGAGTAAAATCAAGTTAAATGCAACTGAAGAGGTGCAGGAATTTGTGAATGCTGCAAGCAGATGTGATTTTGATATTGATGTTTATTACAACAGATTTTTAATTGATGCCAAATCAATCCTTGGTGTACTTAGTCTGGATCTGACCAGAGAACTGACAGTAGACTGCCACGGGGAGAGCCGAGAATTTGATCGTACATTGAAGAAATTTGCAGTTGCATAAATTTTACATTTTTATAACCGAATAATTATCGCAGAGAAGACGGGTCTGGAAGATGAATTTTTACAGATTCGTTTTTTCTGTATTATGACTGTGTTCAGAGTAATTCCATAAAATATAACTGCTTCATAGTTTATCAGAAGGAACTTATTTGATTTGTTTTTGCTTAAAAACGGGAAATTCATTATTGACAAACGAAAAAAAATGTTTTATAGTATAGCATATTTTTAAAGAAAGCCAATTGAACATATTATTATAGAAGATATGATGATCTGACAAAGGCGTCAGATGCAGAATACCAGATGGGTCAAGTGCCCTCTGATAGCTGCATCTGACGCTTTTTTATTAACAAAGGATGATGGAGGAGGAAATCAAAATGGCAGTGAAATACGTATTTGTTACAGGAGGAGTTGTTTCCGGTCTTGGAAAGGGAATCACAGCTGCATCTCTGGGGCGTCTTCTGAAAGCGAGAGGATACCAGGTAACCATGCAGAAGTTTGATCCTTATATCAATATCGACCCCGGAACCATGAACCCGATTCAGCACGGAGAAGTTTTTGTAACAGACGATGGTACAGAGACAGACCTGGATCTGGGACATTATGAGAGATTCATTGATGAGAGTCTTGATAAAAATTCCAATGTGACAACCGGTAAGGTTTACTGGTCTGTTCTTCAGAAAGAACGTCACGGGGATTTCGGCGGGGGTACCGTACAGGTAATTCCTCATATTACAAATGAGATTAAGAGCCGTTTCTACCGCGCCAAATCACCGGAGGAAAACAAGATTGCCATTATCGAGGTGGGAGGAACAGTCGGTGATATTGAAAGCCAACCGTTCCTGGAAGCAATTCGTCAGTTCCAGCTCAATGTGGGACATGACAATGCAATCCTGATCCACGTAACATTAATTCCTTATTTAAAGGCATCTGAAGAACTGAAAACAAAACCTACACAGGCAAGCGTAAAGGAACTTCAGGGAATGGGAATCCAGCCGGATGTACTGGTGTGCAGAAGTGAACATGAGCTGACAGAGGACATTAAAGAAAAAATTGCTTTATTCTGCAACGTACCTGTATCACATGTACTTCAGAACCTGGATGTGGAATATTTATATGAAGCTCCTCTTGCAATGGAAAGAGAGAAGCTTGCAGATGTAGTTCTTTCAAGTCTCCGTCTGGAAAACAGAAAACCGGATTTAAGTGACTGGGAGGAAATGGTAGAAAGTCTGAGAAATCCGAATAAAACAGTAAAGATCGCAATTGTAGGAAAATATACACAGCTTCATGATGCATATCTCAGTGTAGTAGAGGCACTGAAACATGGCGGAATTTCCTGCAGAGCCAAGGTAGAGCTTGACTGGATCGATTCCGAAGAACTGACAGAGAAGAATCTGGATCAGCAGCTTCACAATGTAGATGGTATCCTGGTTCCGGGTGGTTTCGGAAACAGAGGTACAGAAGGAATGATCCTGGCAGCACAGTATGCAAGGGTACATAAGATGCCATATCTTGGAATCTGTCTGGGAATGCAGATGGCAATCGTGGAATTTGCCCGCCATGTACTTGGATACGAAGATGCAAACAGTATTGAACTGAATCCGGAGACAAAGCATCCGGTAATTGCATTAATGCCGGATCAGGAAGATATCGAAGATATCGGTGGAACCTTAAGACTTGGAAGCTATCCATGTATTCTTGCAGAAGGTTCCAGATCCTATGAACTCTTTGGCAAAAAAGAAATCCATGAGCGTCACAGACATCGTTATGAAGTAAACAATGCATTCCGTAAAGAACTTCAGGAGAAGGGAATGAATATCGTAGGAACTTCCCCTGATAATCATATCGTAGAGATGATCGAGATCGCAGGGCACCCGTTCTATGTAGGAACTCAGGCCCATCCGGAATTCAAATCCCGCCCGAATCATGCACATCCTTTATTCAGAGGATTCATCCAGGCGGCCGTCGATAAGAAAATAAGCGAAGAACAGCAGCAGAAATAGAAAGGATGAGGAGATTATGAAAGAAGTGAGAGAACAGCAGCAACAACAGCAAGGTCTGTACCGGTCTGAATTTGAGCATGACAACTGTGGTATCGGAGCAGTTGTCAATATCAAAGGCAAGAAAACCCACGATACTGTTGCAAATGCATTAAAGATCGTAGAACATCTGGAACACCGCGCAGGTAAGGATGCAGAAGGCAAAACCGGTGACGGTGTAGGTATCCTTCTCCAGATTTCCCATAAATTTTTCAAGAAAGCCTGTAAGAAAGAGGGATTTGAGATTGGCGATGAGAGAGAATATGGCATCGCACAGTTTTTCTTCCCGCAGCACGAGATCAAACGCGCACAGGCAAAGAAGATGTTTGAGATCATTCTTGAGAAAGAAGGTCTGGAACTTCTTGGCTGGCGTCAGGTTCCGGTATTTCCGGAAGTGCTTGGACACAAGGCAAGAGAATGTATGCCATGCATTATGCAGGCATTTATCAAAAAGCCGGAAGATGTGGAAAAAGGTCTTCCATTTGATCGTATGCTCTATATTGTAAGACGTGAGTTTGAACAGAGTAATGACAACACTTACGTAGTATCCATGAGCAGCCGTACCATCGTTTACAAAGGTATGTTCCTGGTTGGACAGCTTCGTACTTTCTTCGAAGACCTCCAGAGCCCGGATTATGAATCTGCTATCGCTATGGTACACTCCCGTTTCAGTACCAACACAAACCCAAGTTGGGAGAGAGCACATCCGAACCGCTTTATGGTACACAACGGTGAGATCAACACCATCCGCGGCAACGCAGATAAGATGCTTGCAAGAGAAGAAAATATGGAATCACCATATCTGGAGGGACAGCTTCATAAAGTGCTCCCTGTTGTAAACAGAAATGGTTCCGACTCTGCAATGCTTGATAATACACTGGAATTCCTGGTAATGAGCGGCATGGAGCTGCCTCTTGCAGTGATGATCACAATCCCTGAACCATGGGCAAACAATGATACTATTTCACAGGCAAAGCGTGATTTCTACCAGTACTATGCAACTATGATGGAGCCATGGGACGGACCTGCATCTATCCTGTTCTCTGATGGTGATGTTATGGGTGCAGTCCTTGACAGAAATGGTCTCCGTCCATCCAGATATTATATTACTTCTGACGGCTATATGATCCTTTCCTCAGAAGTAGGTGTTCTGCCAATTCCGGAAGAGAAGATCGTATTAAAAGAGCGTCTCCATCCTGGAAAAATGCTTCTTGTAGATACTGTAAAGGGAAAAGTGATCGATGACAATGAACTGAAAGAGGGCTATGCAAAAATGCAGCCATACGGTGAATGGCTGGACAGTCATCTGGTACAGTTAAAAGACATCAAGATTCCTAACGAAAGACCGGAAGAATATACACCTGAGCAGAGAGCACGTCTGCAGAAAGCATTCGGCTATACTTATGAGCAGTACCGCACTTCCATCAGAAACATGGCGTTAAACGGAGCAGAGAGCATCGGTGCCATGGGTGTGGATACCCCGCTTGCAGTATTTTCCAAACAGAACAGACCATTATTTGACTATTTCAAACAGCTCTTCGCACAGGTTACGAACCCTCCAATCGATGCGATCCGTGAGGAAATCGTTACCAGCACAAGCGTTTATGTTGGCAAGGACGGAAACTTGCTGGAGCAGAAACCGGAAAACTGTCAGGTATTAAAGATCAATAATCCGATCCTGACAAATACAGACATGATGAAGATCAAGAGCTTCAAGCATGAGGGCTTCAAGACAGCTGTTGTTTCTACCTTATATTACAAGAGCACCAAGCTTGAGAGAGCAATTGACCGTCTTTTTGTAGAAGTAGATAAAGCATTCCGTGAGGGTGCAAACATCCTTGTTCTTTCAGACAGGGGAGTAGATGAAAATCATATGCCAATCCCGTCACTTCTGGCAGTATCCGCAGTTCATCAGCACCTTGTAAAAACAAAGAAGAGTACCTCTCTTGCCATCATTCTGGAATCCGGAGAACCGAGAGAAGTACATCATTTCGCAACTTTACTTGGTTATGGTGCAAGCGCTATCAACCCATACCTTGCCCTTGAGACAATCCATGAGCTGATCGACAGCCATATGCTGGACAAAGATTACTATGCAGCAGTAGATGATTACAACCATGCAGTTATCAGCGGAATTGTAAAGATTGCTTCCAAGATGGGTATTTCCACCATTCAGTCCTATCAGGGATCTCAGATTTTTGAGGCAATTGGTATCTCTTCTGATGTGATCGAGAAATACTTTACAGGTACAGTCAGCCGTGTGGGCGGAATCACACTGGAAGACATCGAAGAGAATGTAGAGAAGCTTCACTCAGAAGCATTTGACCCATTAGGACTTCCTACAGACCTGACTCTGGACAGCGTAGGCGCACACAAGATGAGAAGCCAGGGAGAGGAACATCGTTACAATCCTCAGACTATCCATCTTCTGCAGCAGTCCACATGGACAGGAAGCTACGATCTGTTCAAACAGTACACAGATCTGGTAGATAAAGAAAACCACGGAAACTTAAGAGGACTTCTGGACTTTAAGTTTGCTGAGACTCCGGTTCCACTTGAAGAAGTGGAGAGCGTAGATGATATCGTAAAACGATTTAAGACAGGTGCTATGTCCTATGGTTCCATTTCACAGGAAGCACATGAGACACTGGCAATCGCCATGAATCACCTCCATGGAAAATCCAATACAGGTGAGGGCGGTGAAAGTGACGAGAGACTGGATTCTGCAGGAAGCAGCGATGACAGATGCTCCGCGATCAAACAGGTTGCCAGCGGACGTTTCGGTGTAACCAGCCGTTATCTTGTATCTGCAAGAGAAATCCAGATCAAGATGGCACAGGGTGCAAAACCTGGTGAAGGCGGACATCTTCCTGCAAAGAAGGTATATCCATGGATTGCCAAAACCCGTCATTCTACACCAGGTGTCAGCCTGATCTCCCCGCCACCGCACCACGATATCTATTCTATCGAGGACCTGGCACAGTTAATCTATGACCTTAAGAATGCAAATAAATATGCAGATATTTCTGTTAAACTGGTATCTGAAGCAGGCGTGGGCACAGTTGCAGCAGGTGTTGCCAAAGCAGGTGCACAGACGATCCTGATCTCCGGTTATGACGGAGGTACAGGTGCAGCTCCAAGAAGTTCTATCCACAATGCTGGACTTCCATGGGAACTGGGACTTGCAGAAACACATCAGACACTGCTCAAGAATGGTCTGAGAAACCGTGTCCGCATTGAGACAGACGGTAAGCTTATGAGTGGTCGTGACGTTGCGATCGCAGCATTAATGGGTGCCGAGGAATTTGGTTTTGCAACAGCTCCGCTTGTAACCATGGGATGCGTTATGATGCGTGTATGTAACCTGGATACCTGCCCGGTTGGTGTGGCAACACAGAACCCTGAACTTCGTAAGAGATTCAAAGGTAAACCGGAATATGTAGAGAATTTCATGCGCTTTATCGCACAGGAATTAAGAGAATACATGTCCAAGCTCGGATTCCGTACAGTCAGTGAAATGGTAGGCCGTACAGATCTCCTTGTTCAGACAGACAACGTACAGGAACCACATCAGGGCAAAGTAGACTTAAGTGCAATCCTGAACAATCCGTTCGCAGGCAAAGACCAGAAAGTTACTTTTGACCCGAAAGCCGTATATAACTTCGAACTGGAAAAGACCATGGATGAAAAGGTTCTGGTTAAGAAATGCGCAAATGCAATCAATAAAGGTCAGAAAACAGAGCTTTCTGTAAACCTGACAAACATTGACCGTACATTCGGAACCATCCTTGGTGCAGAGATTACCAGAAAGAATAAAAACGGACTTGCAGATGACACCATCACTGTACACTGCAACGGTGCCGGCGGACAGAGCTTCGGTGCATTTATTCCGAAAGGTCTGACACTGGAACTGACCGGTGACAGCAACGACTACTTCGGAAAAGGTCTTTCCGGTGGTAAACTGATTCTGAAAGTTCCGGAGAAAGCTGCATACAAAGCAGAAGAGAACATTATCGTAGGTAACGTTGCCCTCTACGGTGCAACCAGTGGTACTGCATTTATCAATGGTGTTGCAGGCGAGCGTTTCGCAGTTCGTAACTCCGGTGCATCTGCAGTTGTAGAAGGCGTAGGAGAACACGGCTGTGAATATATGACAGGTGGCCGCGTAGTCGTACTTGGTAAGACTGGCAAGAACTTTGCAGCAGGTATGAGCGGCGGTATCGCATATGTACTGGATGTGGATAATGTTCTTTACAAGAACCTGAACAAAGCCATGATTTCCATCGAAAAAGTGGAAAACAAATATGACAAAAAAGAACTTCGCGACCTGATCGAAGCCCATGTAGAAGCTACAGGCTCCAAACTCGGTGCGAAAGTTCTCGCTGACTTTGATTACTATCTGCCACACTTCAAGAAACTCATTCCGAATGAGTACAAGAAGATGATCACTTTAAGTGCGAAACTGGAAGAAAAAGGACTCAACAGTCAGCAGGCACAGATGGAAGCGTTCTATGAAAGTATTGGCGCTAAACATTGATAATAATTGAATATATCGTGTGAACTTATCAATGTTGCCCCGTCATCTTTTAGAATAAATAAAAAGGTGGCGTGGGCCATACCATTATTGCCGCAGCAAGTGCGGCGAAGAGGAGGAAATCATGGGCAAACCAACAGGATTTTTAGAATATGAGAGAGAGACGGCAAAAGTTCTGCCGCCAAAGGTCCGCATTGCAAATTTCAAAGAATTCAGGACCCCATTAAATAAAGAGAAACAGAAACTTCAGGGCGCACGCTGCATGGCATGCGGTGTCCCATTCTGCCAGTCAGGTATGATGATCGGCGGTATGGCATCCGGTTGCCCTCTGCACAACCTTGTACCTGAGACAAACGATCTGGTTTATACAGGCAACTGGAAACAGGCATTCTTAAGACTGAGCAAGACACATAGCTTCCCGGAATTTACTTCACGTGTCTGCCCTGCACTCTGTGAAGCAGCCTGCACCTGTAATATAAACGGAGAACCAGTATCCACCAAAGAAAATGAACGTGCGATCATCGAGACAGCCTACGAGAACGGATGGGTAACCCCGCAGATCCCGGAAGTACGCACAGGCAAATCTATTGCAGTCATCGGAAGCGGTCCCTCCGGACTGGCAGCAGCCCAGCAGTTGAACAGACGAGGTCACAGTGTAACTGTATTTGAAAGAAAAGACCGTGTAGGCGGACTTCTCCGCTACGGTATCCCTAACATGAAGCTGGACAAAGCTGTTGTTGACAGAAGAATCCATCTTATGGAAGAAGAGGGAGTTAAATTTGTTACAAATGTAAACGTAGGAAAGGACATCAAAGCAGAAGAACTTCTGAAACAGTTCGACCGCGTCATCCTTGCCTGCGGAGCATCCAATCCACGAGACATTAAAGTTCCGGGACGGGATGCAAAAGGAATTTATTTCGCAGTAGATTTCCTGGGACAGGTAACAAAAGCGCTGTTGGATTCTGACTTTGCCAAAGTTCCATATGAACTTGCCAAAGGAAAAAATGTTCTGGTCATCGGTGGTGGTGATACAGGAAATGACTGTGTGGGAACTTCTATCCGTCTGGGTGCCAAATCTGTGATCCAGTTAGAGATGATGCCCAAGCCACCAGTGGAAAGAACACCAGCCAATCCATGGCCGCAGTGGCCGAGAATCCTCAAAACAGACTATGGCCAGGAAGAAGCTATCGCAGTATTCGGACATGATCCACGAGTATACCAGACTACTGTTACAGAATTTATCAAAGATAAAAACGGAAATGTCTGCCAGGCAAAACTCACAAAATTAAAGAGTGAAAAAGATCCAAAGACAGGACGTATGATGATGGTTCCTGTAGAAGGAAGCGAAGAAGTCATCCCTGTAGATGTAGTCCTTATCGCAGCTGGATTCCTTGGCAGTGAGAAATATGTAACAGACGCATTTAAGGTAGCCATCAACGGAAGAACCAATGTAGATACAAAACCAGAGCAGTATCAGACCTCCGTAGACAAAGTCTTCACAGCAGGAGACATGCACAGAGGCCAGTCCTTGGTAGTATGGGCAATCCGCGAAGGCAGAGAAGCTGCGAAAGCAGTGGATGAATCACTGATGGGATATTCCTATCTGTAAAACTAAGATAAAATATGACAAAGGTGCTGTTGCCTGACGGAAAAGGATGTCAGGCAGCAGCACCTTTTTTGAAAGTGATTTTGTAGTCTTGCATTATAATAATTATAGTTGACAGAGAATAATACATTTGCTACACTAAATTTGCATATCTAAGATAATT
>ULZQ01004161.1_pt1 | contig 12765 bp, 9 predicted proteins | sample 1963261 | NCBI WGS metagenome assembly ULZQ01 (sample SAMEA4835893, study PRJEB28245) | human gut metagenome | biome: gut microbiome; material: fecal sample | place: Denmark | collected 2008 | reverse complement strand
AAATCCGGGCGCCAAAATTTACATGGCGACGACAAAAGCAAAGCATATTTACAGCGATGTTTCATTTGAAGAAGACTGCTATATTATGTTTGGCAAAGAAAGTGCCGGAATCCCGGAGGAGATTTTGGTGGAGAATGAGGAAACGACAATTCGGATTCCGATGTATGGCGAGATTCGATCGCTCAATCTGGGTAATTCTGTTGCAATTGTTTTGTACGAAGCACTCAGGCAGCAGGGCTTTCCGAAACTCAATCCGATGGGGCATCTTCATCATTCTCATTGGCAAGATGGCACGGTATAGGAAACTGCAAAGGGAACTTTTTGAAAAAAGTTCTCTTTTTTTGCAACTTTTTCAAATGTTGAATCGTTATGTAGGTAGAAAGGGGAAAAAACAATGATAGATGTGGCAGCCAATCCATCGGACGCGGTGGAAAAAGCCCTGGACTTATTTGGCAATGATATATTGCGGTTAGCCTATTCCTACATGAAAAGCAGGGAGGATGCAGAAGATATTGTTCAGGAGGTGCTGATTCGCCTTATGCAGTCAGCAGGAGTATTTGAAGATGAGAGTCATGAAAAAGCGTGGCTTCTAAAGGTGGCGTCGAATTTGTGCAAGGACAAGTTAAAATCGGCGTCCAGACAGAGGGAGGTGGCAATGCCGGAAGGGTACGATGTGGCAGATGAGAAGCAGGAGAAAAAAGAAGAAAGCGATATTTTGCAAATTATATCACAACTGCCCGAAAAGTACCGGAGTGCCATCCATTTGTATTATTACGAAGAGTACTCCGTTAAGGAAATTGCAGAGATATTAGAGAAGAAAGAGACTACGATACGGTCTCTTTTGAAACGTGGGCGGGAGAAACTAGCGAGGATGCTTCCTCGGCAGATGAAAGGAGATGATGGTCATGCAGCAGGAATATAAAGAAGCAATGGAAAAAATTTCCCTTAGTGACAGCGATAAAAAGCGAATACTTGCCAATGTGAAAAAAGCCTGTGAAGAGTCGGAAGAAAAAGTGATTTCGATGGACGAATTTAAGAAAAGACCACGTTTCTCCGCTCGTCAAAAAGGAATGGCGGCTGCCGTTGCGGTGCTTGTTGTTGCCATTACAGCTGTTGTATCAAAAGGATTTTTTGGAGGCAAATTAAAGAAACAGCCAAAGCAGGGTGAAATTGTAGCAAGCAGTGATGAAGAAGAGTGGCAGGAATTAGATTCCATTGAGGCAATTGCTAAAGAGACGGACTGCCGCACGTATAAGCTTGGTAATGTTTCCAAATCATATCGTGTAAAAAAGGTTGAAGTCAAGAAAAAAGCAAAGCACGTAAAAATAACGTATCGGAATAAAAAGAAAAAAGACAAGATTCTTTTTGAGTACAAAGAGGAAGAAAATGCACCGGATGTAATTAATCAGTTTACGGAGAAAAACGAACTGAAGAAAGAGAAGGTGGATGATTCAGAAGTAACCATGTATGGTGATGAAAAATGTGATGCCATGACATGGCAGAAGGAATCCTGCACATTTGCTGTGAAGATGAGTACGGCGTGCAGTACCGATAAAGCAAAGAAAATTGTTTCGGGAACCAAAGAGGAAAACAAACCGGACAAAGATACCGATGCTAAGGTGAAAAAGGATGAAAAGCACATCGCAAGCAATGCGGTGGGCTGGAGTGGCAAGGAAAGCGAGTCCGATGATAAGGAGCGCAGACGTGTGCTCCGCAAGATTTATGATATGTACGGATTCCGCGTGACTGTTGAGGACCCGGCAAGAAAAGTGATTTACAAGGTAGTGGATGATTTTGAATCATTTAGTTTCCATTATGATGAACTTTCGGAGTTGGAAAATCAGCGGATTGTCGGATATGCCGGAGTTGATGGCTGTCCATCCGGTGTACTCGATGGCTTTGAAAAAATGCAGGACATTGAAGTGAATGGATTAACCATAACGTGGTATCAGAATAAGAAGGATGAATCCTTATTCTACTTTATGAAACGCAAGGTTGCCATATCCCTTTTGATTAAAGACTGGTCCGGTGAAAATACGGAAAATATGCTCAGTGGACTCATTAGTGTAATCCGTATTTCCCTGGATGCTGCCCATGATGACAAGGGAGATAATAGTAGCTCGGATTCGGGAAATAATAGTGACAAGAATACAGATAATAATGACGCAGAGCCAACCGACAATGCTGACAACACAAGTAACAATGAAAGTGTAGAGGCATATCGTCAGGCTGCGCAGGATATTCAGTATGCGGTGGCAGACGGAAGTTTGAAAAAACTTTCTTCCTATATCCGCTTCCCATTAAGTATTAAAGGACTTGGTGAGACGGTTTCCAGCGCAAAAGAGTTTCAGGCATTGGATTCGTCAAAGATTTTCGCCAGTGAATGGGTAGATGCGGTAGTATCGTATGATACCGGTAAGATTAAGAGCAGTACAAAATCCTTTACAATGGGAGATAGCAGCCACAAACTTGTGTGCCAGATAAAAAATGACTCCGTTGTAATAACGGAGCTTCATGTAAACAGTGATGAGGTGCAGCCGGATACTGAGCCGACTGACTCCCCATCCGAGGAATAATCCCCTTTCTTTATGCTTTTGGTAAAGTAAATACAAATTCAGAACCAACGCCTACAGTGCTGACAACGTCAATTGTCTGCTTGTGGGCGTTTATGATTTCCCGGCAGATGGCAAGCCCCAGTCCGGAGCCTAATTTGTCTTTGCCACGGGATAAATCGGTTTTGTAAAAACGGTCCCAAATCAGATTTAGGTCCTCACGCGGAATCCCGATGCCGGAATCCTTTATCGAAATAAAAACTTTTTCCCCTTTGGTAAAGGTATGCAGGCAGATTTCCGATTCTTCGTGGCTGAACTTAATTGCGTTATCACAGAGATTTCCAAGAACCTGTAAAATCTTTTGCTTATCGGCGTAAACGAGAAGTTCTTCCGGCTCACAGAAATTGTAAGTGAAGGTGATTTTCTTATTGGAAGCTGTTCCTTCCAGACTTTCGCAGGTCATTTTGACTGCTTTGTGAATGTCGAATGATTCCTGCTCAAGCATAATATTGTCGCGGTCGTAGTTGTTCATATCAATTAAATTTGACGTTAATTTTGTCAGCCGCTCGGTTTCATACAAAATAATATCTAAATATTTTTCCTGATTGTCTGCCGGAATTACGCCATCTTTCATCGCCTGAACATAACCCTGAATACTTGTTAAAGGGGATCGGAAATCGTGCGAAATGTTAGAAATAAATTTTCGCTGGTACTCATCAAATTTACTGAGTTCTGCTCCGATAACATTCAGTGTTTTTGCCAATTCGCCGTATTCGTCTTGAGATTTAATGAGAATCGGCGGATTTTCGTGGTTAATCGAGAACTGGCTGGCACCTTTACGCAGTTTGTGCAACGGGCGTACATTGAAAACGTAAATGAGCAGGAACACAAAACCGACAATTGCCATAATCATATAGAAAAAGGTTGTTAATATGTTGGTGTAATATATGGCCCGATTGTTGATAAACTGGTCCGGCTGTGCGAGAACAAGGTAGCCGTTTAAGTAGGCACTCTGTTCCATTGGCAGGATGACACAGGTTGAATTCTCGGACAAGAGACCGCTGAGTCTCGTGTCTTCAATCACGTCTTCATGAAGAAAAGAGGAACTTCCCTGATAGATATTATACGTTTTCTCAGTATCTGTGTTGAGAATTACATCGCCATCGCTGCACACAATTAAGATTTCTGCTTCAGCGGCTTCGGACGCCATTTTCAACTGGTCTCGCAGTGATAAAATGGTCGTTTTTGTATAGCGCTGTTCATTGATGTGCGAGCCAAGCAGCGTGATTCCGACACTGCGGAGATTACTAATGCTTTCGGACTCAACACGTTCCGAAATATAGTCGCGTCCAACGGTTGTTATCAGGCAAAAAGTGATGGCAAACAGGACGAGGTAAAATGCTAATAACTTTCGACCGAGGGTCGTCTTTAAGTATTTTTTCATACGAAGTCTCCTATGCGTTTACTTCAAATTTGTAGCCAATGCCCCATACAGTCGTAAGGGACCATACCGGGTTTTCAGTTAATTTCTCGCGGATTCGTTTGATATGAACATCCACGGTTCGAGTTTCGCCAATGTATTCATACCCCCAGATTTGGTCTAAAAGCTGCTCTCTTGTAAATACCTGATTCGGGTGAGAAGCAAGGAAGTATAACAGCTCCAGCTCTTTTGGCGGCATTTCGATTGTTTTTTCGTGGTCTGTTACAGAATAGTTTGCAAGGCTGATAACAAGACCATCGTAAGTTACGACATCTTTTGGCTCGTCTTTGGCAGCGGAAGCCACCCTTGCCTGCTGGTTGTCGAACCGGCGTAAAACGGCTTTCACGCGTGCCACAACTTCTTTTGGCTCAAATGGTTTGATGATGTAGTCATCTGCGCCAAGTTCAAGTCCTAACACTTTATCGAAAGTTTCTCCCTTAGCAGACAGCATAATAACCGGTGTCGTATACTGCTTGCGGATTTCGCGCAGTACGTCATAGCCGTCAATACCGGGCAGCATGATGTCGAGTAAAATTAAGTCCGGCTGAAAACTTTGGTGCTTTTCCAAAGCGGTTTCGCCATCTTCTGCAATTTCACATTGAAAACATTCTTTTGTTAAATACAGTGCGATTAACTCTGCAATATTGGCATCGTCATCCACGATTAGAATTTTTCTTTTTTCCATAAATGATTCCTCTTTCTTCTGTTTGGATTTATGTGTCTTTTATCACTTAAATTCAACTACAGTTACGCCATATCCGCCTTCCCCGTATTCTCCCATGCGGTAACTTTTGACGTACTTGCTTTTTTTGCAGTGGTTTTGGACAGCGTTTCGCAGGGCACCGGTGCCGACTCCGTGGATGATGGTTACCTGATGGAGTTTGGCAAGGTAGGCGTCATCTAAATATTTGTCAAGCAGAAAAAGGGCTTCGTCCACCGTTTTTCCGATTAAATTGATTTCCGGTGAAATAGTCATTGCCTTTGCCATTTTCATGTTTCTTGCATGGGTAATGGATGCTTCTTTTTTTGCGGCTTTTGTTTCCTGCTCCAAAAGTTCTAAGTCGCTTACGGAAACTTCCGAGCGCAAAATGCCCATTTGAACAAAACATTTTCCTTTGCTGTTTGGAAGCGTGCTCACGGTTCCTTTAATACCCATCGAATGAACCATAACAATGTCACCAATCTGCAATTTGTCCGGTGCTTTTTTCGGTGCCATTTTGGTTCCCTCAATCGTCAGCTCGCTCTCGGTTTCGTTGAGCGCTTTACGCAGGTTTGCACGCTCTTTTTCCATTTCCTTTGTCATGCCGGAACCTTTCATCCACTTGTTGTACTTGCGGATGGATTCGTCGGCGGTGTCCTTTGCCTTCTGGATAATCTCGTGGGCCTCTTCGTTTGCACGGCGTAAAATTTTATCCTTGGCGGCATCAATCCGCTCGTTTTTCGCCTTCATTTTATCACGGAAATGCTCTGCCTCTTCGCGGATTTTTTTCGCTTTCTCGCGCTCTTTTTCAGCGGCGGTTCTGGCATCCTCAAGTCCGGTGACAACATCTTCAAAACTGCGGCTGTCGGAGTCGACAAGTTTGCCTGCTTCATCAATAATTTCTTTTGGAAGTCCTAATTTTCCGGATATTGCGAACGCATTACTTTTCCCCGGAACGCCGACTAACAGCCGGTAAGTCGGCTGCAAAGATTCTACGTCAAATTCACATGAGGCGTTTTCAACACCATCGGTGGACAGGGCATAAATTTTTAATTCGCTGTAGTGCGTCGTAGCCATAGCGGTTACATTTCGGTTATGCAGATTATCTAAAATTGCAATTGCGAGCGCAGCACCTTCCGTTGGGTCGGTTCCGGCGCCAAGCTCATCAAAGAGTGCCAGTGTCTTTTTATTCGCACGTTTCAAAATATAAACGGTGTTTACCATGTGGGAGGAGAATGTACTCAGACTCTGCTCAATACTCTGCTCATCGCCGATATCGGCGTAAACTTCTTCGTATACGCGCAGGTGCGAGTGGTCATATGCCGGAATATGCAGACCGGCCTGTCCCATCAGAGTAAATAATCCAACCGTTTTTAACGATACTGTTTTACCACCGGTATTTGGTCCGGTGATAATCAGTAAATCATAAGTTTTTCCGAGTGTGACATCAATCGGTACGACTTTATCTTTTGGAATCAGCGGGTGGCGTCCCTTTTTAATATGGATGTAATCCTGGTCAAAAAGTGGTTCGCTTCCCTGCATTTTTTTAGAAAGTTTTGCCTTTGCAAAGATAAAGTCAAGTTCCGCAAGCAGCAACACATTTCGCTGTAAATCTTCGGCGTAAGGCGCTGCAAGAGCGCTTAACGACGCCAGTATTTTTTCAATTTCTTCCTGCTCTTTCATACCCAGTTCCGCCAGCTCATTGTTTAGCTGCACAATTGCCATCGGCTCAATGAAAAAGGTCGAGCCGGTTGAACTTTGGTCATGAATCATACCCGGAAAAGTGGATTTATATTCCTGCTTAACAGGCAGACAATACCTGCCGTTTCGCATGGTGACGATGTTGTCACGCAGCATGGAGCCGGATAGATTCATAGTTGCCGTCAATTGCTCGCGTACTTTATCGTTCGTAGTTTTCATGGCACGGCGAATTCGTTTCAGCTCGGAACTCGCATCATCTGCCATTTCTTCCGGACTCAAAATGCAGCGGTTGATTTCCAGACGCAAATCCGGCAAATCCATAAGTGCACCAAAGCGTCCCGAAAGTGCATCTTTCAAATCTTCAAACTTGGCATCATAAGCGATGGCATCTTTGGCAATCTCCAAACACCGGGCGATGTCAAGAAGTTCACCCATGCCGAGCACGCCGCCTTTTTCCAGCGGCACCAGATTTGGACGAATATCCGTTAGCCCGTGAAATGGCAGCCTTCCCTGTTTTAAAAGACGCATGAGTGCGTGCGAAGTTTCAGTCTGCCAGCTAATGATTTCTTCCCTCCTTGACGAAGGCAAGAGGTGCCGTATGCTTTCCTTCGCAAGCGGTGTGTCTGCCTCCTCAAGAAGCATGTCAATGATTTTATAATATTCAAGTGTTTGTAATACTTTTTTGTTCACAATGGAAACTCCCTTCATATAGTGACGCATGGAGGGCGGCGCAGCCGCCCTCCTGCACTGCTATTGTACAATATTTGGTTTCTGTTTGTAAAGGGAGCGTTGCGTTTTTAGTTCCGTAAATTACTAGGAAAAGTGGTGGCTCTAGTGGGCGTTTTCACTCGTTGAGTGCGTAGCGGTATGGATGCCTATGCTAACGCATGTACAGGCATCTCATACCGACGCACTCAAAACCCACTAGAGCCACCACTTTTTCTGGTAATTTACTGGAATCCTAAAAACTTGGCAACGGTTCTGATGGATGAAGGGGAGTTTGTTTTGGGGATTGGTTTGCGGTGTGTGCGTTTGAGCGAGACGACGTGGCTTTATGGGGGCTAGGCAACTCTTTTTCTGTGATTTGCGTTATAGGGTTGCATTTTGATGTGTTTTTGCCATGAAATTCGACCTTATCAGGGAAAATCACGAGGTAAATGCAACGTTTTCCGCAAATTTTGCCTTAATGGTTGTTTTTGCTGAAAAAGCATGCAACTCTTTTTGTATTTTTCTAGGAAAACGGTTGCTTATGGGGGGAGGGGCAGTGGCTTGGGTTAAGTGTTTGCCGCGGATTTTATTTGGATTGCAGTAATTTAGGAGAAAAACTTTGTGACGAGTGGGTTTTGAGTGCGTCGGTATGTGGCACTGGTAGTTTCAGTGCCCATACTGCTACGCACTCAATTAACGAGAGTGCCCACGAGACGCAAAGCTTTTCTCCTAAATCACGGAACCCAAATAAACCAAAAACTCCATCTTGAATAATTCCACCAGTTGTTTTACAATAGAGCCATGAATACACAAACACGAAGAAAAATGATTGCAAGTTTCATATTTGTCATTCTCGTATGCGGCGTCCTTTTTGACCATGTGCCTGACCGCACAGTCATTTCGCAGGGCTTTTCGAATACGATTTCTTCGGATGCGCGGATTGATGGCTCCGGGATTAAATATGCCATCCGCGGCGAGCGGTTTTCAGAGCAGATGCCAATTGTTTGTCTGCTTCGCAGTACCGCAAGAAATACCGGATATTTATCAAGAACACCGCTTGTTTTAGCCGGTTTTGGTTCTCTTATATTTCTCGCTGTATTAACAGCACTCTTATTACATCTCTATGCGAAAGGGCACGACACAGGCAGCCGCTTGCGCATTTTACGATGGCTCTTTCGGACGGACGGAAAAAAACGCACCTTCCATATTGGATAATTGAATAAAGATGGTTTGTTCTTTTGCTGTAAATCTGCTATTTTTCATGTCATGTCTTTGATTTTTTGCAAAAGGACGGATTTGTTATGTCGAAAATTAAATATGGAGGAAAATGATTATGTTGGGAACAATTTTTTTGAATGTAGTTATTTTTATCGGAGGCGCTTGTGGTGTACTTAGTTGTTTATACATGGTACTGTCGCTGATTGCTGTCCTGTTTTACAAGTTTTTCAGACGAATCCGTTTTGGAATTTCATTGTTTGATTAACTGAACTTGGTGAAAAACACCTTGCTTGTTCCCTCCTTTTCTATTATTATGGTATCAGGGTCGAAAAGTTAGCAATCCGGATAACATAAGTTATAAGTTCTCAAAGCCAAAAGAGCTGAAGTTAAGGAGGGAACATTTTTGAAAAAATGGATGCAATCCGTGGGAGTGCCTTTTTTAGTGGTAGGAATTTTTGGAATGATGATAGGACCAAATGTAAACGTGTCTGCCGACGAGCCAACGGTGGCTTCTGGGGCCGGCGTGACAATTGAAACACCGGCAGAAACTCCGCTTGGTGCAGCGGTCATTACATCGGCAAAAAAAGCGTCTTCGTTAAAACAGGTTACAGTCACATGGACGCAGAGCGGAGAGGCACAGGGTGCCGTCATTTTTAGAAAAAGCGAGAAAAGTGATTTTGCAGAAATTGCGCGGATTTCGGATGGTACGCCGGGAAATAAAACGTATGTGGACAAGTCGGTGAAAGCAGGAAAAACTTACATTTATCAGGTCTGCGTGTTCCGTACACGTGCGGATGGTACGACACAGGTGCAGACAGGGGCAAAAACGGCATCGGTAAAATTGGTGCCGGGGAAAATTAAAGGTCTTAAGGCGAAAAAAAGAGGAAGAAAAATTTTGGTAACCTGGAAGAAGACCAAAAGTGTTTCCGGTTATCAGGTTTATACGAAAGTGTTTGTAAAAGGCATTAAGACAAAGTACAGCAGAGCAAAAACGCAAAAAGGGCGCAGCTACAAGCGCGGCATGCTTGTTCACGGCATGAAATACGGCTTTATGGTGCGTGCTTATAAAAAGATAAATGGCAAAAAAATCTACGGACCATTTACGGCTGTGAAAAAAAGATACTAATATGAAATGGAGATAAAAAAATGAATTATTTGAAGGATTACCGCGAGGGCGAAAAGTTTGTTGGCACGTATTTGTGTAAACAGAAACAGATTTTGAAAACAAAGGCAGGAAAAACGTATTATTCCCTGACCTTACAGGATAAAACGGGAACCGCAGACGGAAAAATCTGGGAGCTGAATAATGGTATTGCTAATTTTGAGCCGATGGATTATATTCACTGCGAAGGAATGGTGACAAGTTTTCAGGGAAATTTGCAGATGAACATTTCCCGCGTCCGCATCAGCGACGAGGGCGAATATGACCCGGCGGATTATGTGCCTTGCACGAACAAAGATGTTGGAGAAATGTTTAGCCGCATTTTGAAATATGTGGCAAGTGTGCAGAACAAATATCTGCGAAAAATTTTGGAAATGTATTTTGTGGAAAATAAAGAGTTTGTCGATGCATTTAAGAAACATTCGGCAGCGAAGAGTGTTCATCATGGATTCATGGGCGGACTTTTGGAGCATACGCTCAGCGTCACAGACATGTGCCAGTATTTTGCGGAGCATTATCCAATGATTCACAGAGATTTGCTCATCACAGCGGCGTTGTTCCACGATATGGGAAAAATTCAGGAAATTTCGGATTTTCCAATGAATGATTACACGGATGACGGCCAGCTTCTCGGTCACATTTACATTGGCGCACGCTGCATGGAAAATGCGGCAGCACAGATTCCTAATTTCCCGCCAAAATTGAAAAATGAACTCGTTCATTGTATTCTTGCACATCACGGAAAGATGGAATTTGGTTCGCCGAAAGTGCCGGCGATTATGGAGGCAATGGCGTTACATATGGCGGATAACGCCGATGCGAAATTGCAGACTTTGACGGAAGTATTTACTCAGGCAGGCGACAACATGGGATGGCTTGGTTTCAACCGCATGTTTGAGAGCAATTTGAGAAAAACTTCAGAGGAGTAATGGACTTGGAAAAGAAGAAATTGCAGTTTAAGAAAAATGATGAAATTGTCATTACGATTGAAGATTTAGGAAAAGACGGAGAGGGTATCGGTCATGTAGATGGCTATGCCCTTTTTGTAAAGGGTGCGCTTCCGGGCGAAAAGGTTCTGGTGCACCTGATGAAATTAAATAAAAATTATGGCTTTGCGCGCTTGGTTGAAATTTTAGAGCCGTCAAAGGAGCGCATGATGCCGTCGTGCCCTTCTGCATCCTTGTGTGGCGGCTGTACGCTACAGCATTTTTCCTACGAAGGCCAGCTTGCCTTCAAGGAAAAGAAAGTAAAAGATTGTCTGGAAAGACTCGGCGGTGTGGATTTATCTTCTGTCACATGGCTTCCGATTTTAGGAATGACGGGCGAAAATGAATCTCCGTGGCATTACCGCAACAAAGCGCAGTTTCCGGTTCGTGAAGATGAAAATGGAATCCCGCAGACCGGCTTTTTTGCCGGACGGAGCCACCGCTTAATCCCTGCTTCGTCATGTGCCATTCAGCACCCGGTAATCAATGAAGTTGTCGAAACCGTAATGGATTTTCTGCGTGCGTATGGTATTTCTGCCTACCGTGAGGAAAGCCACAAGGGACTCGTGCGCCATATTTATGTGCGCCGCGGCTACCACACCGGACAGATTATGGTGTGTCTTGTTATAAATGGAAATGAGTTGCCGCACGCCGCAGAATTCATTACACGTCTACGAACGATTGAGGGAATGACAAGTATCTGCCTCAACCTCAACACAAAGAAAACAAATGTAATTCTCGGTCCTTCCACAAAACTTTTGTGGGGCAGCCCTGCCATCGAGGACAAAATCGGCGGCATCCGCTACCAGATTTCGCCACAGTCCTTTTATCAGGTCAATCCGGTTCAGACCGAAAAACTGTATCAGACAGCACTCGATTTCGCTGATTTGCAGGGAGATGAGCGTGTCTGGGATCTCTACTGTGGCATCGGAACCATTTCTCTATTTCTCGCAAAAGCAGTACCAAACGGTCAGGTAACCGGCGTCGAAATCGTTCCGGAAGCCATCGAAAATGCCAAGAAAAACGCAGCATTGAACGGCATCTCCAATACGTCATTTTACTGTGGCGCAGCAGAAGACGTTGTAACAGATATGGTCGCTAAGCGCCGCACGCCGTCAAAAGAAGAACCAAATGGCGCGCTCGCCGACGTCGTTGTCGTAGACCCACCGCGTAAGGGGTGCGATGCGAAACTTTTGGATACCATTGTTACGATGAACCCCGAAAAGATTGTTTATGTCAGCTGCGACCCAGCGACACTCGCCCGTGATGTGAAGGTACTGGGGGAGAAGGGGTATGAGGTGAAGAAGGTTCGGACTTGCGACATGTTTCCGCAGGGGGGACATGTGGAGACGGTTGTCAAATTATCCCTCAAAAAAGATACACCTAAGATTGAGGTTACAATGGAACCTGATGAAGAAAGTAATTACACACCACAAGAAAAGGCAACTTATTCAAAGATTAAGGAATATGTGAAGAACAAGTATGGTGTGAATGTGCATACTTCTTACATTGCACAGGTTAAGAGAATGTGTGGACTGGATATGGGCGAGAATTATAATAAGTCCAAGAAGGAGAATCCAGAGGTAAAGAAGTGTCCACAGGAAAAGGTGGAGTATATTAAGGATGCGTTGAGGCATTTTAAGTTGATATGACAGGCAATCAAAGAAATGGTTTACGAAGGAGACGTTATGTCTGATTTATTTATTATAGGAAATGGTTTTGATAGAGCACATGGGCTAGAAACGTCATATTATGATTTTCACCAATTCATAAAAGATAGCTGCAAAAATATGCCGTATATTGGAGTGGTTGAACTGGTATCTCAAGATAGTGAAAATAAAATTGACGGTATGATTGTATATGAACCTGTTGAATATTTGGATTTTTTTCAAATCATAATAGACCAAACAGATGGACCAGATTGGAAGAATTTTGAAGATGCACTTGGTAGACTGGATTTTTCGGATATTCTGAGGGATTATGGAACATCTTATGATACAGATTCAATTAAATATTTAAATGAACGTAGTATTGAATCAATTAACCAAGCTGTATTAACAGTTAAAGAAATGTTTCCACTTTGGGTAAAAAGTATAGTGATTGATAATCGGATTAAGAAAAAAGATAGGATTCAGGAAATGCTTAAAAACTCTCATTATATTCTTAATTTTAATTATACAGATACTTTGGAAAAAATATATGGAGAAAAAAGCGTATTTCATATTCATGGCAATCAACATTCTAGTATAATTTTCGGA
>ULZQ01025481.1_pt1 | contig 12842 bp, 9 predicted proteins | sample 1963261 | NCBI WGS metagenome assembly ULZQ01 (sample SAMEA4835893, study PRJEB28245) | human gut metagenome | biome: gut microbiome; material: fecal sample | place: Denmark | collected 2008 | reverse complement strand
TCATCATCATCAAAAAAACTAAGGAAAAAATCAATACTTTCATCCGCTGATTCAGTTCTAGTTGTTTCCTTCAAAGTTTCAAGTCTGCCTTTTAATACCTTGAAGGTTTCTGCAACTGCCATACTTGATGATGCAAGCAATTTTCTAATAACAGATGTAATAAGTGTTCTGTGTGAATTTGGCAAAGCATACAAGATTTCCTTTTTCAGATAATTATTTACCATCACATAATGTTCTATCTCCATTGGCGATAGTTCAAAATCAATTGTCATTTCTTTACGCTCTGAAAATTGGATATACCCTGCTACTTCTTTTCGTAAAGTTCTTTGCACAACAGGTTCTAAACAAGCCTTCAAATCATTGTAATCTTCTCCTCGCAAATATCTTTCGGAAAATATCTGCTTACTATAAAAAACTCTATCATCGATAAACTGAACAAGTCCATATATATCAAGTAAAGAATTCTGCATAGGAGTCGCAGTTAATAGAATCTTCGGAATTCCCTTTGTTAATTCATATAATGAGTTAGCCATCTTTGAACCATTCTTATAAACATTCCTAAGCCGATGTGCTTCATCAAATACACAAAAATCCCAAGCTATCTTTCCGAACTCTGTTTTTCTTTTTGAGGCAAAGTGGTAGGAAACAATAATTACTGCTTGTTTACTCTTTACCTTTGCGAGATAATCCTCCCAGTTAGAACTATCCACAATTAATGAATCAATATCAAATTTCTCTTCTAATTCAACTTGCCATTGCTTTCGCAGATTTGATGGCATAATAAGTAGTATTTTATTTTTTCCACTGCATAGCAAATACTTGATGACCAAGCCAGCCTCAATAGTTTTTCCAAGACCTACCTCATCTGCAAGAATTGCTCCACCAAGCTCTAATGAAGATAGCGCAAATGTGAATGCTTCAATCTGATGAGGATTGATGTCAATATCAGCCATATGCAAACAACTATATGGATTATTTTTCAATTCTTGTTGCTTTAACTCAGCATATGTACTTTCAACAATACCCATTTGCGAAACCTCCAATCTTATTTTACTAATTGTTCTTTTATTTTATCTGCTATAATCTTTGCCATCATTGGCGGAACCGCATTCCCCACCTGAACAAATTGCGCTGTTCTTGGGCCTTCAAAATAATAATTATCTGGAAACGACTGTATTCTTGCCGCTTCTCGTACCGTAATTGACCTATGTTGTTCTATATCTGGATGAATAAAATAATGTCCATCTTTCGATAAATGTGCAAGTATTGTATGACAATGATCCATATCACCCTCAACAACTTTAAATCGGTCTACAAACGAAGTCCTATTTCTATGCGTTTTCAAATTTTCTGGTAAATCATCATATTTCAAACGTTCATGCCGTTCGTTTTCAAACCACATATCTATTGCTCTCTTATAGATTTCAATATCCTGCGCAGTATGAGGCCTTGCTATATGGCCTGTTAATACATCCGTTTTAATACGAATATTATTTTCCTTAACATATTCTTTTAGCCTGCTCATGTCTTTCATCGTATGCTCTCTTGCCTCATCACCAGGATTTAAAGCTGGTAAATCCTTAAGCAAATCCCACACTTCTGCTTTACTATGAATCACTTCAAAAGAAGGATAATCATAGCCTGTTCCCTTAAGCCAGCCTACTATGATTACACGTTTTCTACTCTGTAATACTCCGAAATCATGCGCATTCAACTCATCATAACAAATTTCATAACCAACACGTTTCATATACATTTGAAGGTTTTTAAATGCTTGTCCGCCTCTTGCGCTCTTTATACCAGCTACATTTTCAAACACAAACATTCTAGGCTTATACTTATTAAGAAACTGTACATACATCTTGTATAATTCATTTCTTGGATCGTCCTCCATCGGAACTATCATGTGACTGCTCTGTGCCCTTCCCACCAAAGAATATGCTTGGCAAGGAGGTCCACCTATAATTACATCAATCATTTCAATTCCTTTTTCCTTTTTAATCTCATCAATTGTATTGAAAATTCCTTTAATTGTGGACTCTGACATTTCTTTATTAATCACAGTCTTAAGCTCTTCCTCAGGTATCTTCTCTAAAAGTTGTGCTCTAGTTATTTTCCCTTTTTCATAATCATAATAGCTATTAAGTTCGCCATTATCTTTCAAATAATAATATGCTATTCTCGTCTCTAATGTCTTTGCCGCGTATCCATTCATCTCAACATGTGCAACTGGTCTATAACCACTTTGTATAAATCCCTCGGAAAGTCCACCGGCACCAGCAAATAGGTCAATATAATTCAAGCCATTTTCATTCATGGTTTTCTACCTCATTATTTAACATTTACTACCCCATTATACGGTCATATCGTTGTGGTGCTTTTCGCTTACTTTATATAACCCAATCAACTTTATTATATCAGATATATCTAACCTTAGTTCTGCACATATCTCTTTTAATATGATCATAACAACCATCCATCTCTTCTTTTTCAATTTTATTCATCTTATTTTTCTTAATTTTAGAAATACAATCTCGTTATTTTATTATACCTTGTGTCATATACCTTGTAAAATAATTCATTTGACCTTTCTTAATTTCATTCCTCTACGTTTCATTCCACTATATATCATTATCCAGTACAGTATATTTATTTTTTCACAAGACAAGAAAAAAGACATCATACCCTTCTATTCAAATAATACGGATATAACGTCTTTCTTCATTTTTACTCACGCAACTATCATTTTCTACTCAAACTCTTGGGCGAGAGATTTATCTGACTGTTTCTCGATACACATTTATGTGTTTTATTCTTCATATTCATCTTATTTTGCATTTTTGTGTACCTCGTCTAAAATTTTCAGAACCAATATGGAGCCAAAACTTTCCATTACAATGGCGAAGCCGAATTGATTATTATTGCTTCAGAAATATATCTCATTAATGGAATTTCCATTGTTAATTCTTGGCTATTTGCAAAGGGATTATATACACCTCTTTCACTTAAGCGACTTTCATTCGATTTACTATGTACTAACGCATTTCTAGTCTTATATATTCTTGCTGCTAACTTTTTATACACTTTTTCATTTGAAACATCTCTTAAATCAACAGTATCTCCTTTTGAAAAACTAACCTCTGACGATTTATAATAATCCACAATAGAATTACTAAATTCTGTCAAGTCATTAATCAACTCACTTATATTAACAAATTTTCTCAAGGTCAATTCTAGTGCTTCCAATTCTGAGCCTTGAAACTCTTCCTTATTTTGTCTATTTTTCTTTTTTATTAAATCCACAATCTTAACGATATCTTTCGTCCTTTTTGCCGAAAAGCCGGGGTGCTGTATAATATGTTGCACACTGTTAAAAATATCTTCGTTATACACTTCTTCATAAAAATGTTCCATTATATGATAAAATCCTACAAACTTTACAAAAGGTTCCTCAGAAGTTAATGCCATATAATATTGTTCAACTAATTGCTCTTTATACAAAAGTTGAGGTGCCATAAGTTCTGAAACATTCTGAATTCTTCTTCTTGGCAAAACATTTCTTTGTGGAAATAAATCATCTATTTCCGTTACCGCTTTAAATACAAAATCAAAATTATATGCAACGTTGAATAAATACGATTTAGCATACCTTTGTAATTGCTCCCTATTCTTTTTTGTATTCGTTTCTATATATACCGCCAATGGTAAACGTGTAATCATTTTTATCAAGCTAAATATATCTTTTTCTGCTAAAGTTTCACACCTACGTTCAAAAAACTGAGATGGAACACTAGAAAAGACTCTTTTTCTTACATCAAAGTCTTTAATAACATACCAAATCAATTGTCTCGAGATTTCATGAAACGAATATGTAATATCAGCCTCTTCATCACTTACAATTAATTCCGTCAATTTATCCTCAAGCCCTATGGAAAAACGTCGTCTTGAATCAATATCTGGTATATCAACAACTGATTCATAACTATTTCCATCACATATTGAATATCTCTCAAAATCATATTGTTCTGCTTGCTGCCTTAAATCATTATAATTGTCTATTGTATATATGTACTCCTGTGTCGCAATAATGTATGAAATTTTATTATTATCATAATTAAATTGCAATCTATTTTTCCAATTTCCTAACATCCTAGAAACTTTTTCGCAAAATTCATTCCATTCCATCTAATCTACCTCCAATTACAAAGAGCACTCGTGTCTTTACTTAATAATATATATACTACAACAAACTTCATTTTGAAAGAATCTATCAATATTAGATTTTTCAACTCTCATACCTAAAAAACTCCCTAGCCATCATCTCCGCTGTAACCCTGTTATACCCATTCTTCAGATACCCCTGCACAATCGTCCCAAAGGACATCGACAATGCTAATATCCCAACGGAAATCGAAATGATCTCATAAGCCGTCATCGTCGCTAAGCAAGCACCCCCAGACACTTAACGCCCTGTCATGGGTACTTTCCTTAGATAGTATCCTAAAATAAGAGCTAATGCTTCTGCAAGGATAAATAAAAATTATTGATTATCCCTCTACGTCGCAAAATACTATTTAGCATCGGTTACAATCGGAAAGTTCATTTCAACAATAAACTCTTCTTTCTCTATCTTTGCTTCAATCTCTCCATCCATCCGACTAACCAGCTCCTTTGCAATAGATAGTCCCAATCCAGTAGATGTTTTACTTCTGGCAACATCTGCTTTATAAAATCGCTCAAATACCTGATCTATATTAATCTGTTCTGGATGTGTAACCTGATTGCTGATTCTAAGCACCGCCTGATTTTGATCACGTTCCAACACAATGCTAATCTTCTTTTCTCCATGATCCAGCCCATTTTTTATCACATTCTGGATAACACGGCGGAGTCCCTGCCTGTTTCCATGTATATACAACTGTTCTTCCGTAATCTGAATATCCGGCTGAATTTCCATTCTTACCCATTCATCATAGTATGAAAAAACTGTTTCTTTCAAAATCCTGTTCATACAGCACAATGTCAATTCCAAACTGTAAGATTCGTTTTTTAACTTTGTAAACATAAAAAGTTCCTCCAACATTTCATTCAGACTATGAATTCTTTCGTGGATAATGCTTAAATAACGTTTCTGATCCTCTATATTTTCACATTCTTCCATTAGCTGGAAATATCCGTCCAAAGATGTCAGTGGTGTGCGGATATCATGAGAAAGATTTGTATAAGTGTCCGCAATCAGAGCTTCTTTCTCCTGATAATGCTGCTTCTCTTTTCTTCGCAGTTCCAGAAGCTCATTCAACTTGTCAGAAAGCTTTCCTATTCCACCCACATCAAATTCATGGTTAATCAACATGTTACTGTCATGTTTCATCATAAACGCCAATTGGCGGCAGATGTCTTTCACCTGCCGCTGGTATTTCCACATAATAATAAATTGTAAGATAATAATTCCTGCTAATATCCCAATTACGATATACATCCGTTAAATATCCCTCTTTTGAAAAACAACGCTGCTTACTGATATCATCATAACGATGAACACTATTGCCACACCAAATGCCGCCAAACACTCATTTCCACTCGGATTCATAGGAAGCAGTGATAATTTTCCTGTTATCGTATACTTATAAATCTGGAAATTCCGAATTCCTATTTTTTGAATGGCACTATTAATCACCCCATACACAATGGTCATTACATTCATGCTAAGACAGACAGCAATGACCATGCTGATTACATTATTTTTCAAAATAATTGCAATCGCCATACAAATCAGCACAAGTGCATAATGAAGAGCCAGTTCAGTCACAAAATAAGATAAAATTGCCTTTGTATTTCCCCATTCCAATTCCCCGAAAACAATACCATTCGCCGCTGCCTGAAATAAGAATGCACCTGCCATTGTCAGTACCGTAAAGACAGCCAAAGCAATTGCCCTGGAAAAAATCAGAGTTCCTCTATTTCTAACCTGACCTCCTATATTCTTAATATATCCGCTACTGATATCCGCTGTTGAAAACAGAACAGTAAAAATCACCAAAAGCAGTGCATACAATTTTCCTTGGGAATTGGCAAAAAAGATATCATATACCGTCACCTTTTCTCCCGGCTCCGTAGGCAGCGTTACCATCATTCCCACATTAATATTATCCACAGTAGGTTCAGTAACCTGCTCCTGTTTCATGGCATCCTTTTCAGTCAAAAGCTCATAATCTGTCTTGCTTAAAGATGTTGTAATCAATAATATTGCTGCCAGTACGATCCAGATTACATACATACTTTTGGTTTTAAGCATCCGGTATAAATCCATTTTTATTATATTAAGCATGATCCGCACCTCCCGTCAGATTCAGAAAATAAGTTTCCAGTTCTTCACTGGTTATGGAAATCCCTTTTACCGGAATTCCTGCCTTTGCAAGTTCCATATTCAACGCTGCACTTTCATTCAATCGTTCAAAAATATGAATATGCTCTTTATCTGTTACCTGATAGTTGGTAAATCCCATAGAATCCATCACCGGAATCGCCTGTTTCGGATGATCCAATGTCAACTCTATCCGTTCACTGCATCTTCTTATTAATTCTTCTCTTGTAATTTCCTGTAATAAACTTCCATTATGAATAATTCCATAATCAGTAGCAATCTTCGATAATTCCTCAAGAATATGACTGGAAATGCATATTGTCATATTCTTCTCTTTCTGAAGTCTCTGAATCGTATCCCGGATCTCTGCAATACCCTGTGGATCCAATCCATTGATTGGCTCATCAAGAACTAATAAATCTGGTTCTCCAACCAAAGCAAGACCAATTCCCAAACGCTGTTTCATTCCAAGTGAAAAATGTTTTGTTTTTTTCTTTCCCACATCCTCCAGACCGATAATTCTCAATATTTCTTCAATATAATTTTTTTTCTTTATTCCAAACAGCTTGCATTTGATATTCAGATTTTCATATGCAGTCATATCTCCATAAAGTCCCGGTGCCTCAATCAGACATCCTATCCGTGATCGAACTTTTTGCAAATCCTTTCCCTTGTATCCGAACATCTCGATTTCTCCACAAGTTGGCTTGGAAAGTCCACTGATCATCTTCAGACAAGTTGTCTTCCCAGCTCCATTCCGACCGATAAAACCATAAATAGCACCTTTTTTAATATGCATATTGACACTGTCCACAGCTTTATGGTGTCCATATTGCTTAGTCAAATTTCTTGTTTCCAATAACATTTCGCTCAAGTTTTTCATCTCCTTTTTCTTATCTGCATTTATCATAAAGGAATAATCCTAATCAAACGCAAATAAATAGTAAAAAAAGAGTAAAGATTATAGATGAAGACGATAACCGATCCCCCAGACTGTTTCAATATATTCCTCAGATGTAACTGTTTTTATTTTTTTACGAATATTGCTTATATGTACATCCAGAGTTTTTGTTTCACCCATATATGGTTCGTCCCACGCATATTCAAAAATGTCCTCTTTACTGAAAACCTGCTTCGGATTTCTGAGCAGTAATTCTAAAATCGCAAACTCCTGTCTTGTTATCTTAGGAAGTATTTTTCCACCAATGCTGACCTGAAAAGTAGCTTTGTTCAATACCATCTCTCTGAACGAAAGGTTAGATTCTTTTATTTCCTTTTCTTCTGTATGACGAAGCTGTACCTGAATTCTTGCCAGTACCTCTCTGATTTCAAAAGGTTTCGTTATATAATCATCAGCCCCACTAGTTAAAACCTTTACCTTTTCATCCAAGCTATCTTTCGCAGTCAAAACAATAACCGGAAGATTTCCCTTTTTCCGTATTTCCTCCAGAACTGCTTCTCCTGTAATTCCCGGCAACATCAAATCCAGCAACACCAGTGCATAGCTATGCTCCTGCATATTCAAAAGCAGCTTTGCCTCAGTTCCGGAAAACGCCTGCTCACAGGAATAGCCTGCTTTGGATAATGCTTCCTGAAGCAGATTATTGATATTTGTATCATCTTCTACAATCAGTATTTTCTGCATGATAGTTCTCTCCTCTATTTTACACTGTGAAAACATTATTTTCTTGCATTATACGCTTTTCCCTTTTTTCCCGCAATTACTCCCCACAGATTCCCGGAATTCTCCAGTACATAACTTACTTTTTGTTCCAGCCGAACTTATAATTTTCAGTATTGCTGTGCTTCCAAGATGCATATATCACTTTTTCCTTACCATTATGTCTTCATTTCTCCATCAGTGCTTTCGCAACCCTTATCCCGCCCACAAATAGAGCCAAACTAGAGCCATTTGATAAAACAAATGCCGGAAGCCCGCATAAATACAGGCTTTCGGCATTCTAATCCGTTATTCAAACTCAATCGTTCCAGGTGGCTTACTAGTCAGATCATACATTACTCTGTTCACACCCTTAACCTCATTGATAATCCTGTTCATTACCTTCTGAAGCACCTCAAATGGTATCTCTGAACAATCTGCTGTCATGAAGTCTGTTGTGTTTACAGCACGGAGTGCTACGGCGTAATCGTAGGTTCTGAAATCTCCCATACAGCCAACTGAACGCATGTTGGTCAGGGCTGCGAAGTACTGACCGAGGCTTCTGTCGAGGCCTGCCTTTGCGATCTCCTCGCGGTAGATGGCGTCGGCATCCTGAACGATCTTGACCTTCTCGGCTGTGACCTCTCCGATGATTCTTATTCCAAGGCCTGGGCCTGGGAATGGCTGACGGAATACCAGGTACTCTGGGATTCCAAGCTCAAGGCCAGCCTTGCGGACCTCGTCCTTGAAGAGAAGACGGAGTGGCTCCACGATCTCCTTGAAATCTACATAGTCAGGAAGTCCGCCTACGTTGTGGTGGGACTTGATGACCGCTGACTTGTCAAGGCCTGACTCAATGACGTCAGGATATATGGTTCCCTGTACGAGGAAGTCCACGGCACCGATCTTCTTGGCCTCCTCCTCGAATACACGGATGAATTCCTCGCCTATTATCTTTCTCTTTGTCTCAGGCTCGGTTACTCCGGCAAGCTTGCTGTAGAATCTGTCCTGAGCATTTACTCTGATGAAGTTCAGGTCATATGGGCCGTCCGGTCCAAATACCGCCTCAACCTCGTCGCCCTCGCTCTTACGGAGAAGGCCGTGGTCTACGAACACACATGTGAGCTGCTTGCCTATCGCCTTGGACAGGAGAACTGCAGCTACTGATGAGTCCACACCACCTGACAGGGCGCACAGCACCTTGCCATCGCCTATCTTGGCACGGAGACTCTCTATTGTATCTTTTACAAATGAATCCATCTTCCAGTCGCCTGCACACTGGCATACATCCATGACAAATGCTCTGAGCATCTTCATACCTTCCTCGGTGTGCATAACCTCTGGGTGGAACTGAGTCGCATACAGCTTCTTCTCAGCATTCTCCATGGCTGCCACTGGGCATACAGGAGTGTAAGCTGTCTTCTTGAAGCCCTCTGGTACCTCTGCAATATAATCTGTGTGACTCATCCAGCAGATGGTCTTGTCATTCACATCTGCAAACAGCTTGGATGTCTTGTCAACCTCAACCTCTGTTCTTCCATACTCGCTGACAGGGGCCGTGCTGACCTTGCCGCCCAGCAGATGAGCCATGAGCTGTGAACCGTAACATATTCCGAGAATAGGAATACCCAGTTCGAATATCTCCTTGCTGCAGCTAGGTGAATCGTCTTTGTATACGCTGTTTGGTCCGCCTGTAAAGATGATTCCCTTTGGATTCATCTCCTTGATCTTCTCCAGCGGCAATGTGTACGGATGTACTTCGGCATATACATTACACTCTCTTACACGTCTGGCGATCAGTTGGTTGTACTGTCCGCCAAAGTCCAATACGATAATCAGTTCCTTATCCATGTATATCTCCTTTGTTGCCTTTTATTACTTATAACAGATTTCTGAACATTTCCTAGTATAACACAATATGCAGCACTTTTGTGCTGCATATTATCTAAAAATTATGTTGTTTTAATTATTTATGCATTTTACATATACGATAGCATTCGAACAGATACTTCACTGACAAATTTATATAACGCAGTAACGTCATCTGCCCTGCCCACTCAGTATTGAAATCTATTATATAACTATATTTATACCAATCTCTATCTTAATCCCTACTTCAGCTTCTCCTTCAGAACCTCAATACCCTTCTGGTACTGGCTGTCATTCTTGCCCTGGAAATCCTCATAGGTATAATCATCTGGAAGATCCACTTCAATATCAGGCGCAACACCCTTCTTGTGGATATCGTTGTCATCGTGTGTGAAATACTTCTGTGTCGTGAGCTTGATCGCTGTGCCATCACCAAGTGGTATAACACTCTGCACGATTCCCTTACCGTAGGTATTCTTTCCTACAACAGTTGCAGCCCCGAATTCCTTGAGTGCCGATGTAAGTATCTCTGACGCACTGGCACTGTACTCATTTGTCAGGACTACCATAGGCATATCGAGGTATTCATCATCTGTCGATTTATACTCGTCCACAACCTTGCCGGTCTTGTCCTTGATGGACACTATGGTTCCTTCTGGGAGCAGATAGTCGCAAATGTTTACGACCGTGGTGAGCATTCCACCCGGATCACTTCTGACATCGATCATCAGTGCCTGCATGCCCTCATTCTTGAGCTCCTCAACTGCCTTCTGGAAAAGCTCGTCTGTGTTGTCTATGAACTGCGTGATCCTCACATATCCGATCTTGTCGTCTATCATAAATGATGATACCGTGCTGTACTCAACGATCTCCCTGGTGATGGTGACATCGTGGTAAGCCTTATCACGCTCCCTGTATATCTTCAGCGTAACATCAGTTCCAGCATCGCCTCTTATGAGTGATACGAGGTAGTCAAGATCATCGTCTGTAGTGATCTCGTGATCGTCTATCTGTACAATAATGTCATCAGGCTGTATATCCACCTTCTCAGCCGGTGCACCCTCAAGGATATTTACCGCACGGACATATCCCGTATCCTCATCCTTGCTGACCGTAACTCCGATTCCTGCATACTCACCTGAATCATCCTCCTGCAGCTTGGCATACTCTTCCTTGGTGTAATACTGTGCATACGGGTCGTCAAGGGATTCCATTATACCCTTGTATATGCCCTCCCTGATCGTATCATCGTCAATATCATTGTAATAATAATTGTCTATGATACTCTCGATCTTCGCTGTCTTGTCAAGTACGTCCGCATCCAACAGATTGCCATCATAGGTTATCTTGGTGGAACTGCCGGTTTTGCCGCTGAGTGTGCCACTGAACACACCTGATGTACCGCAGCCCGTCAGACCGATCACCGTACTTGCCAGCACCGCTGTCACTACTGTCTTCTTCAACATTTTTCTCATATCATTATCTCCTAACCTTGTATTGCCATCAAATACCTGAATCTCTCCATATCCCCTGCCCGGTCTACTGTCCAAGGAAGTCATGCGGATTGACATACGTTCCGTCTATCGACACGCCAAAATGGCAATGCGGACCTGTCGACACACCCGTACTTCCTGCCTTTGCTATGACCTGACCTTTCACAACCTTGTCGCCAACATTTACACATAGCTGTGAGTTGTGCATATATACCGTACATATTCCGCCGCCGTGGCTGATCATGACCATGTTGCCACCACCGCCATTGTAGCAGGACATCACGACTGTGCCGGCCTCCGCCGCAACAATATCTGTTCCATAATCACAGCCTATATCAAGTCCCTGATGATATGTACTTGCTCCCGCTGTAGGAGCATCTCGGTAACCAAATTCATCCGTGATAACACCTCCGGTCGATACCGGCCACATGAATTTGCCCTTATATTTGGAGGTGTCGTATACCTTTCCATCTTTCGTATACGCACCCGTACCATTTGCATTTGCCTTGCCCATCTCCTGTCTGGATATCTCCGCGATACGTCTCTCGGCTTCCTCACGGGCCACAGTGAACTTGTTCATCAACGACTTCTGGGCTTCTATATCACCATCATATCTGGTGATCTCTTCCTGCTTCTGATCTATAATGGTCTGCAGTTCAGCCTCGTTACTCTCCAGATCCGTCTTGACCGACTCCACCTGTCTGAGGTCAGATTCAAGCTGCGCCTCATAATTGGCAATATCTGTCTTGGTCTTGATCAGCTTTGCAAGCTGCCTCTGATCGTATTCCGATATCTGGTCTATATACTCTGATTTGTTCAGGAGATCGCTGAATGATATGGATGTGAGCAGGGCATCGACATATTCCGTCTCCCCCTCCTCATACAGATACTGTATTCTCTGCTTCATCGCCTCATACTGCTCATCCTCTGCCTTCTGAGCTTCATCCAGACTTTTCTGAGTTGTGTCTATCTCCGTCTGGAGCTCGTCTGTCTGCTCCTGCAGGCTCGTTATCTGAGTCTGGACGGATGTCATCTTGGCATCCAGATCCGCAACGTCCTGAACGATCTTGTTCTGCTGTTCCTCCAGAGAATCCAGAACGTCCTTGGCATTCTTCTCGTTTTCACTGGCATCATCCTTCTGACGCTCAGCCTCTTCCTTCGTCATGGCATATGCCATATTTCCCCCGGTCTGAGACGCAGCCATGCCCCCCATGACTACACATCCCGCAACAAGCAATGCCATCCTCCTGATATTCCCTTTTACATTGACTTTCTTTTTCATAATCTACTACTCCTTGTTATCCCCATCTAACAATTAACTAGTATATCTTATGTCGTCGTGCGTGAGCGCGATGACCTGCGCACGCATCAGCGTGCTTCAATATATTATATCGCCTGCCGGCTCAATGAGGGCATTCGCATTATGACGTCTTGCGCAAGCGCATCCGTCGCAATG
>ULZQ01026491.1_pt1 | contig 12859 bp, 7 predicted proteins | sample 1963261 | NCBI WGS metagenome assembly ULZQ01 (sample SAMEA4835893, study PRJEB28245) | human gut metagenome | biome: gut microbiome; material: fecal sample | place: Denmark | collected 2008 | reverse complement strand
TAACAGCCTATACCGTTGCTAACGGCAAGCTCGCAAGCGGCGATGAGATCCGTATGCAGTACACTATGGACTGGGGCGCTGACCTTGGCAATGACTGGAGCGGTACAGATACATCGCTTAAAGCGATAAGCAGCGATTACGGCACGCTTTCCCCCGAATTCAGCGCAAAGACCTATAATTATACTCTTACAGTTCCTTTCGGCACAAAGAGCATCAATTTCCGTCCTACCGCACTGAACAAGAAATTCAAGACGGTAAGCAAGATCGGCGACAAGACGCTGAGCCTTACAAAACCTACTGAAATAAAGGACGGCGATGTTATCACCGTTACGGTAGGCGAGGGTGCAACAGCAAGCACTTATAAGGTAACAATAAAGGAGGGCACAAGACCCGCCGCACGTTTTGACAGCTTTGCACTTTCGGCTTTCTCACTTGACGGCTGGGACAATGACGCTTTTGACCCCGAAAAGCTCGAATATGATGTAAAGATAAAGTCTTATAGCACATCATCCTTCTATATCAACAGCGGCACTAAGTTCAACAAGGACCTGCTGAAGTGCTATGCGGTATACACCGATATAAACGGAGTTGCACAGAGAAACGAGATAAAGTCCGGCAGCTTCAACAGCATTTCTAATATTCCTTTCGGCTTGACTAAGCTAATTTTAGAGCTTTGCTACATTGACGATGAAAGCATAAAGACGCAGTATGTGTTCAACATAACACGTCCCTATGACTATACGGCTGAAATCGCAGGAACAAGCGGTATCACGCTTGTTCCTGCCGGCAGAGAGCTGTATGCGACAAGGTACAACGGCTATGCAGAAGGAACGGTTTTCAGAAATGACGAAAATGGCAATGTGACCGATACGACCGGCACAAATGCAGAATGCCACAGCTACACAGCCTATGTTTTGGGAGGCACCGACGGAGTTGCGCTTACTCTCAAGGGCAAAACCGCAAACGTTCATTTCAGAGCGAAGGCTGACGGCGAATATACAGAGCTTAAAAGCGGTGAAACAACTCCCGCATATTCCTTCGGCAAGGACGGTACTGTTACAGTATCAATAGATGTGGTTTCTGACGGCGATTATCTTACAGACAAGTTTGATGACGCAGACAAGATAACAAGCTACAAAATAAAGCTCGTAAAGGCTGACGTTTCTATAAAGAACGTACACTTTACCGAGCTTAAAAGCGAACACGGCGATATGTATCCCGCATTCGACCCGTCACTTCTCAGCTATAATATAGTTATAGCAAATGACGCAGAATTCCCCACAGTATATTTCAAGGTTGCCGACGGTTGCACAGTTAAGATAGGCAACGATGCCGCAACAGCAGATGAAAACGGCGTTTACAGTCTTGTTACCAAGAGCGCAAACACTACTGTAACGGTAACAGACGGCACTCTTTCAGAAAGCTATACTGTCAAGGCTACAAAGAGAAGCAAGTATGACGTACCCGACAAGGTCGTTGATTATCTTTGCGTCAACAGCCAGTACACCAACGTTTCCTACGGTGTAGGCCCCGAGCAGACGCTCGCAGGCACTATAAAATCGCTCGGTAACTTCGGCGGTTATATCACATATTACTATGAAAACCCCGTAACAGACGACCCCTCAAACCCCTACGGCCTTGACTTCTACGCTTACGGCAACAGCTTTGTAAGCGGCGGAAGTGCGGCTGAAAGCGGACAGGTGTATGTTTCTGAGGACGGCAAAACATGGTATGCGCTCGCAGGAAGTGAGCATTTCGAAGATACAACCATCACCGATTACAAAGTAACATACAAAAAGACAGCCGACGGTAAAACAAGCTGGACAGACAATCAGGGCAACTTAAACGACGGCTCAAAGCAGACAGGCAGATGGGTTTCACCCAGCGTTTATTATATGAACGATCTTGCAAAGGGCGATACTGTCACACTCAGAGGCGTTGTTATCCCCGGTGTTCAGGGCAGTATACAGGGCGACAGCTCTACAGCTTCCTTTGTAGGAACGACAAGGTTCGGCTATGTTGACTACTTCAAGAACGGCACGATAGGCACTAATGTAAACGCATACAGCGAAAATGCCGAATCAAACGGTTTCGACTTAAAGTGGGCGGTAGATGAAAACGGCAACCCCGTTACATTCAAAAACGGCGTTCACTATATAAAGATACAAACAGCAAGCAACATCTGGGCAGGCGTATTCAACGAGAAATCGACAGAGGTTTCTTATGTTGTAAGAACAACTGCAAACGAGCAAGAGGTCGGCACGACATCGCTTCCCGGAAAAATCGTCTTAACAGACGCAAACGGCAAGACAATAAAGGAAATCACTCCCGATGATAACGGTGTTTACGAGATAAGCACAGGCATCGAGGAAAGCGTGAACGTTTCCGTATCGGGCGCTGACGATGATAACATTTATATCAACAATCAGCGTGTAGCCTCCGGCACAGAGGCTAAAATCGCACTTGACCGGTCTGAAATAAAGGTTGTCAGAATAATCGTTCAGAACGGCGAAAAACAGCCCGTATACGCTTACTTAAAGCTCGTTCCCGATGATGTAAAGGCGGCTGAGCAGGTTGAAGAACTTATTGACGCTATAGGCGATGTAACGCTCGACAGCTATGACGGCATCACAGCGGCAAGAACGGCTTACGACAAGCTCAGCGATAACGCAAAGACGCTTGTAGGAAACTACGAAACCTTAACAGCCGCAGAAGAAGCTCTCGCTAAGGCTGAGGCTGACGTTATAAGCAATGCGATAAAGGCAATAGACGCAATCGGCAAGGTAACCGCTGACAGCAAGGATAAGATTGAAAATGCAAAGGACGCTTACTCGGCAGTTCCCGAGCGTTTAAGAGATAAGGTCACAAATTCGGATACTCTTGACAAGGCAACAGAAAGATTTGCTGTTATCGACACGATAAAGCAGGCAGGCACAAAGAGCGAAGAGCACTTCGACACTGTTCTAGGTACTCTTGCGGATAACAATATCTACCCCGTTCAGTCTATCGGCGGCGAATGGTCGGTTATCGCACTCGCAAGAGCAGGAAAGCTCTCTGCCGATAAGGCGGCAAAATACTACAGCGAGCTTTGTGAAGCAGTAAAGGCTAACGGCTCAGACAGACTTTCGGACAGAAAGCCTACGGAGAACGCAAGAGTTATAATCGCTCTGTCCTCACTCGGAAAGAATTCCGCAGACATCGCAGGCTATAACCTGCTGAGCGGTCTTGACGATATGGACTATATCACATCGCAGGGTATCAATGCGGTTATATTCTCACTTATAGCATTCGACACTACAGATTACAGTGCAAAGACGCACGATGAGCTTATCACTTATATTGTTGACAATATGACGGGTAAGGGCTGGGCGCTCGCCGGCGATACCGCAGACGTTGACCTTACAGCTATGGCTATACAGGCACTCGCTCCCTATGCGGCTGACGAGAAGGTAAATGCGGCTATAGACAGCGGTCTTGAGTTCCTTGCAGAATCTCTTGACGAGAACGCAAGATATGCAAACGGCAGTGAAAGCACCTCGCAGGTACTTATCGCACTTGCCGCTCTCGGCATCGACCCGCTTACAGATTCAAGATTCATCGTTGACGGCATCACGCTTATCGACTCACTTGAAAGCTACGCTACAGAAAAAGGCTACAGCCACACACTCGGCGGCGAAGAAAACTATATGGCTACCGAACAGGCGGTGCTCGCTCTTACAGCTTATGAACTTTCAAAGGATGGCTCTTCACTTTACGAAATGTCTGCGAAGGCTGAGCCGACAGAACCCGAAAATCCCGATACGCCCGCACAGCCCGGCGATTCCGTAAAGCCCGGCGATTGCTCAGGCAAGCCCGAAGATAAAAACGATCCCATAAATCCCGGTACAGGTGTACTTGTAACAGGCGGTATGGCAGTTCTCATCTCAGGCGCAGTTATGCTTATTTCGAAGAAAAAGCGCAAATAAGTAAAACTATTATGTAAATGCTTGTTCCGTACCTGTTTTTATGATAAAATAGGTGCGGAACAATTTTTGCATAACCGATATTTCACGGAGAAAAAATGAAAGCTTTTTTTGATAAATACAAATATATACTCGGTCTTGGGCTGGCTCTTGTCGTTGTGGTGATAATTGCGGTAGTTTCCGCCGTTGCGGGAAAAGATGCCGCCGAAAACAGCGGTATATCATACGTTACCCCCGAAACATCATCGTTTACAACCGTAGAAAGCCTTGTCGCAACAACGGCTTTTCACACAAACGGCAATTCTCAGACAACGCCCGCAACAACCGTTACGGACATTTCTTCACAAACCTTACCTAAAAGCGAAAAGCCGGAAACGACGGCAATAACCTCTGTCGCATCAACATCATCTACTGCCGCAGACATTTCAAAGCCAACCGAAAAGCACGTTTTCACATCCGCCCCGACATCTTCGGCAAGTCCGGCATCTTCAAAAGTCACAACAATATCGACCGCTTCATCTGTAATATCAACGACCCCGAAGCCAGACAAACCGATAAAGAAATATGACAACACCTGCACATTCGTTATAGAGTGCAAAACCATACTCGATAACAAGGATAAACTGAAAAAAGGACTTGAAAAGTACATTCCCGACGATGCCGTGATATTCAGCGGAACGGTCGGATTCGACAGCGGCGAAAGCGTATACGACATACTCCGCCGTATCTGTGACGAAAACAGTATTCAGATGGAGGCAAGCTACACCCCTGCGTTCAGCTCATACTATGTCGAGGGTATCAACAACCTTTATGAATTCGACTGCGGACAAGGCTCGGGCTGGATGTACAGTGTAAACGGCGTTTTCCCGAACTACGGCTGTTCATCGTACAAGCCCGCAAACAACGATGAAATAGCGTTCCGCTATACCTGCGAGCTTGGCTACGACCTTCAAAACTAAGGAGCAACAATGGAAAGAACACACCCTGTAACAGCGGCAATGTATTTTCTGTCGGTGATACTGATAACCGCAATAGTGCAAAGCCCCGTCTTTATGGCGGAGGCTCTTGTCTGCTCTGCCGTTTTTGCTTTTTTACTGAACGGAAAAACCGCCGCAAGAACGCTTTTTGTAATGCTGCCTATGGCACTGCTTGCGGCGGTTATAAATCTTCTGTTTTCAAACAGAGGCATAACCGAGCTTGCAAAGTTGCCCAGCGGCAACAGCATCACCCTTGAAACGCTTATTTTTTCGCTGTTTACAGGCGCTATGACAATATCGCTCGTTATGTGGTTTATCGGACTTAACAAGTGTATGACAAGTGATAAAACGGTATATCTTCTCGGAAAAGCACTGCCGTCACTCGCTTTGCTGTTATCAATGACGCTTCGTTCAGTGCCTATGTTTGCAAGACGGGCAAAGCAAGCGGCGGCGGCTCAGCGTTTTGTGGGAAACGATATATACGAGGGCAACTTTAGAAGCCGTATCAGAAGCGGTGTTCATGTTCTCTCCGTTGCTGTGACGGATACCCTTGAGCATAGCGCAGATACCGCACGATCTATGAAATACAGAGGTTACGGTACGGCAAAACGTACAGCCTACAGCATATTCAGATTTGCGCCGTCAGACTTTGTCATAATGTCTGTTACCGTGATATGCACAACAGCAATTATTATTCTTTTTGCAAGCGGTAAAGCCTATTATCTCTACTATCCCGAATTTATCCTGCCGCTGACAGCTTTCGATATTTCTGCGGATGTTTTCTGGCTCATACTCTGTGCGATGCCTGTTGTAGCCGAGCTTTATTCACGTTTTAAACGGAGGGAAAGAAATGGAACTTTATAATATTTCAAATCTGTCATATTCCTATCCCGGCTCGGATATGAACGCACTCTCCGATATTTCGCTTAAAATAAACAAAGGAGAATTCGTAATACTCTGCGGCAGCTCGGGAAGCGGAAAATCCACCCTTTTAAATCTTATGAAAGCTCCCGCCGATGCAGGAACGCAAAAAGGAAAAATTTCTTTCAGCGGTCATTTTGCCGGCTTTGTCACGCAGTTTACCGACGAGCAGATTGTCTGCGACAAGGTTTGGCACGAGCTTGCCTTCGGTGCGGAAAGCATAGGACTTTCGCAAAACGAAATACGCTCGCAGGTTTCCCAGACCGCATTGTTCTTCGGCATAGAGGACTTGCTGTACTGCGACTGCGACAAGCTCTCGGGCGGTCAGAAGCAGATGATTAACTTAGCGTCTGTAATGGCTATGAATCCAGATGTACTGCTTCTTGACGAGCCGTTGTCACAGCTTGACCCTATCGCTTCCACGCAGTTTATTTCACTGCTTGTGAGAATAAACAAGGAGCTTGGTACGACAGTGATAGTTGCGGAGCATCAGCTCGGCGGTCTTTTATCCGTTGCAAAACGTGCCGTTATGCTCGACAACGGCAAAGCGTGCTATGACGGAGATGCAAGCTCTCTTATAGAGCATCTGTCAGAAAATAATCACCCTATGCTTTTTGAAATGCCGGCAGGAGTAAGAGCAAGCGCATCTGTCAGCAATGTTCTTCCACTGCTTGACGTTCCCTCCGCTAAGAACTGGTATACGTCCTACGGAGAAAAACACACGCTCATATCACCTGCCGCCGCAGACGATACGCTGTCGGAGGAAAGCTGTATATCCGTAAAAAATCTGTCTTTCGGCTATAAGAACAGCAAAAGAGATATTATAAGAAACCTTTCGCTTGACATAAAGCAAGGGAGCATAACCGCAATAGTGGGCGGCAACGGCGCAGGAAAATCGACCCTGCTCAGCCTCATCTGCGGTACGCTTAAGCAAAACAGCGGAAAAATAACGATAAACGGCGGAAAGATAGGTTTTCTTCCGCAAGACCCTACCCTGCTTTTCAATAAGGAAACGCTCAGAGAAGAATTTGCCGATAATGCCGACGAGATAGCCGCCGCATTTAATCTTACGCACCTGCTGTCACGTCACCCGTTTGACTTATCCGGCGGTGAACGGCAGAAGGCGGCGCTCGCAAAGCTCGTTTCCTACGGTGCGGATATACTTCTTCTTGATGAGCCGACCAAGGCGGCGGACGCAGTATATAAGCAGATGTTCTCGGCATTATTGAAACAGCTTAAAGCAGACGGAAAAACGATAGTAATCGTCAGTCACGATATGGATTTCTGTGCCGAAACGGCGGATATATGCGCCCTGCTTTTTGACGGCGAAATAAGCGTATCTCTGCCGCCGTCACAGTTCTTCGCTGATTCCTCGTTTTTCACTACAGACAGTGCAAAAATCGCCAAAAACGTATGCGATAATGTTTACACTGTCGCAGGGCTTATAGCTTCTCTCGGAGGAAGGGCTGAAAACTACGGCGATCTCTCCGGACGTTTTCACGGCATAAAAGGCGATAAGCCCGACACAGCAGTACCGCAACGCAAAAAACGCAAAAAGCTCTCGGTTTTCCGAAAGGTAATGCTTTCGCTCGGCAGTGTCGGATTTGCTTTTATGCTTTTAGCCGGTACCGGCATATTCCCTTTTGAGATACCGTCAGAGCCGTTCTGGCTGCAATATGCGTTGCTGTGCGTCCCGATGATTATGCTTATAATCGGCATCGCTCCGAAAAACTCAATGGCAAAGCCGCCCGTAACCGCAAAAAAAGTTACTCCGTCCGATATTGTCGCAGGCGTTATAACCGCAGTTCTTATCCCTTTCACAGTGATACTCGGCACACTTTTTGTCCCTAACGGCACAAGAAAGCATCTGCTGATAATTCTTGCCGTGCTTGTCGAGTGCCTTGCCGCCTTCTTTATCAGCTTTGAAAAAAAGAAGCCGTCCGCAAAGGATATTGCGGTGCTTGCCGTGCTTTCTGCGGCGGCGGTCGCAGGAAGGGAGCTTTTCTTTATGTTCCCTCAGTTCAAGCCCGTTGCCGCAATCGTTATCATAAGCGGAACGGCGCTCGGTGCACAGGCGGGCTTTCTTGTCGGTGCGGTTTCCATGCTTGTATCAAATATGCTGTTCGGTCAAGGTATGTGGACACCGTGGCAGATGTTTGCAATGGGACTTCTTGGCTTTTTCGCAGGTATCATCTTCTCGAAAAAGCGCAACACGCTCGCCCTTTGTATCTACTCCTTCCTGTCAGTCCTCGTTATTTACGGCGGAATAATGAATATATCAAGTGTGCTTACCTACACGACCGACATAAACTTACAGACAATTACCGCATATATCATCTCCGGCATACCCTTTGACCTTATCCATGCAGTATCAACAGTAATATTTGTGCTTATAACAGGCGACGCACTATTGAAAAAATGTTGCCGTCTGAGAGTAAAATTCGGATTATTTCAGTGATTTCAATAAATTCGACAAAATATCTGACATATTATCCCATTTTTCAACTTTATTTTTGATTTGTTATTGAAATGCGCCTTTCTTTAAACTATAATTTTATTATAGGATAATTGTAAAGTGAGGTGGGAGCATGGCTTATGTACTCGAGGTTATAAGCAAGGATGGAAAAATCAAATACATCAATTCCGCAAAAGCAACCGTATATTGTCCGGAATATGCCGCACGGTATGACGACAAGAAAACTGCTATGACAGTAGCGGCGGCACTCCTGAGAAATGAGTGCTACCAATCTATAAGTGTTAAAAAGCTCTCGTTGGAGCTATGTGTTGCTTCGTATAAAAGAAACCGTTCATTATCATTCAATTTTATTTATCCCGATATATATAAGGGCAGCAGCTACAAATAAAACGGGTGTTTTATCTGCATTTTCGGCAGGATAAACTCACACCGTTAAAATTATGGCTTTCTGCATTTATGTACAATCTTTCCCGCAAGCAAAAAATGGCGTCACGCTTTTCGGCGTGACGTCATTTTCATATATAGCAAGGAGAATCGGAAGCGTTTATTCCTTTACAGAGCCTGAAACAAGGTTGCTGTAAATAAACTTCTGCATCGAAAGGAAGATTATCAACGTAGGTATAATACAGATAATTACACCGGCGAAGATAATTTCCCACTGTGAGCCGTAAGGACCGATGAACTTGTAAAGGGCTGTTGATACGACCTGAAGTCCGTCGCTGGGCATATACAGGTTTGCTGTATAGAAGTCATTGTATATGCTTACGAACTTGATTACAAGAACGGTCGCAATAGCAGGACGGAGCATAGGGAGAATGATGCTCAGGTATACTCTCGGATATGAACAGCCGTCAAGTATCGCACTTTCGTCAAGGGATACAGATATGTTATTGAGGAACTGTATGAAGATATAGATTGAAACTATATCAGTACCGATATAAAGGATAATCGGTGCGGCGAGGGTGTCATAAAGACCGAGTGCGTGCACTACCTGGAATACCGTTACCTGCATAGAGATATTCGGCAGGAGTGCGGCAATAAGGAATATATTCTTTACGAGCTTTGTGAACACCATTGTAAAACGCTGTACAACAAAGGCGGTCATAGTACCTGTGATTATCGTTCCCGCACACGAGAACACAAGGATAATAGCGGTATTGATAAGACCTCTCATTACGTTACCCTGCAGGAACGCCGTCTTGAAGTTTGCCAGCTCCACCACCTTAGGAAGCTCAAACGCTCCGCTTGTCAGAAAATCCTCGTGGCTTTTCAGCGAGCCGAGTAATACGACTACCAGAGGCACGATAACTATAAGGCAGGCTATGACAAGCACGGCGTATTTCAATACGTCTATCAGTATTCTTACACCCTTAGGCGTTTCCTTGAACCTGTATTTATCCATATTGAAAGAGGTCTGTCCGGAGTTTTCGGTTGTTGTGATATTGTCTGTCATTGTTACACCTACTTTTCTTCCTTAAAGAATATCTTCTGGATTATCGTAATCAGTATTATTATAAACAGCAGAACGATAGCCATTGCGGACGCAAGTCCGATCTTCTGGTACTGGAAGCCCGTTTCGATCGTCTTGATAACGAAGGTCGATGTTCCCATCTTACCGCCGGTTATAATATACGGTATCTCAAATACAGATGCCGCACCCTTGATGGCAAGGATAAGCTGTAATGCGATGATTGTTCTGATACCGGGGAAAATTATGTGCCAGAACTTCTGCCATGCGTTTGCGCCGTCAAGATCAGCCGCTTCGTAAATGTCGGGCGAGATAGACTGGATAGCGCCGATGAACATCAGAATATCAAATCCGATATAACGCCATACCGACGCAAAAACCAGACACCAGTTGTTGATAGCGCCGTTTGACAGCCACTTTACAGGATCTGCTCCGAAAAGTGCGATTATGGAGTTGAGCGTACCGCCGTCATCGCCTCTGAAGAATCTCTGGAAGATAAGCGCTACCGCAACGCCGTTCATAAGATAAGGGAAGAAGATAACTCCCTTGAACAGTCCTGCAAGCTTGATTTTCGAGCATAACAGAGTTGCGATGAAAAGTGCAAGTCCAAGCTGTATAAACGAGCCGACAAAATAGTACAAGCTGTTGATGAGCGTTGAAAGATATGCCATATCGGTGAACAGCGTCTTATAGTTGTCAAAACCGACCCATTGTACATTTACACCCAGCTGGTCACGTTGCTGGAAGCTGAATATTATCATATTCACAGCAGGGATAATAGTGAAAAGTATCAGCAGTGCGACAGGTATCGCCAGAAACAGCGCTGTGGTCATGTATTTCTGACCTGTATAGCCTTTAAGCCACTGCCCTAATGTGCGACGCTTCTGAATTGCGGTAACGCCTTGAGTAGCCATAAATCTGTCCTTTCAAGAAATAATTTCTATTTTTGTAAATTAGTTAATTTTCTCCATAAAAACCTATACGGAAAGACTTACGCCTTTCCGTACGGGTTTGTGTGTTTGGAGTATCTATGAAGAAAATACGATAGCGTTAATTAGCCGTTAGCCTTGATGTATGCTTCAAGCTCTGCGTTAGCATCTCTTGTAGCCGCCCATTTCTGATTAACGGAGTCTGCGATAGCCTTGAAGCCTGCGTCGCCCTTGCCGGCAAATGCTGCTTCAGCAAGCTGGAGCTTGAAGTTAGCGGAGTCGCCTGTCCATATACCAACCTCAGAATCCTTGTCGATAGCGTTAAATACGCCTGTCAGACCTTCGGGAGCTGTTGCCGCTGTGAAGAATTCACAACCGTCAAACGCTGAGAGGTAGTCGGGGAGCTTGCTGCCTTCAAGTGTATTGATACCGCCTTCAGCCTCAGAGAAGCCGGATTCAGCGATGAACCATTCGATATACTTCTTACCGAGATCCTTCTTGTCATCGGCAATGTTCTTGTTTACGCCCATGCAGTAGTCTGCTGCGTACTGTGCGTACTGCTTGCCGTCCTTAGAGAAGGGAGCAGGCATATAACCGATATTTTCGGGATCAAGACCGTTGTCCTTAGCGAGCTGCTGGAACTGTGAAACTGCCCATGAACCCATTGTCATTGTAGCAACTTCGCCGTTAGCGAGCATAAGCTTTGAGCCTTCCCAGTCAGAACTCATCGGGTCGCCCTCGATAAGAGTAGGATCTGAATATATATCGTACATCAGCTTGAATACGTTGTAGTAGGGCTTGCCTTCTGTGAAGAAGTCTTCCTTGTTTACGATAAGGTCTGTTTCAAAGTTGGGGTTACCCGAAGAAGGAACAACAAGGCTTGACCACTGTGCAGCCGTCCAGCTTGCTTCCTTGAAGTTTGTATAATAAGGAATAACCTCGGGGAACTTTTCCTTGATCTTCTTTAAGTCAGCGATAAATTCATCGGCTGTCTTGGGCATTTCTGTAATGCCTGCTTCTGTCCATACCTTCTTGTTGTAGCAGATACCGCCGCTTACTGTGCCTAAGTGTGCAAGGCCGTATACTGTTCCGTCATACATCTTCTGATCTGCCCACTTGTACTTATCCTTAAGCTCATCGTACTTGCCGAGAGGCTCGAAGAAGTTTGAAAGATCGGCGAGCTTAACTGTATCGGGTATCATGAGTACATCGCCGTATTCCTTGGTGCTCATCATTGTCGAAACGTCATCTGCGTAGCTCTTGAATGACTGATATTCAACAGTGCAGTTGTACTTTTCTTCAAAAGCGTCTGTCATCTTGTCGAGTGAGCCGTCATCCTTACGGTCTGTACGGTGAGTAAGAACCTTGAGTGTGATCTTTTCGCCCGAAGGTGTAGTAGAAGATTCTTCCCCCGATGTCGCAGAACTGTTATCTTCTGTCTTTGATGAAGATGAAGATGATGTACTGCCTGATGTTGATGATGTTGCATTGTTACTGTTGCAGGCTGCCAGCGAAACTGCTGTGCTTGCCGCAAGGATACCTGCGAGTATCTTCTTTGCTTTCATGTGATAATTTCCTTTCTGGTCGGACAGTGCTTAGCCACTGGTCCTTAGTTGATAGTTAATGAATTTAGCTTATGTTTATTAAGCTGTTTCTGCTTGCTTAATTCACTTAAGATTATACAACATTTTAGCTAAAAGTCAATACGGCTATAGGAAATTCAGCTAAAACACATAAATTATATTTGTTTATTATGTGCATTAAAAACAAAATTCACACTAACTTAACTGTGTTACACAATTTTATTAAGTAAGTATCAGTGTAACCCGTTTTCGCACTTACAAATTCGTTTAACTAAAATTATTTTACGTTAGGTTACATATATTTCACGCTGTTTTTAGTTGTTTTTAAACGCTGTTAAATTCGCCCGTAAATATGATAACTCAAAAATTCCCGGCTATTCATTAAAAATAAAAGGAGATAAAGTTGCGGGTGTGGGGGAAGTGTGGTATAATAACCTCAGACTTAAAATCCGCCGGGAGCGGATTTTGCCGTGCAAAAGCACGGCTTGCGGCGCACCGCGCGTCTGAGAACATTTTACCATTAAATCTTTTGTCTGACGACAA
>ULZQ01036235.1_pt1 | contig 13080 bp, 8 predicted proteins | sample 1963261 | NCBI WGS metagenome assembly ULZQ01 (sample SAMEA4835893, study PRJEB28245) | human gut metagenome | biome: gut microbiome; material: fecal sample | place: Denmark | collected 2008 | reverse complement strand
GCCCCTTGTCACACAAACTACCGAAGCCTCTAAAAAATTCGGTTTCAAATACTTCCGTACAATCGACAGCGAACCGGCGTTGAAATATCAGGATCACATTGACGCTGGCTATGTCAGCGACGCATCGGCATATCAAAATGTGATCGACCAGCTTAATCAATCTGACGGAGAATCCCAGTTTATTCAGTTGGTAACCATGCAAAACCATTTGCCATACGGGGACTACTATACCAATAATGAATTCAAAGAGGCAGATACTTCAACAGGTCTCGATGAAAACGAAAAAGTTCAGATTGATACCTATGCAAAAGGCATCAGTTATACCGATCAGGCCACGGCCGCATTCCTCGATCAACTAAATATGATAGAACAGCCAATTACTGTCATTTTCTACGGAGACCATCTTCCCGGCATCTACACATCAGAAGCAAAGTACAAAGAAAATCAACTCACTTTACACGAAAGCGATTATTTCATATGGTCCAACTCTTCTTCTTCGAGCGCTGGTTCAAAGCTATCGCCCGAAGAAAGCGATTACTCGTCTTCGAACTTCTTTATGGCTAGCGCAGCAGAACACATGGATGCGAAAGTCACGCCTTTCCTAGCTCTGCTTACAGAAGTACATCAATCTGTACCAGCAGTCGGCAGATTCGCCTCGACCGATGCCGACTGGGGTACTGGGTCAACTAGCTATCTGGATTCTTCTGGACAGTTAATAAAAAAGAAGAATCTATCATCAGAAGCAAAACATCTACTGGAGGATTATCGTCTGGTCCAGTATGACCAGACCGCAGGAAAAGGATATCTCAGCGAAAACTGGTTTAATCGAGTGCCATAAAAAGGAAACGGCAGCCAGGATGCTCTGGAGGAAAAACAAGAACGTATACTAATGTTATGTCTGCACTAGAAGAAAACCAAGAATGGGAAGCAGTTAATAGAATTGTTTTCCCAACTACAGACGCGGAAAGTACGCTTCCTCTCTACGTTGTCAATTGGACACCGTCGCACCCAGATCCAGCTCTATTTGATGCCCGAGAATCTCTGGAAAAAGTCGCTTTCTCAAGTTTAAGTAAACGACAGCTCTCGGGGACTCTCAGGAATGGGATCTTTTCAGCACAAGAAGCAAGTAAAACAGAGCTTCCCGCGGGATCAGTTTTAATTAAGTCTCGAACTTCAATTGAGTTGTCGGCAGGTCAGCACATCTCATTGTGCACTTTCTTTAACGCATTTCCGGCAAGTTACTGGCAACGCTGGACCAAAGTTACCAATGTACGTTTTATTGCGAAAGTTGGCGGCGTCGGACGTATCGTCGTCATGAAATCATCAGCCCGAGGAATCCCCTCTACTGTTACCACAATTCCTGTGGCACAAGAAGATGAATTCGTCGAAGCCGACATTAGCTTATCTGGCTTCATGGATGGCGGATTCATTTGGGCTGATATGGAATCTGCTTCGAATGACTCTTTGACCGTTACCGACGCCCAATGGCAGGTCCCCACCCAAGAAAGGCGCGCCCCTCACAACTCGTCTCTTTCAATTGCGATCACCACATTCAATAGACCGTCATACTGTTTGAATCAACTTCAAACCATTGCCGCCGAAAAAAACTTACGAGATCATTTAGATACAATTTATTGCGTCGATCAAGGAACAGATCGAGTACAAGATCAACCCGATTTTCAGCAAACGAGAGAACTCCTAGGGCAACAACTAACATATATCCTGCAAGACAATTTAGGCGGATCTGGCGGTTTCTCACGAGGGATGTATGAAACAGTCAGGGCCCAGAAAAGTGCATATGTTTTACTTCTTGATGATGACGCAATCACCGAACCTGAAGCCATATTAAGAGCCCTTCAGTTTTCCGATTACGCTACCAGACCAGTTCTCGTTGGTGGTGGAATGCTGCATCTGGACAATAGAACTGTACTGTACTCTTCCGGCGAGCGCTTTGACGCAAGCTCTGCAATGCCAGCACCAGCCACCGGCACACATTACAATCATGATTTTGCTGTAAATCCGCTAAGGGATACTCCTGAACTGCATAAGAGAATCAATCCTGACTTCAACGGCTGGTGGCTATGCCTCATCCCCACGGAAGTCTTGAAGAAAATTGGTCTTTCCATGCCGGTTTTCATTAAATATGACGATGTGGAATTCGGCTTGCGTGCCAAAGAAAACAACATTCCGACTATATGTCTTCCCGGTGTCGCCGTATGGCACCAAGCATGGCATGATAAGGATATTTCCAGAACTTGGGAGGAGTATTTCGCTCAAAGGAATCGTTGGCTCTGCACTCTTATGCATTTCCCCGTACCAAGCAAAAAGTTTGCTTTCCGAATGCTTTATGAAGATGCTCATCTAGGGACAAAGCTTCTTTATTCTGCCATGAAGTTAAACCATATGGCACTTCGCGATTTGACCGAGGGGCCGGAATATATCGTCAGATGCCTCCCGCAGAAACTAGCAGAAGTTCGTAAAGCAAGAGAAGGTTTCACAGATAGTCTTGTTCTGCATAATCTCGACGATTTTCCAGCGGCACTTGCAGACTATGAACCGACATTCATTCCGTCGGATCCCAAAACCGTCACGAAGATGGGGCTCAAATCCGTTATTTCTGCATTCTTTTCTCAATCGAGCGGAATAAAAGACGCTCACCCTCAAGTATCCATCATGTCTAAGGATGCAATCTGGCCGGCTTTTAACAAAGTATCGTCGGCACTTGTAACTACTGCTGACGGAAACGGAGCGGCCTGGTTCAAGCGAGACAGCAAGTTGTACCGCAAGGAGCTTTTCCGCTGCGTACATCTAGCGGCCAATATCTTGAAGCAGTGGAAAAAGCTTTCTCGCCTTTATCGAGAGAGCGATTTCTGCAGCATAAATACTTGGCAACGAATTTTCAATCAATCAAGTAAATAAAAGCAGTGAGTGGCGGTACATCAGAGTCGGTTCTCGACGTGTACCGCCACTCGCTGTTTTTACTTTGCAGCTACTTGTGGATAATCAACTCTCGGATTGAACTTCCACGCTTCAATCATCTTTTTGTACATCTTTTTTCTCAACGGCTTTGCAACATTTCCATGTCGCATACCGTTCCAGACCAGCGCGCAAAAACGTAAATACTGATAAAAACCTTCATGATGCAAGTGATAGGAAGCCTCATTACGAACTCCGTAAGAGAACTTCCAAGCGTTTTTCTCATCAATCATGGAGAAGTTAACTCCCCGATTAACACCCATATCATGGAGAACGACACTGTCAAGTACCTGCACGCCAGGGCAAGACTTCGTTATACGAAGCGTGTACTCAGCATCATCGAACCAAATGAAGTATTCCTTATACGGCAAGCCAAAAGCTTCCATCACCCAACGTGGGATTAAGACAGAAACGAAGGAGCATCGGGAAACCATGACAATGTCAAGTCCTTTAGCTTTCAACCTTCCCCAATCCCATGTCGGAATCGGATTATTCATTTCCGAGATAGTTCCGTCAATAAACTTCACCATGGAACAGGCAAAAGGTACGTCAGGCCCCAGCTCCGCTACCGCGCTATCGTACCCGAGCACCAACTTATCTAGAGCATCAGGTTCCGGATAACCGTCATCATCAAAAATCCAAGCGTAATCAGCGCCCAGCTCATAGGAGCGACGCATGCCAGCAGAAAAGCCGCCTGCACCACCCTCATTTTTCTCAAGCGTGACAATATCCAACTGCATGGAATCTGACAAGGCGAATCGCTGAGCATACTCCTTCAAATACTCCGCGGTTCCATCCGTTGCAGCATTGTTAACAATGACCAACATCTGCGGAAGTCTCGTCTGCGATTCAAGCGAAGCCAAAACTTTTTTCAACTTCTCAAGACGGTTATATGTTACGACAACGGCCGCTACTTTTCTCACGTCTGTTGACATCAGTCGTGCCACTCCTTCAACATCTTCTTGAAATATGTCTCAGCAGATTCAAGCTCAGAGAACTTCTGAAGACGAGCAAGTTCACTCTCCCAAAGCTTCCTGCGATCTTCTTCATTATTCAAAATATGAGATAGTGCGGATTTTGCGTCATGTACAAAGTTTGAAGTCATACGACGGCACAATCCTTTTGGAGGAATCAGAGTTTCCTGAGACCCTACGTTCGCTGAAATGACAGGCACGCCAGCGCTAATGGCTTCAATACTCGTTAAGGTGATGCCTTCGTTAATTGACGAGATGAGTAACGCATCCGCATCCCGATATGTCTGAGCGACAGGAGCATCCAGCGCTCGGCGCTCTATGACTTCTTCCAACCCATATCGTTTGATCATCATGTCGGAAAAAGCATCCATATCTCCATTTCCTTGCATGATGAAACGAACTTTTCCAGGATAAGCCGCATTCACAGCTTTAGCCGCAAGAATGAACGCCTCAGGTCGTTTCTGACGAACCATGCGACCAATGTAGGCCACAGTAAAAGGCTTCGTCTTATCTCGCTCTTTAAAACTTGGAGTCTTAGCATCAGCAGTCAGGCCAACCAAAGGAGCATCTACGACTTTCTCTGGAGCAATCTGATGATCGTTGATTAACCAATGTTCGAGTTGGGGGGAAATGACATGGTGCAGGTCAATCCACTCATCATGAGCTACGGATTCCTTGGGGAACCCACCGTGGAAGTAATACTCCACAATATGCAAAGAATCAACAATCCTTGTCTTCGGAAAGTGCGTCTTGACCCACCAAGCGTTGTCGTACATCCACTGACAATGATGAATCAGAATACCGGCAATATCGAACTGCTCAAACAATGCACGTAGCACGGGGGAATCACCTGGACGCTCCTGCACAGGCATGGTCATAGGCAACAAAATAGCATCATCAAATGTCGGATCAGCAATCCATGGCTGGTGTCCATCACGATCAGTGATAACAATTGGGATAAAGCCTGCATCACGAACAAGCTTCACTGTCTCCAGAGCCCAACGTTCCGCCCCGCCAGCTTGGAACCAATGCATAGCAACAACTACCGCTCGAGGACTTCCTTTTGGAGCCCTCCCCGGTGTAACTTCAACCCACGGATGTTGAACTTTTCCAGCTTTATTAACATTATCCGCATTTCGAGCCATGGTCATTGGGATTGACTTTTTTCCAACATGCTCACGCATCGTACGTTTAGCATCTCGGAATACGTCGAAGGCTGTAGGCATGGATGATTCCAAAGTATTATAAAGTTTGACAGCCTTACTGTTGACTGGATGATTTAGCTCGACATCTCTATCCGTCGCATCATCCGGCGTCAACAAGATATGACGGACATTATGATCAAGAATCTGGTCATCACCTGCAAAATAGTGGGGAGAGAAATCAGTTTGATTTCTGCTGACAGAAGTAGCCTTAAAAACCATAAATGGAACAAGCCCCATTTGTTCGGTAATGTCCCCACTAAGAGTAGAGGTATCTGTTAAACGCGGATACTGCCATTTTTCGCCCATATACAGCTTATACGTCAGAGTTCTCCCCGGTTGGATCAGTGAATTATAATCCACCGCACCATAAACCAGCCTTTGCATACGCTTGCTAAGATTTTCTATCTGCGCAGCGTCCTTCTCATCAACCTGGAAAAAATGTCGCATAAGCAACAGCGTAGTCCACTTTTACTATTAAAGATCATTTCAGCTCGCTTCAACACATAATGTCCGAGTCTGCCCCTTGGTCGAAGAAATCAGCATGCCATACTTTCAGAAGACGTATGATTCTTTCTAGCTAAAACGTTCGGTAAGGAGAAGTATGTCCCTATTACAAAGAATCAAACAGCATCTTTTGCCGCCGTCGTCACGTTCCTTCCACGCATTTGAGACGAACGCCAATTCCGAGATGCACCAATTACGTCTCGAGAATGCCTCACTCATGCAACAACTTGCCTACATGTCCGATCAGCTCACCCAGATTACAGAACAAGTCAACCAGGTACAAGCTGAGCATGCTTATGAACAGCAACGTGACATGATGTTGTTCTGGGCAGAATACCAAAAACCTTCTGAATCGCCCATCGCAGCTAAGAAAAGGTTCTTCCGATCCCTTCCCAAGGCAAAAGGCAATCTTCAGCTTCTCCAAGATAACCAAATTAAACTATTCAAGGAATTTGATAGCATCTGCCGCAACAACGGGATTATATATTGGGTAGGATCTGGGACCCTTCTTGGAGCATATCTTTATGAAGACATCATCCCGTGGGATGACGACATAGATGTTTTTATGACACGCAGTCAGATAGCACAGCTGCAGGAACTTCTCGAATCCGATTGCACGTACAGGATAACCACACTCTGGGATTGGCATGTTCCCTGTAAGCAAATTCGATTCTGTCTTCAAGACACGAACAATCCTGCATTCATCGACTTATTTCCACTGGATCTGACTAATTCCGATCCAGAATACGCATGGAATCGCGTTTTAGAGGAAAGAGCGTCTTTCGTCAAAGATATTCGGAACGAATTCCAAGGTACCGAATGGGAAAGCATACCTTACCTACCAACAACTCATCCGATTACCAAGAACATAGAAAGACTCTATCGTGAACATGTAGCTTCATTGCATGATGACATTAACTACGTTTCATCCTTCGAAGATGCCACAGGACTGACCCGCGGCATAGAGAACATAGATGAGCTACATTCCACTGGACCCTACCCAATCAATGATTGGATACCGACGCAGGACATGAAGTATCGAGACTTCTCTGTGATGGCGTGCTCTGCATGGAACACATATCTCACTCGTCATTATGGCAACTACTTTAAAATTCCAAAAGACATCAATTCACACGAACATGTTGCCAATGATTATTTGAATTCAGAGGCAGTGCAGAATTCCATGCATCGCTATCTCGGCAAATAGACGAATGAGGGGTGTGAGCAAAATATGCATTTATTCACACCCCTATCGACTTATCTAATCCGTTTTATCTGTAATGCATTATCATTCAATAATGCATATTCACGATTGTTTTCGTCTCGCACTGCAAAAATACAAGAGTTGTCGTCATTCGTGAAGGCAACCATATCCGTGAGTTTAGGATTCTCTACGTTTTGGGTACGCAGGGACGCAACAAGTTTGAATTCTCCGTTGTTAAAAAGGGTCAACGGCACTTCAAACTTCACCTTACAATGACCATGCTGATTCAGCTTAATCACATTGGCTCCAGTATCGTAAGTGACTCCGCCACGCCTTATGTCGTGCATAGCAATTGCAAGATAATACGAATTTGGCTCGTCATACTGGTATTCCACTTCAAACTGGAACGTATCATCGCACGTCAGAATCTGCTTACTAAGCGCATTAATCCGCAACATTGGGACTCTGGCGTTCAAACCTGTTGGATATTCATCCGCTTTGTCATTATCCGTGTCACGTTTATCAGCACGCATATTTTCCAAGGTATAGCGGTTAGCAACATCATCTTTATTCCCGTTAACGATGACTTCGCCATCTTTAATAAGAACCGCCTTATTGCAGTATTTTTTCACTGCGCCCATATCATGCGTCACTAAAATAACGGTCTTTGTCGGATCTTTTTTCACCTTCGCGAAATAGTTATCGCACTTACGCTGGAATGCTTCATCACCGACAGCAAGAACCTCATCCAGAACCAGAATGTCGCCCTTAGCTTGGATAGCCACAGAAAACGCTAAACGAACTTGCATACCAGATGAATAGTTCTTTAGCTTCTGATCCATGAATTCTTCAAGCTCAGCAAACTCGACGATGTCGTCGTACATGTCTTCGATTTCTTCACGGGTAAAACCAAGCAAAGCTCCGTTGAGAAAAACATTCTCTCGACCGGTCAACTCAGGATTAAAGCCGACCCCAAGCTCGATGAAAGGAACGAGCTTACCCTTTACCTCAATACTTCCGGAATCCGGAACATATATGCCGGAAATCAGTTTCAACAACGTTGACTTGCCGCTGCCGTTACGGCCTACAATTCCAAAGAAGTCACCTTGGTGGACTTCAAAATTGATGTCTCGAAGCACATGCTGTTCTTTGTAGCCTTTGATGCCTCTGGTCCAATTAATGAAGGCCTGCTTCAAACCGCTCGCTTGCTCTGTTGGAAGTTTGAAGTATTTGCCAACATGCTCAACTGAAAGGACAACCGGACGATCCACTTCCTTGATGGAAGCAGATTGAGACTGTGTATTAAGCATCACATGACCTCCGCGAATTTACGATTATGCTTCCGGAACACATGCACGCCCAGCGCAAGCAGCAGGAACGCGAGAATAACAGGAATGACCGCAATCAAAGGATTTCCTACAAGCGTCCATACGGTAGGCTGCGTTTCTGGGGCAATCAGATTGTGCCGAATATCTTGAATCGTCTGCGCAATCGGATTGAGGAGCTGTATTTTCGCAATAATCAAGCCCCATTTGCCCAAAGAATCGTTATCCATCACCATGGAAAGTGGATAAATAACCGGAATCGAATAGAACAGTACCTGCTGCAGAACTTCCCATAGGTGAGCGATATCGCGGAAATAGACATACATCGTCGCCATCAATAAAGCTGCGCCCAGTGCCAACACATATAATTCAATGAAATTTAAGGGCAACAGCAAAACTCTCCAAGTGAACTGGATTTTGGAGAAGATAGCAAAAATCACAACCACTAAAAGATTGATACCCAAACTGATCAATGCACCAATAGTGGCAGAGACAACCACAATATAGTTCGGGAAATGTATCTTCCGAAGCAAGTCACCACGATCCACAACCGCTCTCAAACCAGTTGCTGTGGCTTCTCCGAAAAACTGCCACGTACTAATTCCAAGCAGCAGAACAACTGGATACGTCGGTGTTCCGTCCGACATGCGTAAGAACTTCGCAAACACTACGTACATCACGCAAAAAAGCATCAATGGACGCAGAACGGACCATGCAACTCCAAGAAACGACCCCTGATAGCGGAGCTTAAAATCCGTCTTGACAAGCTCTTTCAACACTACCAGCGAATAGTGGTAGCGCTCTTGAATCCTCTTCACAAATATATTCACAAACACTCATTCTATCGGTGTAACGGTAGAAGAGCACCTATTGTTTCTCTTGTTTGCAAAACATGAACTTTCTGCCTCTTACGATTTTCCTTTACCCTCCGTCTTTCCAATCGCGGTTTTCTTGTTCAGCGACTGAAAATCGTACACGGCACGGGCCATGTTCTCTTCCAAGAAGCCCGAATACAAAGTGCGCAGAAATTCGGGCCTTATCACAGGACACCGGAACAGACCGAAATTGAGTATTATGCGAACCAAGCGGCGCAAGCCGCCTCACTATAAGGACGGGACAAAAATCAAGCCACTTCAACATTCCTGTGCCAGCTCCCTAGGCTATACTTCTTTGGAAGAAGAGGACTCAATATTAGCAGGAGAGAATGTGAACAAGCACAGGGACTGGCGTTTCGAGCTCTTACGCATCATTGCAATGTTTCTCATTGTTGCAACCCATTTCTATGCAGCTGACAACTGGTCGATACATACCGATCCAAACCTATCCAGAACATGGGCATCCGCCGCTCATGATTCCCTTGCAATGTTCGGCCAAATTGGAGTATCTTTTTTTATTTTAATTTCCGCCTATTTTCTTGCATTCAATAAAAAGAATCCAATTCCGCGTCTTATAAGACTTTGGATTCAAATTTTTATTTACTCTGCAGGCATATTTGTTATATATGCCCTATTAAGAAGAACCCCACTTATACCCACAAACCTCAGGGAAGAAATATCCCCCAATATGGTTCTTACTTCCTTTTTTCCAATTACATTTAATGCATACTGGTTTATGAGCGCATTTTGCGTTCTTATATTACTAGCTCCTTTTATCACTATTTTATTCGATCAGTTATCGAAAAGACAAACACTTGTCCTAATTTCCATAATGTTTTGGATGACTTTTGTATGGAAACTTCTCAATCCAACAAACCAGTATTTCACCGACGTGATTTATCTTACAACCATTTTCATGATTGGTTCTTTTATTCGTAGATACATATCTGAATTCCCTAAGATCAAAATATGGCATCTTCTTATCACAATTATCTTAGGCTTTTTTGTCTGTATTTCTTGTACTTATTTTATTAAATCCGAAGCTTTTCTATCAGAATATGGTTATAATGCCAATATTCTTACAGCGGGACCTGGAGCTTCCCCGATTATCCCCGTTATTATTGCTACAGTCATCTTCATTTGGATAGTCCAGAGGGAGCAGAAACAAGCTCCGAAGTTGTTAGCGAACTTCATCCTCTGTGTTTCTCCTGCAACTTTTGGCGTATATCTCATCCATGAGAATTTCCTATTCAAGCAAATTCTCTGGCACTATATTTTTCTTATTCCGGAATCCTCTGGCTCCCTAAAAATTATCATTTCCATATTCATTATTATTCTGTTGTATGCAGCATTAATGACGCTGAGCTGGATTATTCTTAATGTTCTCATTAATCCTCTTACAAGGAAGCTCATACATCGATAAAGGCTGCAAACATTTTCTTGAAGGTTGTTTAGCCCTAAAATACATCATATAGTATATATACGGCAGAATTAAATAATTCTGCCGTATATTTTATATTGCTATTTTATATAGTCTCATATCTCCCTGAGACAACACAACGGTGAATCCCTTAGTTTTATCGGTAATGTTGTCAATGCCTTCCCAGTTATGCTTTGAATAACTGGCATAGATGGACTGCATCAAATCATCATTATCTTTAACGTTGCTGAAATCGCTTCTGTCCAAAATAAGTAGATACTTTGCCCCGATCCTCTGGACAGCTCCCCTTACTCTAGGGTTTTCCGCGATCTTATTCAACGATTGGCGTATCTGACAATTATCTTTAGTCGGGGATCCCATCCAATTCCCCTCCCACGCTTTGTAGTACACATTAAGGCCATCTTGCGCCCACGCATAAGCACTGCCGTCATAAGGCTGATTAAGGACGACCTCCCCTTCGGGAACGATCTTCTTAACTTTCGCAACAAAAGCAGACTCTGCAGCAGAGTAGCTCTTCGGCTGATCAGGCGAATTCCAGTAGCTTATATCTCTTGTAATGGCACCGAACGGAGTGACATAATTCCCTTTACCGCTAAGGTGGAACGAGGGGAAAAAGTTGACAACAACAATAAGCAAAATGCAAATCATTGATAGAAGACGCTGATTTTTAGCGTTCTTTACGCCAATCAGAGTTTCGGGAACCACTTCAGCAACAGCTGCAAGAACATTCCATAGACCAATTCCTGCTAATACAGCCCCATAAAATACCGCAGAGGCACCCAAGCGATACTGATCGTGGTACCAGAATCCAGTCAAAACATTTTTGAGGAATCCCTCAGTGGAGGAACTGATAGCGTAAAAAACGCACATAATTAAATAAGCGCACGTCATCCACAGCATGCGTCTGTGGAAAATAGTGTATACAGCTCCAACGAATATAAGAATTCCAAGTAGAATCTGCGGCTCCGCATCATGGAAGCCCACGAAGGCGACATCAATAAGAGACTGCGTTTTCCCTTCAAACGACGGCCACTGCCAAGTCACCGTTCTCTGCATAAATTTCGCATTGTAAAGCAAAGCCCAAAACCCAGCTATTGCAGCCGCTAAGACTACACCGACTATCGAGCCTACGACCTTACGATTCTTCGTCACTTTGAAATACGTCAAATACGCTGGAATTTGAAGGAACAGATAGGGAACAACCAGCAGACCAATCGTAAAGACTGCATTCGGCTGCGTCGCCGCTACGCCAACAATCGACCATACAAAAACAAGAATCATAAAGAGACGTTCCTTGAGCGTTCTCTTCGCCTCGACCATATTAAGCGCCAGAATAATCACCAAAGGCGCAACGCTGAAGGAAAGCAAATTCGAATAGAGCGGACCGAACGTGAGGAATCTCCATGGAAAAGCCGCGAACATCGGCACAGTAAAGGCACCTGCAATAATAAAGTTGCGATTGTTCTCGCTTACTCTACTCATTAAAGCAAACATCGAAATTGGATATATCAAGCTCAGAATAACCGCTATGCTTGCATTAATGCAGATCGGAACAGCTTCTCCAGTCAGCGAAGCCGCCAAAGCAACCAACGAATGCCATCCTGTTGGATAGAACGTGGAGCCAGAAGTTGCTACAATATCTCCCGCTTTCACCGTTGAAAAATCACCGCTGATAAGGAATTTCTGAACAATTCCCATATGCCACGCATTATCGTACAGCTGCGTGTACGAATTGGGCCCATGCATATGCAAGCAGAAAATCACTGATGTAACAATCGCACCAACCGCAACATACAGAGCCAACATTCCCCAATACGCATGCGTATTGGATAAATACGATAGCGAACAGCTAGTTCTTTCTTCTCTTTTTCTTTTCAGCAATAGTGAAAGGAGAAAAGCAACAGCCGCTATAGCAAGAACCGGCAGAAAAATCGTACGCCAGCTCCCACGTATGCCTAAACTGGATAAAATTATTTCAATAATTGCATACAGCGCTAAAACTAGGGGCGGAGCAAAGACGAAGGCATTTATTGATGACTGCCCAAAGGTCCTCAACAAGAAAAAACCTGGCATATACAGAATTAATGCCACCACCAAAATAGCGGCAACGAACCCGAGCCAAATCATCTTTTTGCCCTCCAGCTGCTGTCTTACCTTAAAAAACGGATCACAACGCTTCTAAAAGAGCTAGGCCGAGAACAACAAGGCACATGAACAAACAGATTCCACATTTTAAATGTGCGCATTAGCCCGACAATGAATGCTCGTATCCCGATCACGACCTGTCATTTACCTTCTAGAAAAACGTCTTAGCCAAGAATACCGAAATCCAAGGATAAACACTGAGCAAAAAATCACTGCGACGTTAGTGGCACCACGCACCATCATGCTTATGCAAATCATAACAATCAATGTCGAAGGCTATACTGAGATTCCATGCACGAGAAAACTCAACCAACTGTCGCAGTGCTTCTCCCCTGTTATAACGAGGAAGTCACCATCGGCAAAGTAGTACGCGATTTCAAAATAGCACTGCCGAATGCCGATATCTACGTATACGACAACAACTCCACCGA
>ULZQ01002991.1_pt1 | contig 13230 bp, 8 predicted proteins | sample 1963261 | NCBI WGS metagenome assembly ULZQ01 (sample SAMEA4835893, study PRJEB28245) | human gut metagenome | biome: gut microbiome; material: fecal sample | place: Denmark | collected 2008 | reverse complement strand
AATATTTGTCACATTTTCAGTTTTCTGTGTTTAGAGGAGAAATAACACCATCGAAACTCGTCGAGTTGAAAACTGAGTTAAATCGTGTAATTGATAAAAATGAAGATTTTATTTGTATTATCAAAGTGATGAATGATGATGTCTTTGGGGAGGAGGCTTTGGGAAAAAAGGACATTGTAACGGGCGAAACTCTGATCCTGTAGGAGAAGCAGAATCGTTGAAAGTAAAATAGGGGAATTGATTTACCAGGTGATTTTTTGTGTGTTCCGTTATAAACCCTTTAGAAATAAGGGAAAATGAGCATATTAGGAATGGCTATTAAGTTTGACTTACACTTGGAAAAAATTTGAAAAAGCTGGTATTTTCAAGGAATTTGAGATATAGTAAAAACGGAAAAGCTGATAAAAGCGTTGGATTAATAGAAACATGAGATGTATTGAAATGATTCAGCGGTATAGACCGATTCTTCCAGACTGAGATTAATAGAAACATGAGATGTATTGAAATCAAAGTATTTCATCCGTTCATCTTCCGACACCCCGCGATTAATAGAAACATGAGATGTATTGAAATACGATATTCGGCTGACTGCAACCCATGATTTCCGGATTAATAGAAACATGAGATGTATTGAAATATTCGTCTCTTGTCATTATATGCACCTTGCTTTCAGATTAATAGAAACATGAGATGTATTGAAATAGCCGTCTCTTTCGGAAATATCCTCTGGGTTCACATGATTAATAGAAACATGAGATGTATTGAAATGATAATCAAGGTGCCATAGACTGGGCACAGGTTGGATTAATAGAAACATGAGATGTATTGAAATTTCCCCCAGCCGCCGCGCTCCATAATATAGGCATCGATTAATAGAAACATGAGATGTATTGAAATTTGCGAGAGGGCAACAGAGGAATATATGCATTAGCGATTAATAGAAACATGAGATGTATTGAAATTTATTATTATCTTCTGGCGCCTCACTGTCGTGATCGGATTAATAGAAACATGAGATGTATTGAAATAAATAGCTGTCCTCTGCCAGTGTAGGACGTCCGAAAAGATTAATAGAAACATGAGATGTATTGAAATACGGATATGAACGAGGACTTGGTTGAACCTCGCCCGCGATTAATAGAAACATGAGATGTATTGAAATGAATGCATGGAAAAAGGCAAAGCAGGATAAAGTTAGATTAATAGAAACATGAGATGTATTGAAATGAGTCCAATTTGGCAGTATTGGGATCGTCCTTGCCGATTAATAGAAACATGAGATGTATTGAAATCGAATAAGGAGCTGACGGAAGGCTACAAGATTACGATTAATAGAAACATGAGATGTATTGAAATGACATTCAGCCTCCTTCATTCCCCACTTTATCAGAGGATTAATAGAAACATGAGATGTATTGAAATTTACTCATGAAGATATTCCTCTGTCCCAGAGAAAGCGATTAATAGAAACATGAGATGTATTGAAATTTGAGTATTTCGTCCCGGAAGAAGGCACGAAAACGATTAATAGAAACATGAGATGTATTGAAATGGTTAATTAGGCTTTCCGGATTATTCCGAATACTCCGATTAATAGAAACATGAGATGTATTGAAATTATCCGCATCACTTCCCCAGTAGGGCAGCTTCCAGACGATTAATATAAACATGAGATGTATTGAAATTACTCTATGATTTCTTTGTACGATCTCGGAGTTCTGATTAATATAAACATGAGATGTATTGAAATACCTTTCGCTTTGCCAATTCAACAGCGGCCTTTGTGATTAATATAAACATGAGATGTATTGAAATTCTCAACCAGGCTCTCCTGCTCTAATGTCACAGTGATTAATATAAACATGAGATGTATTGAAATTGCTGGAGTGTTACGCACAGGTTGTCCAGGAGACAAGGATTAATAGAAACATGAGATGTATTGAAATTTGTCTTTGCCTGCCGTTCCGGCTTACAGATTCCGATTAATAGAAACATGAGATGTATTGAAATTCCTCTGCGACGGGCAACTGTGGAGCATCCTCTGCGATTAATAGAAACATGAGATGTATTGAAATGAATTTTTGTCGACAGCGCGAGTGGCGTATGAACAGATTAATAGAAACATGAGATGTATTGAAATATGGAGTTGGCTGTGCCAATCTTGTTGATACCGGATTAATAGAAACATGAGATGTATTGAAATCAGAATTTGCATTTCCTCCATTGGGAGGAGTTTTTACGATTAATAGAAACATGAGATGTATTGAAATACGATATTTTTCCCTTCATATACATCCGGTGACTCGATTAATAGAAACATGAGATGTATTGAAATTCTCCCAGCCACGCACGCGGCACGCTTCTGTAGTCGGATTAATAGAAACATGAGATGTATTGAAATGCAAACACATCTACCAACTCTCGCATCTGTTTTCCTGATTAATAGAAACATGAGATGTATTGAAATCTACTACACCATGACAGAAAAGGACGCTGAATAGATTAACAGAAACATGAGATGTATTGAAATTCAGCTGCGCTTTATAGTCCTTTATTGCCTGTTCTGGATTAATAGAAACATGAGATGTATTGAAATGCAGTCATCATCTATTGGCGAAGTAAAAAAGCAAAGATTAATAGAAACATGAGATGTATTGAAATCTGTACTTTTTCAAGCGTTCTTCCTGTTCCCCGAGGATTAATAGAAACATGAGATGTATTGAAATTCCATTGTGATCTGGTTCTTTTCCAACTCATTTTGATTAATAGAAACATGAGATGTATTGAAATGTACATCGCCGATCATCACGGCTCCTGTCAGGTCTATGATTAATAGAAACATGAGATGTATTGAAATATCTGCTGCTGCAGCCATGTTGCGCGCGCTGATCCGGATTAATAGAAACATGAGATGTATTGAAATAAACTTCTGGATGGCACATAGTACATTCGATCGCTGGATTAATAGAAACATGAGATGTATTGAAATGATAAAAACGGTCGTACTCCCCGCAATTGCAGGATGGATTAATAGAAACATGAGATGTATTGAAATAGATGTTCCTTATCCATCGTGATCTGATGGGATACCTGATTAATAGAAACATGAGATGTATTGAAATTACGGTAGTTGTGTTGTCGGACGGGGCAGCAGCCGCGATTAATAGAAACATGAGATGTATTGAAATTCGATAAGCGTTCCAAAAAGGCAAAATATGTATTAGATTAATAGAAACATGAGATGTATTGAAATCTCTAACCACGCACGTTGTGGCAATGCTTCCAGTATGATTAATAGAAACATGAGATGTATTGAAATAACCACCTTTTGAATGTCTGTACAATTCCCATCTCTGGATTAATAGAAACATGAGATGTATTGAAATGAAGACAGTAGAGTGGTGTCAGGGATATGGTTTGAGATTAATAGAAACATGAGATGTATTGAAATGCAAAAAACATCCGGATATCGTACTGGTGGACAAGATTAATAGAAACATGAGATGTATTGAAATTCTGGCAGAAGAGGGTACGCATACAGATATCGAAGGATTAATAGAAACATGAGATGTATTGAAATTTCAGTGCCGCTGTAGTGGTTGACCTGCACCACGGGATTAATAGAAACATGAGATGTATTGAAATTAAATGATGCAGATGTCGGGGAAGCGACGAAAAGCCGATTAATAGAAACATGAGATGTATTGAAATGATGATTGCAATAGTCCCCGTAATCCAATCCAATCGATTAATAGAAACATGAGATGTATTGAAATGAATGCAGTAGAGTGGTGTCAGGGGCATGGTTTGAGATTAATAGAAACATGAGATGTATTGAAATCATGATGGACATAAACATGAATCGGGTACAAAGAGAGATTAATAGAAACATGAGATGTATTGAAATAGCGTTCTGGTTGTCCCTGCTCCATTCGGATATGGATTAATAGAAACATGAGATGTATTGAAATAAATTTTCTTTTATGCTAATGAATTTCGCACCCGTGATTAATAGAAACATGAGATGTATTGAAATTTGCCAGTTCGTTGTCAAACTGTATCGCGTCTTCGGATTAATAGAAACATGAGATGTATTGAAATATGTCTTTGCAATTCTTTGCCAGCTATATCCGGTTTGATTAATAGAAACATGAGATGTATTGAAATATAGATATGGAGAGCGAAACGTATAACGTTGTCGTGATTAATAGAAATATGAGATGTATTGAAATGTGCCTCCGAACGCTTTTCGCGGAGGGAACCGCATAGATTAATAGAAACATGAGATGTATTGAAATGTTATCGTATGTGACCCATTCCGGAGAAGGAGAGGGGATTAATAGAAACATGAGATGTATTGAAATATCGTGGACAGCGGCGTTTCTACGTTGGTCTGCCGATTAATAGAAACATGAGATGTATTGAAATAACATACGGATTAACCACTGTTTTATCTTATCCGTAGATTAATAGAAACATGAGATGTATTGAAATGAATATATTGAAAGTATGCGCCGCTCCATGACAGAAGATTAATAGAAACATGAGATGTATTGAAATTTGTTCCAGGCAGATGCCATGATTGCCAGAACACGATTAATAGAAACATGAGATGTATTGAAATTACTTTGAGTTCAGGAAAAACGTCTTGTTCCGTATAGATTAATAGAAACATGAGATGTATTGAAATTCGCGGTAGCAAGAGAAGAGAGAATAAAGCGCAGGAGATTAATAGAAACATGAGATGTATTGAAATTACAATGCCTGAGCGTACTCTAGTGTCTGCAACGGATTAATAGAAACATGAGATGTATTGAAATATTGCCAACTGCATCTTCTCACGGCTCTGCAGTTGCAGATTAATAGAAACATGAGATGTATTGAAATTCTCCTGCTCTGCATCAGCTCTGCAACCAGCTCTGGATTAATAGAAACATGAGATGTATTGAAATCCTCCAGTATTTTGAGGTATCATATTTAAATAAAAGGCAATATTTTAAAATTTTACATCAAAGGCTCTACGGGATATCAAAAATCTAGTATGGTAAAAAGAGAGGACAAGAAATGCTGAACATTTTTTATGGAGATATGAAAGAAGCTGTTTACAATACGGCAGGTTATTTTAAATATGATTATGAAGATGAATGGATTGTAGATCCTTTTGTAAAGGAAATGATTCTAGACGTGGACAAATCGACCGTAATGGACAGCGGGGTAATAGACAGTCCCGTTTCTGGAAAGATACCGCCGGTTGGATTATCGGGTGGGGTAAAGACTTTGATTCTTGTTAAATTCGAAAAAGATAAGGTGTTCAATGCGTCTACCTGCGGCGACAACTGCGCAAAGTGGCTGTTAGAAATAGCAAAAGAGGAGGATCGAACGATTAATCTGCGTCATTTGATGAATTTTGGAAAGAAACCATTCAAGATTCGTATTTTAAATACAGATCAGATCGTTCATTCGATGGAAGAGCTGGTACCGATAGCAGGAGAATTTGTATAACGGAGAGTTAGGGTATGAAGGGAAAGCATAGGATTGTCGTTTCAACGAAGCGACAGAAATATGAATTTGAATTACGGCGTAATTTGACGATACTTCGTGGAGACAGTGCGACTGGGAAAACGACATTGATTGAGATGATACAGGATCATGAAAATGATCCGTTAGGAAGCCCGGTAGAGTTGATCAGTGATAAAAAGTGTTATGTGCTGGAGGGCGCTTTATGGAAAGAACAATTGGCTGGAATCACTGACAGTATTGTTTTTATCGATGAAGGAAATAGCTTTGTAAAAGCAGAAGAATTTGCAGGTGTCATTCAAAATACGGATAATTATTATGTTATTGTGTCGAGAGAGTCTCTTCCGGCGTTGCCCTATAGTGTGGAAGAAATTTATGGAATCCGGACTTCTGGAAAATATGGAACACTGAAGCAGATCTATCACGAGTTTTACAGAATATATAACTTAGATGAAACGAAAGGTGAGATAGAGCCGGAGGCTGTTGTTACAGAAGACAGTAATTCGGGATATCAGTTTTTTGACGCAGTGTGCAGAGAAAACGGTTTGACGTGTGAAACCCTGAATGGGAAATCCAATATTTTCCGTTATTTGAAAGTGCATAAGAATAAAAAGATTCTTGTCATTGCAGATGGTGCTGCGTTTGGTTCTGAAATGGATCGGGTTATGCGATTGATGGAGAGCAGAAAAAATATCGTATTATACTTGCCGGAATCATTTGAATGGTTGATTTTATCAGCAGGAGTATTAAAAAATGCTGCGATGGAGAAGATTTTGAAGAATCCATCTGAATATGTGGAAAGCAGGAACTATTTTAGCTGGGAGCGTTTTTTTACAGCGCTTTTGATAGAAGAAACAAAAGGAACTTATTTGGCTTATTTCAAACGAAACCTGAACCCGGTATATTTAAATGAGAGCATAAAAACAGCAATTTTATCCCAAATGAAAAAGATAAAGATAGATAGAAAAAAATAATGTTTCCCCAAAAAACATCCCCAGCGTTACCGCGATTATCATATAAACCGCGACGCGCTGGGGAATATTTTTCCAATAACAGGTATTCAAGCATTTAGCCGTCTTGCGCAGGCACAGACACCTGCAATGTCGAGTTTAGCGACCAGCACTCTTCACTCACATCAGCGATGCATACTGGGACATATAGAGCTTGTAATATTCTCCTTTTTGGGCCATCAGCTCATCATGTGTGCCTTTTTCCAGGATCGTTCCCTTGTCCACATACATGATGCAGGAAGAATTTTTAATTGTGGAAAGACGATGTGCGATGATGAAGGAGGTACGTCCCTTCAGCAGTTCATTTAAGCCCTTCTGCAGGATGATCTCTGTTTCGGTATCGATACTGGAGGTTGCCTCATCCAGGATCAGGATCTTCGGGTCAGCCAGAAGTGCGCGGGCAAAGGAGATCAGCTGGCGCTGTCCGGCGGACAGACGGCTTCCCCGTTCATTTACCTGTGTCTGATAACCGTTTTCCATTTCCATGATGAAGTCATGGGCGCAGACCGTTTTTGCAGCCCGGATGACCTCTTCATCTGTAGCGCTGAAGTTGCCGTAGCGGATGTTGTCCATGATTGTGCCGGAGAAAATGAAACTGTCCTGCATCATGACACCCATCTGTTTGCGGAGAGAACGGATGGTAACGCCTGCGATATCGACGCCATCGATTAAAATCCGCCCGGAATCTACGTTATAGAAGCGGCTCAACAGATTCACCAGGGTTGTTTTGCCGGCACCGGTGGGGCCTACCACTGCAAACGACTGCCCCTGGTTTGCGTGGAAGGAAACATCCTTTAAGATCGGAACGCCGGGCTCATAGCTGAAGGTAACGTGGTCGAAGGCAACATCTCCGTGGATCGGAGGCATTTCAACCGCATCCTCCCGGTCTTTGACCACAACCGGCTCGTCGATAGTTTCAAAAATACGCTCCAGATAGGAGATCGCGGTCAGCAGAGAGTTATAAAAGCCAGCCAGCGTGTTGATCGGTGCCCAGAAACGTCCGATATAAGCAGTAAAAGCGACCAGCACACCGACGGTAATGCCGGTTTCGCCGTTGATCATCCAGCTGACACCGAGCACATAGATCGCTGCAGTTGTAATTATTGAAATGATATCGATGCTGGGACCCATCGTAAAGTTGAACATAACGGCGCGCATCCAGGATTTCCGGTAGCTGCCGCTTAAGTTGTTGAAAATACCGCTGTTCACGTCTTCCCGGACGAAGGATTGGGTAACACGGATCCCGTTGATACTTTCAGCAATGTACGCGTTTAAGTTGGACTGCTTATTGCTTTGAACCTGCCATGCGGTACGCTGTTTTTTCTTGATGACAACGATAACGATCGCGAGGATTGGAAGACCGCAGAGACATACAAGCGTCAGCCGGACATTTAAGATCAGCATGAAAACGATGATAAACACCAGGTTGCACAGGTCGGTGATGGTATTTAAGATACCGTTGGAAAGCAGGTCGCTGATGCTGTTGACATAGTTTACAACACGCACCTGAATTTTACCGTGGGGGCGGTCATCATAGTAGGAGAACGGAAGCTCCTGCAGATGCTCAAAGATGTCATAGCGCATGTCGTGAATGATCTGCTGTCCGATCTGGTTGGTGTATTTGATCTTGTAGCGAAGGCTGAAGGCACTGTAAAATGCGGCAAGCAGTGTCAAAAAGCTGTAAAATGCGATTCCCTTCATGTCCTTGTTCGGGATGCAGACGTCCATGACCTTCTGAAAAAATTGCGGAATCAGCATGGTAAAAGCGGAAGCGGAGAGCATCATGAAGCCGACACTGACAAACCGTTTCCGGTAAGGAATCAGATAAGCGAGCAGACGTTTTAACTGATTGAGGTCAAATTTATCTTCTAGGACTTCGTCCACATCATATTTATTTCGTGCCATGAGTTCTCACTTCCTTTCGTTGGCTGTAACCTGACGGTATTCTTCCTGTTCTTCTCTGGAAGGAAGCTCACCGTATTGATGATGGAACGCGCTTGCATAGTAGCCGTCATTTGCAAGCAGTTCCTGATGCGTTCCGTGTTCGATAATCCGGCCGTTATCCATAACCAGGATCTGATCAGCGTCTTTAATGGAAGAAATACGGTAGGCGATGACGAAGATCGTGCACTGGCCGTTTAATTTGCCGAGCTGCTGCTGGATATAGCTTTCTGTTTCCATATCAACGGCGGAAGTAGTATCGTCCAGAATCAGGATGGACGGTTTCTTTAACAGGGCGCGCGCAAGGGAAATACGCTGCTTCTGACCGCCGGAGAGTCCGACACCACGCTCGCCGACGATGGTATTATAGCCTTCGGGCATAGCCTTGATGAAATGGTTGGCATCTGCCATGACTGCAGCTTCGTGAATTTCCTCAAATGTACAGTTCGGACGACCGTATGCAATATTCCCTTCAATTGTATCAGAAAAAAGAAAGATATCCTGCATTGCCATGCCGATGTTGTCACGCAGATCGTAAAGGTTCCAGTCCTTGACGTTTACGCCATCTACCAGAACCTCGCCGGAGGTCGCGTCGACAAAACGGCACAGCAGGTTCATGATGGTGGATTTGCCGGCACCGGTGGAACCGAGAATGCCGACTGTCTGTCCTTTTTTCACAGAAAAGCTGATATCCTTTACGATATCCTCATCATCTGCCGTATAGGAAACATCTTTAAATTCAACATTTCCTTCCATATGTTTGCGGGAAACCGGCACAGGAGGCATTTTTACAAGAGGCTCTTCCACATAGGTTGTATAAATTTTTTCTACGGAGGTGATAAAACGGTGGGTATCATTGACCCACCAGCCTGCCATACGCAGCGGAGCGTTTAACATCCACAGATAGCCGTTGACGGTTACGAGGTTACCGATTGTCATTTCTCCGGTAATTACCATCCAGCCGCCGTAGAGCATCAGGACAACGTTTAAGACATATGCCAGAACTTCGAAGATCGGAAGGTATTTCATCCAGACCTTTGAGGAGTTCAACTGTGCGTCCATGTAGGCATCGTTTTCCTTATTAAATTTTTCAATTTCAAAGTCTTCCTTGGCAAAGGCTTTTACGACACGGTTGCCGCTGACATTTTCCTGAACGAAGGCATTCAGGGAAGAAAAGAAGTCACGGATGCGCTGGAATGTCGGTCGAACCTCTTTGGACTGTTTTGCTGTGGTGATGGCTGTAAAGGGCAGAACGATCAGCATGCAGAGCGCCAGCTTCACATTTACCGTAAAGATCATGAAGAGCGCAAAGCAGAACAGCAGGATATTTTCGTAAACCTGATAGATAATGTAAGCAACGAAGTGGCGGATTGCTTCCATGTCGCCGGTTTGACGGCTCATCAGGTCGCCTGTTTTTTTCTTGCTGTAAAAGGCGAAGTCCTCTGTCAGAAGGCGGCGGTAAACAACGTCCCGCATGTCGTAGAGCACGCCCTGCGAGCATACCTCGAAAATAACCTGATAAAAGAAACGCAGGGCACCGCGGACCAGCGTAACTAAAAGCAGGATGAGAACAAGCTTCCAAAGCAGGTCATACTGACCGCCCTGAATGACATCATCTACGATCATACCGGAAACGTAAGGGTTTACGATGGCGAGAACGGAAATGAAAGTCGTCAGGATCAGGCCGCCCAGAAGCTTGAAGCGGTACTTTCTGAGAAATCCCCAGAACCATTTCATTGGTGTCATATTTCCTTTTTTCCTCCCTTAAAAAAGTATCCATGGGCTTTGATAGGTCATGGATAAAAAAAGTGTATCGCAAAATATTTTATTTGGAATGTACAATCTTGCAGGTTTCATGTAAAATGTTGTTAAATGGTAACTGCGAGGGGACTGAACAGTTACGTTAAATGTTTTTGTGGGATGTTGCAGGAAAATAAAAGATAAATTTCAGGCATCCGGGAAGGAAGCTGGTGGATATGGAACGGGAAAACACGGTATTTCAGGATGAGCTAAATCCGACCTTCTTGTTTATGTGGAAGGGAACACGTGTGGAGGATGAGCCGAACTATCACTGCCATGAGCATCTGGAGCTGTGCTATATCCAATCCGGGACAGGAAAGCACAGAATCGGCGATACTATATATGAAGTAAAAGAGGGTGACCTGCTGGTCATCAATGAAGGAGTCTATCATCAAAGCCTGGCGGGAGAGCATAAAACGCCGGTTGCGGAATTTTACGTGGGGCTGACAGATTTAAATCTGGCGGGGCTTGGGCGCAACCACTTTCCACTACCGGGGAATTGCCCGGTATTTCGTACGGAGGGAGAGCTGCAGCGTAAGCTTTTCAAGCTCTGTATGGCAATGGAGGCAGAGCAAGAGCTTTGCCGGATCGGGCGCTATTATATGATGAAGACGTATGCCATGCAAATGCTTCTTTTGCTGCTGCGGGAAGAAGAAGAGACCGGTAAGCCGCAGAAGGCAGGTGGATGCTCCTTTGAATCCGCGAACCGGAAATATCTCGTGGAGAAGATCACGGATTACTTTGAGGATCATTATGCAGAGAAAATCTCTCTTGACCGGATCGCCGGCAATATGTATCTGAGCACCTTTTATGTGTCCAGGATTTTCAAGGCGGAAACCGGAAACACACCGATTCATTATCTGATTGATATTCGTCTGACCAAGGCCTATAACCTGCTGACGCAGAATCTGGAAATGAGCATTCAGGAAATCGCGGCGCAGGTCGGCTATGAGGATGCCTATCATTTCAGCAAGCTGTTCAAGAAAAAATATGGGGTGGCTCCGTCTGCAGTGCGGCGCAGGATACTATAAAGCAGCAGAATACGCCCATTCGGCTGAATACGGCCTGCCATAATTCATGACAATAGAATCTCGCACAGCGTGCATTCTATTGTATTAACAAAAAAGGAACTAGGGACAGGAGATCATGGAAAATCCGATTATTTTTACGGCGGAGATCATCGGGACGATCGCTTTTGCATCGTCCGGGGCAATGCTGGGTATCCGCAAAAATCTGGATCTGTTCGGGGTACTGGTGCTGGGACTGTGTGTTGCAGTCGGAGGCGGCATTGTCCGGGATATTATCCTGGGGCGGACGCCGCCGGGAGCATTCCGGGATCCGGTTTATGCGCTGGTGGCGCTGGGAACTTCCACTCTTTTATTTTTACTTGTCTATGGAAAGCAGGAGATCATGACGAGCCGTTATCTGACGATTTATGAGCAGGTTATGAATTACTGTGATGCGGTTGGACTTGGGATTTTTACTGTTCTCGGCGTATATACCGCACACGGCGAGGGCTATGACGGGATCTTCTTTTTAGTATTTTTGGGCATGATGACAGGTATCGGAGGCGGTCTGATCCGGGATATTTTAGCGGATACGATGCCGTTTATCCTGTATAAGCATATCTATGCAATGGCGGCTTTTGCGGGCGCACTGGTGTGTGTGCTTTTGATCCATATCCATCTGTATCTGGCGCTGGCAGCAGGAACTGCGGTGGTGATTGTGATCCGGGTGCTTGCGACACATTACTGTTGGGATCTGCCGCGGCCGCTGCATGAAAAAGATGCACACACGAAAACAAAAAATCTGTCCGAAAATAGTAATGCCGACGATACTTGAGCAGAATCGACACTTTTGCTACCATGAAAAGAAATTTTGTGATAGAATTGGTAAGACTGAGCTGGAAACGTAAAATGCCGCCTGTGCGGCAAAAGGAGGACAAATGGAAAACGTAAGACGGATCTATGTGGAAAAGAAGACCGGTTACGCGGTTAAGGCACAGGAACTGAAGGAGGATCTGATCGGTTATCTGAATATGTCAGGGATCGAAGATGTCCGGATGTTCATTCGTTATGATGTGGAAAATATCAGTGATGAGGTTTTTGAACAGGCATGCCGTACTGTTTTTTCCGAGCCGCCCGTGGATATTCTGTATCGCGAGACGATCGAAATCCCTGCAAACGGACGCGTATTCAGCGTTGAATATCTGCCGGGACAGTTTGACCAGCGTGCAGATTCTGCCGTACAGTGCGTTCAGTTTTTAAAAGCGGAGGAGCAGCCGATTATCCGTACCGCAGTTACTTATTTGATTACAGGAGATCTGACAGACGAAGAATTTGACAAGATCAAGGCTTACTGCATTAACCCGGTGGATTCCAGAGAGACCGGTATGGAAAAGCCAAAGACGCTCGTAACCGAGTTTGCAGAGCCTGCAGATGTCAGGATTTTAGACGGCTTTACTACGCTGGATGCAGACGGATTAAAGCAGCTGTACGATTCTCTTGGTCTTGCGATGACCCTGCAGGATTTCAAGCATATCCAGAAGTATTTTGCAGGCGAGGAAAAGAGAGATCCTTCCATGACGGAGATCCGTGTGCTGGATACCTACTGGTCTGACCACTGCCGTCATACGACGTTTTCCACTGAACTGAAAAATGTCGCATTCGGAGATGGTTTTTACCGGGAACCGATGGAAAAAACCTACCAGAGCTATCTGGATGCGCGTGCGGAGATCTTTAAAGACCGTCCGGATAAGTTTGTCTGCCTGATGGATCTTGCACTGATGGCAATGCGTAAGCTCAAAAAAGAGGGCAAGCTGGAGGATATGGAGCAGTCCGATGAAATCAACGCCTGTTCCGTTATTGTTCCCGTTGAAATGGACTACGGCGATGGTCCTGTCACCGAGGAATGGCTCGTATTTTTCAAAAATGAAACCCACAACCACCCGACCGAAATCGAA
>ULZQ01026116.1_pt1 | contig 13291 bp, 10 predicted proteins | sample 1963261 | NCBI WGS metagenome assembly ULZQ01 (sample SAMEA4835893, study PRJEB28245) | human gut metagenome | biome: gut microbiome; material: fecal sample | place: Denmark | collected 2008 | reverse complement strand
CGAATGTGCAATATGTGCCGAATGTGCGGTACTGCACGAATGTAAAAAAACACGGACAGAATATCACTTAAAAACAAGGAGAAAATAGAATGAACAAGACATATTATTTAACCACACCGATATATTACCCCTCCGGTAATCCCCACATAGGTCACTGTTACACAACGGTTGCGTGTGACACGATAGCACGCTTCAAGAGAATGCAGGGCTATGACGTAATGTTCCTTACAGGCACGGACGAGCACGGTCAGAAGATAGAGCTTAAAGCCGCCGAAAAGGGCGTTACTCCCAAGGAATACGTTGACGAGATAGTAGCCAACTTCAAGCGTCTTTGGGAAACAATGCACATAAGCTATGACCGTTTCATCAGAACAACGGACGACTATCATATAGAAACCGTACAGAAAATATTCAGGAAGCTGTACGAAAAGGGCTACATCTATAAAGGCACCTACAAGGGCAAGTACTGCACACCGTGCGAGAGCTTCTGGACAGAGAGCCAGCTTGTAGACGGAAAGTGTCCCGACTGCGGACGTGAGGTAAAAGAAGCAAACGAGGAGGCATACTTCCTCCGCCTTTCCGATTTTGCCGACAAGATTGAAAAGTTCCTTACCGAAACCGACTATTTACAGCCTAAGAGCCGTGTAAACGAAATGGTAAACAACTTCATAAAGCCGGGCCTTGAGGATCTGTGCGTATCAAGAACCAGCTTCACCTGGGGCATACCCGTTGATTTTGACAGCAAGCACGTTGTTTATGTATGGGTAGACGCACTTTCAAACTATATCAGTGCGCTCGGCTACGGCAACGAAAAGTACAACGATTTTGAAAAATACTGGCCGGCAGATATGCATATGACCGCAAAGGAAATTGTACGTTTCCACTCTATCGTATGGCCTATAATCCTTATGATGCTCGATCTGCCCCTGCCCAAGCACCTTTACGGTCACGGCTGGATAAATTTCAACGGCGACAAGATGAGCAAATCAAAGGGCAACGTTGTAGACCCGTTTGTGCTTTGCGAGCGTTACGGCGTTGACGCTGTACGTTATCAGATACTGCGTGATATGCCCTACGGCAGTGACTGCAACTTCACAAATGAGCTTATGCTCACAAGAATAAACGCAGACCTTGCAAACGATCTCGGAAACCTTGTTTCAAGAACAGTAGCAATGGCAGACAAGTATTTCGGCGGAACACTGCCCACAGACAGAGTTTCCGACGAGCTTGACAATCAGCTTATCGGTATGGCTCAGTCGCTGTGTGATACGGTTACTCCCCTTATCGAGCAGGCTCAGCACTCAAAGGCACTTGAGGAAATATTCAAGGTAATCTCCCGTGCCAACAAGTATATCGATGAAACTGCACCGTGGGTACTTGCAAAGGACGAAAGCAACAATGCCCGTCTTGCTACCGTACTCTATAACCTGCTTGAAACTATTCGTATCTGCTCGGCACTGCTCAGCCCCTTTATGCCCGCAACAATGCCTGAGGTATGGGAGCAGATAGGCGCAGGTGCAGAAGATACCGCTTTCGACAAGCTCGGCACATTCGGCGTTCTGCGTGCAGACGTTACAGTAAAGAAGGGCAGAGTTCTCTTCCCCAGAATCGACATAAAGAGCGAGATTACAGAACTTGAACGCCTTATGAAGCCCAAGACCGTAATCAAGGAGGACGAGGATCTTGACAAGGCAGGAATAATCTCTATAGATGACTTTGCAAAGGTCAAGCTCAGAACAGGCGAGATTACAGCCTGCGAAAAGATAAAGAAGTCAAAGAAGCTGCTTAAAATTCAGGTGGACGATGCAAGAGGCGGCAGACAGATAGTATCGGGCATTGCCGAATATTACACTCCCGAGGAGCTTATCGGAAAGAAAATTATATTCGTTGCAAATCTTGCCCCCGCAAAGCTCTGCGGCGAAGAAAGCAACGGTATGCTTCTTGCCTGTGACGCAGGAGAAAAAGTACAGGTAGTATTCCTCGACAAGGATACACCCAATGGCAGTACAGTAAGATAACGACACAAATATAAAGGAAAAGAACGACGGAATGAAAATAAAAGACTTATACACACCCGGCAGGACGGTGTTCTCGCTGGAGGTTTTCCCTCCCAACAAGAATTTCCCCATCGAAACGGTGTATGATGCCATCGAGGGACTTGCGGCAATAAATCCCGCATATATCAGTGTGACCTACGGCGCAGGCGGAAACCGTGCAAACCGCTCCACCTGCGAGATAGCGTCGCATATAAAGGAAAAATACGGTATCGAAGCAATGGCGCACCTTACCTGCATAAACAGCACCCGTGACGATGTTGATTTTATGCTTGACGATTTTGCCGCAAACGGAATAGAGAACATTCTCGCTTTAAGAGGCGACAACAAGCCCGATGAAGAACCGAAGAACGATTTCCCCCACGCAAGCGACCTTACGGCATATATAGCGTCAAAGGGAAATTTCGATATTGCAGGTGCGTGCTACCCCGAAACCCACGTTGACGCAGAAAGCGCCGAGGAAGATATAAAAAACCTGAAGATAAAGGTTGACGCAGGTGCTTCTCACCTTGTTTCACAGCTTTTCTTCGACAATTCCTGCTATTACGATTTTGAAAAGCGTGCAAGAGCCGCAGGCATAGACGTGCCTATCGCCGCAGGAATTATGCCCGTTACCAACAAAAAGCAGATTGAGCGTATGGTAACAATGTGCGGTGCAAGTCTGCCCTCAAAATTCGTAAAGATGATGCAGAAGTATGAGAACGACCCCGAGGCGCTGAGGAGTGCAGGAATAGCCTATGCCATCGACCAGATAGTAGACCTTATTTCAAACGATGTGCAGGGCATACACCTTTACGCTATGAATAACCCCGCTGTCGCATCACGCATCTACAACGGGATTAAGGATCTGTTATGATACTTCAGCCGATAGACAGGAACGAGGCTCTGCGTTATCTCGGCTGTAAGGACGGCACGGATAACGAGCAGATGCTCGCAATGCTCGATTTCTGCGAGAAACAGCTGCTGAAAGCCGCAAGCCCGAAATACCTCTATGCCGTATACCCGATAAGCTTTACGGACGATGGTGTCAGAATTTCGGACAGCGATATAATACTTAAAGGCAATTCAGCCGCCGCTCATTTAAAGAACTGCGACAGGATAGTGCTTATGTGCGCCACGCTCGGACAAGGAGTAGACGTGCTTTTAAGGCATCTGCAGGTATCCGATATGGCAAGCGCAGTTATCGTTGACAGCCTTGCGGGTGCGGCAATAGAGCAGGTCTGCAACAGGGCTGAAACAGAGATATTTGAAAAAGTACACTCGAACAGCCGTACATGGAGATATTCTCCCGGCTACGGTGATCTGCCCCTTGATATACAGTTTGATTTACTGACGCTTCTGCAGGCTCAGAAAAGAATAGGTCTTACCGTAATGAACAGCAATATGATGGTGCCTACAAAATCGGTAACGGCATTTATAGGGCTGTCGGAGGGCGAAGTTGACAGAAGTACAAGAGGCTGTGAAAGCTGTAATATGAAGGACAGATGCAAATTCAGAAAAAGCGGAGGTCACTGTGGAAATTAAAACATTACTTGAACAAAGAGGACTGCTGATTTTCGACGGTGCTATGGGTACTCAGCTGCAGGCTAAGGGACTTAAGACGGGCGAAACCCCCGAGCTTTTAAACCTTACCGCAAAGGATCTGCTCAAAGAAATACACCGCAGCTATATAGACGCAGGAGCGGATATAATTTCCGCAAATACATTTGGTGCAAATTCCTACAAGCTAAGCCACAGCGGTAAAAGCGTAGATGAAATTATCACCGCAGGAATAATAAACTGTAAAGAAGCGATAAAGGAAAGCGGTAAGGACGTTTTCTGCGCTCTTGACATAGGTCCTATAGGACAGCTCCTTGAGCCTACGGGAAGCCTTAAATTCGAAGAGGCTTATGACATATTCAAGGAGGAGATAGTTGCAGGCTATAAGGCAGGTGCGGACGTTGTTCTGTTTGAAACGATGACCGACTTATACGAGCTTAAAGCCGCTATACTTGCCGCAAAGGAAAACTGCGATCTCCCGATAATATGCAGTATGACCTTCGAGGAAAACGGACGTACATTTACAGGCTGTCCCGCCGAGGCGGAAATACTGCTGTGCGAGGGACTTGGTGTAAGTGCCGTCGGTGTAAACTGCTCTCTCGGTCCGAAGGAGCTTATGCCTATAATCAAAACGCTCTGTGAAAAGTCAAAGATACCCGTTATCGTAATGCCGAACGCAGGTCTTCCCGACCCTGCCACAGGCGAATATTCTATAGATGCCGAAGAATTCAGCGATTATGCCGTTGAGATAGCTGATCTCGGTGCAGGAATAATCGGCGGTTGCTGCGGTACAACACCCGAATTTATCCGCCGTACAGCCGAGAAGGTAAAGGGCAGAAAGTACGAGTCTAAGAAGATAGAGCGTGTCTGCACGATATGCAGCGGCACAAATGTTGTAGAGGTAAGCCAGCCGAGGATAATCGGTGAGCGTATCAACCCTACCGGTAAAAAGCTGTTCAAGCAGGCGCTTATAAACGATGATATAAACTATATCTTAGGTCAGGCTATAGAGCAGGTCGGCGCAGGAGCGGATATACTTGACGTAAACGTTGGACTTCCCGACATTGACGAAAAGACAATGATGATAAAGGCTGTCAAAAGCATTCAGGGCGTTACTAACGTACCTCTCCAGATAGACAGCACTATCCCCGAGGTACTTGAAGCGGCGCTGCGTGTATACAACGGCAAGCCTATGGTAAACTCGGTAAACGGCGAGGAGGAGAGCCTTAAAAACGTCCTTCCGCTCGTAAAGAAATACGGTGCGGCAGTAGTAGGTCTGACGCTTGACAAGGACGGCATACCGCCTAAAGCCGAACAGCGTGTTGCCATTGCCGAAAAGATAATAAAGCGTTGCGAGGAAATCGGTATACCGAAAGAGGATATAGCGATAGACTGCCTCACGCTTACCGCATCCGCAGAACAGCTTGCGGTAAACGAAACGCTTAAGGCTGTGCGTGCGGTAAAGGAAAGGTTCGGAGTAAGAACGGTACTCGGTGTATCGAATATATCATTCGGTCTGCCAAACCGTGAGCTTTTAAACCACATTTTTCTTACGATGGCACTTGAAAACGGGCTTGATCTGCCGATTATAAACCCCAATGTAGCGTCTATGACAGGCGCTGTAAGAGCATTCAAGCTGTTAAAGGCGATAGATGTGAACTCGGTAGAATACATCGCCGCTTACGGCAGTGACACCCCAACGGCAGTCGCAAAGCCGAAATCCTCCGAGGTAACGCTTGAATATGCCATCGACAACGGACTTAAAGCGGATGCGGCGAAGATAACCGAACAGTTGCTTACCGACACCGACCCGATGGCAATAATAAACGAGCGGCTTATCCCTGCCCTTGACAAGACAGGTACGCTGTTTGAGCAGGGAAAGATATTCCTCCCTCAGCTGATTTTATCGGCAGGCGTTGCACAGAGCTGTTTTGATGTTATCAAGGCGCACCTTGCAAAGAACAATTCCGAAACGGTGAGCAAGGGCAAGATAGTGCTTGCAACGGTAAAGGGCGACGTACACGACATAGGCAAGAACATAGTAAAGGTACTGCTTGAAAATTACGGCTACACCGTAATAGATCTCGGCAAGGACGTTGAGTATCAGGCAGTAGTCGATGCCGCAAGAAAGCACGAGGTAAAGCTGGTGGGACTGAGCGCACTTATGACCACTACGCTCAAATCCATGGAAGAAACCATAAAGCTTATCCGTGACAACGGGCTTCCTTGCAAGGTGGTTGTCGGCGGTGCGGTACTTACACCCGAGTACGCCGAAAAGATAGGCGCAGACTTCTACGCAAAGGACGCTAAGGAAACGGTAGATATTGCGAAGAAGGTTATAGGATAAAATATAAAAATACACCCTGCGGAAAATTTCCGCAGGTTGATTTTGTTATTCAAGCCATGTCCTGAACCAATTCGGACGGTATTCGGACAAATAGGACAATTTCCCGTTACGATATATTGCAAATTGTTTAAACCGGATTGTATTATCATATAAAACCGCAGTATCACAAACAGTCAACACTTTAATTAGATTTTCAAAACTTTGAACATATCTTCTATCAACATCATTATCCGGTATTCCGTGACCGCCATGTGAAACACGATGTGCAATACGATTTTTAGCAATTTCCGGTGACTCAACCCCGACATAATGCAATTCAATTATAAAGCCTTTTTCTTTAGCTTTGAGTATATTACTTATTATGCTGTTTCCGCATAATGTTGTTTCTTGATTAAAAGATATGCCTTTTTCAATATTGTTTTTAATTTTTTTCGCAGCTATCTTTCCCGCCTTAATTGAATCAGCAGGATTATCCCATCTGCCAAACTCTCTTACTATCTCATCAGTGTTTACTCTGTCGTATATTTTCAAGTAATCGAGAGTTTGATATAAAGTTGACTTTCCTGCGCCATTTACACCGGCAATAACGATATATTTTTTCATCAGAAAAGATTCCTTTCGATAACCTTTTTCTGTTTTTCCTGTAGCAAATAGTTCCAGACAGTTTCAAAGAAATTCTTTTCTTCCTGTGTTTCAGCCTCTGTTATAAGCTGTAAAAAATCATCGGAATGCAGATTTTTAAAATCTTCATATACCTTTGTGTATTTTGAAACATCGCACATACAATCGCCTCATTTCCTTATATTGCTGTAAAACAAATACAGTTAGCCGTTAACTTATTATAACAACTCTACTCCAAAAAGTCAAACGTTCAAGCAAATTCTATGTTTCTGCTGTTTGACTATCCCCCTCACCCGTGCTATAATTACAGCAACAAGAAAACTCACGGAGGAAAATGTATGCACTATTATGAATACGGCAAAGAAAACGATAAGACGATCGTCTTTCTGCACGGGGCAAACTTTGTCCACAGCTTCGGCAGGCAATATCCGCTTGCCGAAAAATATCATCTTATTATTCCGCATATCATGGGCTACGGAGATGCCGCAGATGAGATTTTCGATACCGAAACGGCAGTAAAACAGCTTGCGGATTTCATAGCCGACATCGGCAAAAAGGTAACGCTTGTCGGCTTTTCGCTCGGCGCTCAGCTTAGCGTTAAGCTGTGTGCGGATTATTCGCAGTATTTCACTTCTGCGATAATAGTAAGTCCGTGGCTTATCAAGAAAGAGCCTATGCTCTCAAAGGTCATGGCTATAAACGAAAAGCAGTTTGCGTCATTCAAAAACAAACGATTATGCGGTTTCATCGGATTTATGAACGGACTGCCCAAAGAGCAAAGAAAAGAATTTGTCGCACAGATGCAGAATGTGCGTATCGAAACCGTAAGAAGCTCCGTTGACAACGGAATAACGCTTGAAACAATAAACGGCTTTGAAAACGCATACTTCCCGATGATTGCCCTTGCAGGCAGTAAGGAACAGACAGAAGTACACGACAGCGTAAAAGGACTTGCCGCTATGAATAAAAATTGCAGATACGAGATATGGGACAAAGCTGCCCATAACATTCCTCCCGTGTTTTCCAAGCGATTCAACGAACTTATTATAAGAATGGCAGAAATTTGACTATGTACAGAATTTTCATCATTGAAGACGACCCCACGATAGCCCAAACGCTGAAAAAGCACCTCGAGGGCTGGGATTATAAAGTAGAGTGTGCAAAGGATTTTCACAATATCACTGCGGAGTTTGCCGCTTTCGACCCTCAGCTTGTACTGCTTGATATAAAGCTACCGTTCTATGACGGCTACTACTGGTGCGGCGAGATAAGAAAGCTGTCAAAAGTGCCTGTCATCTTCCTCTCCTCAGCCTCCGATAATATGAATGTAGTTATGGCTATGAATATGGGCGGAGATGATTTTATAGCAAAGCCGTTTGATATTTCGGTGCTGACCGCAAAGATAAACGCAGTGCTTCGCCGTGCCTACTCCTTTTCGGGCAACAGCGACCTTATATCCCACGGCAGTGTTATACTTGATATTTCATCGGCGGTCGTGACAAACGGCGATAAAAAGGCAGAGCTTACAAAGAACGAGCTTCGCATACTCCGCACTCTTATGGAAAACGCAGGCAGGATAATTTCCCGTGATACGCTTATGCAGAGATTATGGGAAACAGATTGCTTTATTGACGAGAACACCCTTACGGTAAATGTCAGCAGGCTTCGCAAAAAGCTCGAAAACATAGGACTTGAAAACTACATCGCAACCAAGGTCGGAATGGGGTATATGATAGTATGAAATTCTTTCTTGACTTTATCAGAAGCCGCATAATAACGCTTGTCTGCATTATTATTGCGGCTGTAATTTTCGCTGTGGTGCTGTCGCTTTATAACCTCCCCTCAGAGCCTGTGCTGTATGCACTTTTGCTGTCGCTTGCCGCTGTTACGGCTATCGGTGCGGTAACTTTTATAAAGGCGTACAGAAAGCATAATATCCTCACCCGTCTTGCAAACGAGATAACCGTGAGTGCCGACAATCTTCCGAAAGCAATATCGGCAGATGACAAGGATTACGGCAGGCTGATACGGACACTCAGCGATTACTGCATTTCCCTTAAGGAAAAATCCGCAAACAGCCTGCAGGCGACAAACGAATATTACACTATGTGGGTACATCAGATAAAAACGCCTATCTCCGCAATGCGCCTTATGCTCCAGTTGGAAGACAGCGAAAGTAACCGCAGGCTGTCCGATGAGCTTATGAAGATTGAGCAGTATGTCGATATGGCGCTGTGCTATGTACGGCTTGAAAGCTCCGGCAATGACCTTGTGATAAAGCATTACAGCCTTGACGATATAGTAAAAAAATCGGTTCGTAAATTCTCCACGCAGTTTATCGGGAAGAAGCTGAGCCATGATTACAAGGAGCTTGATACCGATGTTCTCACCGATGAAAAATGGCTGTCCTTCATTATTGAACAACTGCTCTCAAATGCGATAAAATACACCGCTAAAGGCTCGGTATCAATTTATATGAAGCCCGACACCGACAGAAAGATTCTCTGCATTGCCGACACGGGAATTGGCATAGACCCTGCCGACCTGCCGAGAATTTTCGACAACGGCTACACAGGACTTAACGGCAGATATGATATGAAGGCAAGCGGTATAGGACTTTATCTTTGCCGCTGTATTGCCGATATGCTCGGCATTACTCTTACCGCCGTGTCCGAACTTGGAAAAGGCTCTGTCTTTATGCTCGACCTTACGGAAAGCAAAATAAGACACGAGTAATTGCAATATTACAAAAATGTAAGACGGACGCTCTTATCGTAAGACGGATAAATGGCACACTTCCGTTATTTCAGCTATAATATTGTCATAGCTTAAAGGAGGTACAATATGAATTTACTTGAAGTAACGGGACTTAAAAAGGTCTACACACAGCGGCTCGGTGCAAAGCCGAATGTCGCACTGCGAAACGTCAGCTTCTCTGCCGCAAAGGGCGAATATATCGCTATTATGGGCGAAAGCGGCTCAGGCAAGACTACCCTGCTCAACATCCTCGCAACGCTTGACAAGGCGACCGCAGGTGTTGTAATGCTCTCGGGAGTTGACATAACAAAGATAAAGGACAGCGACTCTGCACTTTTCAGACGTGAGCATCTCGGATTTGTGTTTCAGGACTTCAACCTGCTCGATACATTCTCCGTGCGTGACAATATTTTTCTGCCGCTCGTGCTTATGGGCAAAAGCTACGATGAGATGAACTCAAGGCTTCTCCCTCTTGCCGCAAAGCTCGGCATAAGCGACCTGCTCGACAGATACCCTTATGAAATATCAGGCGGTCAGAAGCAACGTACCGCTGTCGCCCGTGCGCTTATAACAAACCCCGATATTCTGCTTGCGGACGAGCCTACAGGCGCACTCGATTCAAAAGCGTCGGAGGAGCTTCTCAACCTGTTCGGTGAAATAAACCGTGACGGTCAGACTATCCTTATGGTAACACATTCGGTAAAGGCGGCAAGCAGTGCCTCACGGGTGCTCTTCATAAAGGACGGCGAGGTTTACCACCAGATATATAAAGGCATTTCCGCAACGGAAGAATTCTATGCAAAGATAAACGATACGCTGACGGTGCTTGTGGCAGGCGGTGACCGCAGATGAAAACACTGTTCTACCCGAAGCTCGCCGTGAACGGCATGAAGAAAAACAAACGGCTTTATCTGCCTTATATTCTTACCTGCGTTGCAATGGTGATGATGATGTACATCACGGCATACCTTGCAAGGAGCGAAAACATCGCAAACACAAACAGAGGCGTTTACGCACAGTGGTGTCTTTGGCTCGGAATAATCGTAATCGGCATTTTCTCCTTGATTTTTCTTTTCTACAGCTACTTTGTGCTTATCAAAAACCGTGGCAAAGAGTTCGGCTTATACAATATTCTCGGAATGAACAAACGCAACATAGCACGCATACTCCTTTGCGAAAGCCTTTTCACGCTTATTATATCGCTTCTTTGCGGACTTGCCGCAGGAATACTCCTGTCACGCCTCGCTGAGCTGTGTATGTTCAGACTTCTCGGCATTGAACCTGTCGGCAATCTGTCTGTCGATGCAGGCGCAATAGCCATTACCGCCGCAGTATTCACAGCCATAACGATAATTCTTCTGCTGAGCGCCTTTGTCCGCATAGGCAGACTAAGCGCAATTAATCTCCTTCACAGCGAAAAGCAGGGCGAAAAACCGCCAAGGGCAAATTTCGTATTCGCCTTAGTCGGCTTGATACTGCTTGCTATCGCTTATTATATTGCCGTCACGACACAAGCGGGCATTGAAATTATCGGAAATTTCTTCCTTGCGGTGCTTCTTGTAATAATCGGCACTTATATGCTGTTTGTCAGCGGCTCTGTCGCACTTTGCCGGCTTCTTATGAAAAACAAAAGATATTACTACAAAGCGAATCACTTTGTATCCGTTTCCGGAATGACATACCGTATGAAAAGAAACGGCGCAGGACTGGCTTCTGTCTGCATACTGTCAACTATGGTGCTTGTAATGCTTTCGTCCACGATAAGTCTTTTTTCGGGGATACAGACAAGCACGTTTATCCGCAGCCGTGACATTTCGGTAACGCTCACTTACAACAGCTTTGAAGATAAGACGATACGCAATATTTCCGACCTGTGTGGCACAGCGCTTGACACGGCGAAAAGCAATGATCATAGCCCCGTAAACACTCTTTCGTATGATTATCTTGAAGTCGGCGGTTATTTTTCAGATAATACCGTCCACTTAGCCCCTGCGACAGATTCCGCAGATGTAAGCCAATCTGAAATAAAGGACTTTTTCTTCATCACGCTTGAAGACTATAACAAAACGAGCGGCAGGAACGAAACGCTCTCCGAGGGCGAAATACTGACGGCAAGCTCCGACAGCACCGACGGCGAAATAATATTAAACGGCAAGAAATATAAGTCACGGACCGTTCCTATGCCGAAAAATATTTCCTACGGCGAAACGGTTTACAGCGTATTTTTCGTTATTCTCCCCGATAATAACACCCTTTATGATATATTCCTGCTGAACCGTCAGGCTTACGGCGAAAACGCATCGTGGTTAAAGCATTATTTCGGCTTTGACATTGACGGAAGCAACGCCGACAAGCAAGCCCTGTGCGACAGCCTCACGGATATTCTGGCAAAAAGCTCACGGAATATGGAGAATATCTTCACCTTTGCCGAAAGCAGAACCGAAAACCTTGATGTGATGATAGCGACCTACGGCGGACTTCTCTTTCTCGGAATATTCTTAGGACTTGTCTTTGTCTTTGCCACCGTGCTTATAATCTACTATAAGCAGGTTTCGGAAGGCTACGAGGACAGAGAACGCTTTGCAACGATGAGAAGTGTCGGAATGACGGAAAAGGAAATAAAGAAAAGCATAAACTCGCAGGTGCTGACCGTGTTCTTCGCTCCTCTTATCTTTGCAGGCATACACCTTGCATTCGCTTTTCCGATAATACTTAAAGCTGTTAAAATGTTCGGCTTTGCCGACAGCACACTTCTTCTTATTGCAAACGTGATATGTTTTGCCGTATTTGCCCTGTTCTACATTTTCGCCTATAAAATAACCTCGGGAATTTACCTGAAGATTATAGGAAGAAAATAAGAGGTTTATAACCAATGCCCGCCCTCAACGGACGGGCATTCAGGCTATCGACAAACTGATTATTAATGAAGCCACACAGTGAAATATATCACCAACACCACCTGAAACACTTTCCGTACCGACAAGGCGTTAATAATTTCGTGACCTTATCAATGCAACTGCTCTAACATTGACTCTTCAAAAAAACGCCACTAACCTAAGATATATGTACTAATATGCGGACGTGTAGCGTTAAGCGTCCCTGCTTATACATTATTTAGAAGTGCAACCATTTATTGCCAAAGTACTATCACACTTGCCTCCCCTCGAAAAAGGGGAGGTGGCACGGCTGGCACAACAAGTTCTGCATTTATCAGTATATTAGTTAGAAATCCAGCTTTTATAAATTACTAATATTTCCGAGCCGTGACGGTGGGGATTGTAGTTGCTTAGAAGTTGTTTTCCTGATCCCTTTGGTTGTCTCCCTCTTTCATATTGACAGGTGCATTCACTCGAATAGCGAACCCGAGAAGTGCTGTCCGACAAATAGCACTATCGGTAGCTTGCTATCGTGGTCTAAGCTGAATGATATAATCGAAGCACATTAAACAAAAAACATTTTCTCACCCCAACGCACAATCAAGCACCATCATAACAACAAACCCTGCCGCCGCACCTATCGTTCCTATGTTGCTGTGCTCTTTGCCCTGTGCCTCGGGTATAAGCTCTTCTATCACAACATACATCATAGCCCCTGCCGCAAACGACAGCATATACGGCAAAAGCGGAGCGATGAATGAAGCGAGCAGTATCATCACCGCCGCACCTATCGGCTCGACAACGCCCGACAGCACTCCCATCGCAAACGCTTTTCCCTTTTTCATTCCCTCGCTTTTAAGCGGCATTGAAACCACCGCTCCTTCGGGGAAGTTCTGTATTGCAATACCCAGCGCCAGCGCAAATGTGCTTGCAAGAGTAACACTGTCGCCGCCCGTACCGGTTGACCCGGCTACAGCCGCACCGACAGCCATTCCCTCCGGCACGTTATGGATGGTCACCGCAAGAAGCATCATAGTAGTTTTTGAAAGCCCCGAGCGCACGCCCTCAGGCTTATCGCTGTCAAGATGCAGATGCGG
>ULZQ01062417.1_pt1 | contig 13524 bp, 9 predicted proteins | sample 1963261 | NCBI WGS metagenome assembly ULZQ01 (sample SAMEA4835893, study PRJEB28245) | human gut metagenome | biome: gut microbiome; material: fecal sample | place: Denmark | collected 2008 | reverse complement strand
TGTATATAAATACCATTATAAGTTATAGATGAAATATTATTATCGATTGCCTTAATTGTAGATTCTTTTGAAAATATGCCATTTTCAACACATTCATTTATATTAACAGAATCGACCGCCACATTCGACTTATTTTCTACATAGATACCTGATTTTTTTGCTCCTTTTATGTTTCCTCCAAAAATATCTACGGTAGCAGCTTTTTCTATATAAAATCCATATTTAGAAGTTATTCCACAATTATTATTGTTAGCAGTAACATCTGAATTTCCAACAACAGCAAATGTCACAGACTTATCGCAACTATTATTATTGATCTTTGCAGAACTATAATTCTGTGCATCTATTGCAATGTTAGAAATATTCTGAAAAGTATTATTTTCAATTTCTATATTTTTGTGGTATACCCCACCCTTAAAACTATGTGAACCAATACCACAACTATAATTCTTAAACGTACAATTACTAATTGTTACGCTATCGCAAGCAGTATCATCATATGGAGCAAACGCCCCCGAAGTTGCTTCTGAAATATAATCAATTTGTAATGCCTCTTTATAGGTGTTTTCATCAGAGTTCTCACCAATATATCCATCAAATACGACATTAGAAACTGTAGCACCCTTAACACCTGTTAATTCAAGCAAATGTTCGCCATAACAATTTTTCAAAACAGTATCCCGTACAACAATCCCCGTAGCATGTCCAAAATACAAATTGTTATTGCCCTCTGCACTATTCGAACCATTAGAGCCATCCCAGGTTCCACCTTCAATAATTATATTATTATTTCTTGAATAGCCGCCCTCTGAATCAGACCAATCACCATTCATAAGCATAATACTTGACTTTCCAGATGCTCTTTTTATCACAGCCTTATCATCCAATGAAAGTGTGGTATTAGAATATATGTGTAGTGGTTCTGTGCCTAATTCATATGTACCAGCCGGGACCTTAACTATACCCCCACCATAATATCTTGCTTCATATAAGCAATTCTGTATATCATCGCCACTTTTTCCTGCAACAACAAACGTCTGTACGCTTTCCGCTGCATGAACAGTTTGTACATCAACTCCACTAACATAAATACTTCCAATAGTTATCATAGCCGCCATTGATAAACTCAATATTTTCTTACAGTTTTTCATTTATAGTTTGTCCCCTTCCGTTTATTAATTAATTTTAATAATTTCTGCATTGTGTTTATTTCTCTGATTTTCCGGTGGAAGTGTCATATAATCTCCATAGATTTGTTTCAAAATACTATCGTAATCTACAGGTCCAATAAACTTGTCGTCTTCGAACCCATACTCTTTACCCTCACCAAACCATGCTCTCTGGAATGTCTCATCAAAACCATATGCTGCCATATAATTTATAACCGTGTCACAATCATCATATTTATACTTCTTTAATACCTTTTGTATCTTTCTTGTACATTTATGATAGTCTGCCATATTACGCCAGATCTTCCATCCAGCAATTTTAACAAGAATCGTCTCTATCTTACCACGTTTTCTCTTCTGATCTACTATTTCATCATACTGCCCTATCTGATTCATACCTCTCCAAAAATACATATGGAGCTTGTGCAAGAAATTCTTTACACCATTTGCGGGCATACCATCCAATGGGATAATATCAATCCATACATCCTCAACTCTTGGAATATTTGCCGAATAGTTCTTGATCTTCATCTCTTCTGTTGCGATTCTACCAAAACAATATCTGTAATCATAATTATTCTCAAGACTTGATATATAGTATGGTTTTTCGAGCTTGTTCTGTGCTATTTTTAAGAACTTCTCATAATCCTCTCTTGGCATACATACATCCACATCATCATCCCAGGGAATAAATCCGTCATGCCTTATAGCGCCCAAAAGTGTCCCTCCAAGCAGGAAATATCTCAAATTGTTCTCTTCACATATATCCCTGAACATTTTGAGTATTTTTAGTTCTTCAAGTTGTAATTTTCTTAAATCGTCCATTTATTTTCTCCTTAACTTTTTTCTGAAGAATCACAATGATAAGTGGCAATATCAATCCTGCCACCATATATACTATACGAAACTGTCCCAAATTCTCCGGACAGAATGCATACTGTACATTACTTCGATACTGTTCCCAGTCAAAACTGCTACAAAATGCGGTTCCTGTAAGTTTGTTTATTGCCGCATATATTGTATTGATTATAAAAAATGCAAATATATGATGTGTCATTACAGCATCTGTATTGTCTGCTATCATCATAACCAATTTATTCTTCTGTAATATCGGCGCGAGTATGCGACTTACTCTTAACCAGAATGCTATTCCAAGTATGGCAACTATTGTAGGTGTTGCTATTATACCATTTTCGAAGCCTATTGCCCATGACAAAGTGTAATAAATTGTTCCACCATATTTATAAATAATTAGAAGTTGTGCCAAAAACAATATTCCAAAATAGGCAATGTTATTTAGAGTATCATGTTTTTCCCATTTGTTTTTATATACAATTGCCAACTGATAAAAGGGAAATAAATATCCTGCTCTCACAAACAACAGCTTCCAATTTCTGTTCCATCCACATCGGCCCGCAAACGCAGCCGCAATACCGATTATCAGACTTATAACAAGTACTACCCAGTCGTTAATCTTCTCATATTTTGACAAAGGTTTACGCATAAGTACTGTTGCTACCTGTACAACAAACAGTGGAAACACAAACCATGTAGGAAAGTTCAATGCAAACACATGTCCGTTTATCATTGGAGAAATAAGCAAATTATACAGTGATATCTTACCGCCAAATGTAAACTTATTGTTCCTGAGTATCATCAGAATTATTGCATATACAAAATTCCATAAATACATGGGTACAAGCAAATGCTTTACTTTTTTAATTATAAAACTGCCCATATGTTCCTCAGATGATGTTTTATAAAAATACCCTGATCCAAATGCAAATAGGGCTAGATGAAATGCCCCCGGATAGAACCATTCATAGCCCAATGAAATGCCACCATAGCCACAATGACATGCAACTATAAAAAATATTCCAAAAAAATATAGGATTTTAAATTGATAATTTATCTTTTTTTCCACTTTCTATCCTTCCTTTTAACCAAACCCATACAGTCAATACAATTGCGATAAATACCATTCTTAGTATAAACCATGTTATTATATATTTCTTCTCCGAAGGATTGCCCTTTAATATAACTTCCCATGGTATCATATTACTATCTATAAAGTGGATAACTAATACGGTCATAGAATTCCTGCCTATAAATGCAAGAGCATCTGTAACTTTATTTTTTCTATATGCCAGCTTAGAAGCATACATAACAAGCAGGCTTCCCGATATGGAGGCAAGATAAGACAATATATGCAAAGTAAACTTACGCTGTGCCAGTTCTATTTTTCCGCCATTTGTATAATTTACAACCCATATAATGGCACAAATTATAATCAATGGCAGCATAATCTTCTTATTGTCCATATCTACTTTTCGCAAATAGTATCCAAAATACAAATATGTAAGCACAATGAGTGCTATATCAAAATTCATTGGAAGCCACATATATCTCGAAATCACAATACCTATTATCGTTCCAAATATGCAAATTATGGCTCTGATATATTCTCGCCTTATATTGTTAAATAACGCCACCATAAGCATCATCGCCCAAAACATTGCTGCCAAAAACCAGAGCATACCAAATGCATGCACCCATGGAAAACCTTTGGGCTTATCAACACCGGATGCAAATACAACCGCAACTATTGTTCTCTTTATCCAGTATACTATATCTGCTAGTGCCTGTTTTTCCAGAGTCATTCTGATTATCCTATAGATTAGAAGTGCCACACCAGCCAGATACATAGGCATTAGGAGGCGCTTGACATATTTAGGTACTGACGTTTTAAGTAATCTTAGCTTAAACACAAATCCCGATATTACAAACAGCACAGGCATATGAAATGTAAAGATTATAAAACGCAAATTTGAATTATATGTCAAAGTATGTCCTAATACCACAAGTATCATGACTATCCCACGGCACATATCTATCCAATCTAATCTTTTTTTGTTTTCCATTTTTTCAAAAACCTTCCTAAAAACTTATCCTCCAGTTCCAATACCAGTGGCTCACGTCCAACCGTAAGAACTAAAGCATATATGCCAAAGAATATAATTGCAGATACAACAAGTATAAAGAAAGGATGCCATGATAACATCTTTGTAAGTAATGCCACTCCTGTTGACAGTATCGTGGCAATTGCTATCAATCCATAATGTATTTCGGCAAATATAGGTTTCACTTCATCCTTCAGACATATATATTGCACTCCCATTACAACAGCCTCAGCCGCTACTGTGCCAATTGCCGCTCCTGATGTTCCAATAAAAGGAATAAGTATTGCATTAAGCACAAGATCTGTGATCGCACCTGCTATTTCTGAATACAGTACACATTTCTCCCTGCCAAGTGGTACTAGCATCTGTATTCCCATTATATTTGTCAGCCCTATAAATAAAAGTGTTGGCATAATTATCTGCATAGGCAGTATTGAATTATCAAATGCATCTCCGGCCAGAAAATGTATACTCTCATTTGCAAATAACATAAAATATACCAGCATAGGAATAGCTATTATGAATACAAAGTTGATTGCTTTTGCAGAAATTTTCTTAAACTCATCAACCAGATTATTTTCCAGATAATAAGATGCTCTTGGCAGAAGTACAGCCCCAAGTGAAGTCACAATACTCACAAGAATAGATTTAATCCTGATAGCAGCATTGTAATATCCGTTTTCCCCCGCTCCTTTTATAAAACCAATCATTACTGTATCAAGATTGGTATAAATAGTTGTAGCACACGACATTGCAAAAAATACTGCCACAGCCTTTAAATGCTGTTTAAAATCATAATTTCCAACCGGCTTTAAGCTTATATACTTGTGTAGATTTATGAGGTTAAATATATTCGAAGCTGATGCTGCAAAGATTGTAATAAATCCATACCAAACGTAATCTGTCTGATCTTTTACCAGTATAAACATTAGAATTACACCGATAAATTTAAATATTATAGATCTAACAGTAATATACGTATACTGTTCAAGACCCTTATACATCCACTCTACGCCGATGACATTGAAGAAAATCGTTGAACTTGTGATAAGAAAGAGCATACTGTCATTTCTCATCTTCGGTACAGTAAACAAAGCTACCAAAAATACTACATAAACCAATATACTTATTGCTGTATTGATTATTAACAATTCCTGCACTACTTTTGTAAGCTTTTCTTTGTCATCGCGCACCTTGGCACAGGCTCTTATTCCATAAGTCGGAATACCAAGCTGGGCAAACAATGCAAAATATGCTATTATTCCATTCGCAAATGATACCTTTCCTGTTCCAACATTCAGCAAAACCCTTGACACATACGGGAATGTAATCAAGGGGAATATAAATGCTGACATTGAAAGCAGCGTATTCATTATAACGTTAACTGTTATCGACTTCTGTTTTTTCATTTCTATACCCTTCACGTTCATAATTTATGTCAGTAATATACTTTTCAAGCTCAGTCACAACCAATAGCAAAAACGGATTATATGCTATCTTTACCAATCGAGGTTCAGTAACGCAAAAAGCAAGAACTATCAATACAATCCAACATAAATAAGTATGTTTATTTCTAATAGACGAGTAAATGAGAATAGCATATAAAATTAATATTATTACCAATACTATTAAACCGTATTCTAGTGCTATTTGAAGATATGATGAATCAACATAATTGTACTTCATCCCACTTTCCCAATCTGCATCATATCCAACCCATTCTATCTTTGTTCCAAATAAAGATAATCCATATTCGTCAATACCTTGTCTTCCCCATTTCAATCTACCAGTAAGTATGTCATTTAGCTTATATAAAACAGTATTATCTGGTGAATATATATATTGAAATGTTATAGCAGCAATAGATATTATAAAAGGAGTTATAGCAAAAATAGATTTCAATCTCTCAGCAAGCTTAATCTTTTCTACGAAAATAATTATAAACCAAAACCATGTCAATACCAACACTGACACCATAAATGTCATTCTTGCATCTGACATCTTATATAACCAATACGCAAATCCCATTCCTATTATATATTCAAATGTATTTATTTTTCCTTTTTTTAAATAGATATATTCAAACAATATGAACAAAAATAAAATAGACGATGTTGTAACCCAGCTAAATCCAAGAAAATGCCTTGGTCTTATATCCGGATCCCATATAGAATCAATAACAATGCCTGTCTTTATCAATATAATATTAACCATCAAAACTGTACTCTGACAAATTAAGGCTATTTTTATAATTCCATCTGATTCATATCCTTCAGCTGCCAGAAATAGTAATGAATATAAAAATAATGTTATATTTTTACAAGCCAAATAACTCACAGCAAACATAATTACGATAATAGCACATCTAATTATGGTTTTTCTATCTGCTACACTTGTCATAATTATTTTAATAACACATAGTAAATAACTTAGATATCTCATTAATTTTGTAACTTTTAATATATTATCCTGAAAACTATCACTCCAAAGATTCCATTGTGTAAGTTCAAATAATGTGGACATCATAAAAATTATCAAGGCCACAACATATAACATATTATAATTTGTTATTCTCTTATCTTTTATGTGCACGCGCAAATTTCCTCTCTTATATCTATGTAATAATTTCAAAGAGTTAAATTACTTTGATTTAAAAACAACCAACCTTTGTCCTACGTAATTTAATAAAACAAACATTCTCATCCCCACTAACATAGACAAATTATCCTTAACAATTTGACCTTGCCCATATAATATCCATGCTACAAGAGGCTTTGCACCTCCATATGCGATCAAATAACATACTGTAATGTTTAATATAAAAATAAAAATCTGTTTAATAGACTTACGTTTATTTTGAAATGTAAAATATTATATTAAGTTTTTACACAAAATCAACATATGCATTATAGCAGATACTAGAGATAAAGCAAGCTATAATCAAATTGTAATATAATGTCAAAAAAGCTATGCCTCATTCATACCGCCACAACCTCTTAAACAATTATGCCTTAAGCTCTACAAAATCTTTTCTGTTGTAAAAATCCTCAATAACACTACAAATCGCATCAGAGACATTTCTATCTACATAGGTTCCGGATTTTCCTGTCTCTATCGCCTTTACAAAAGCCGCTATTTCATAGCGGATTCCCTCTCCATCCAACTGATAAAAATATCTCTTATTATCTGCCGGGTTCTCATAGCGTACCTCAAAATAATCTGTCTTCCACCACGGTGCAGGAACATAAATATACCCCTGAGTTCCTGATATTATGAGCTCTCCTTCTGATTTAACACCTTTTCCAACCCTTACTGAAGCAACCGCGTTGTCATATACAAAATCTATCTTTGAAAAAATATCAAACGATTTCTCATGATTGGAAAACATAGAAGTAATCATTTTCTGCTTATATTCTGTACCCAACAGCTGAAATACCGGAAGCATACCGATTGATCCCCACTCACAAATACTGTTCCATGTAGAATCAATTCTGTCATTCTGTATCTCTTTTATCTCTCGGAGGCTGGTTGCTGCCACATCGACAGATACCACTTTTCCAATCTTTCCGCTCTTTGCTAACAAAAGCAACCTGGAATATGCTGTCGCATATGCCGTTTTAACCGCATCCATGAGTATACAACCTTTGTCCTGGGCCATCTGATGCAATCTTGCACTCTGCTCCAAAGTTAATGCAACCGGTGTCTCACAAAGTACGTGTTTTCCCATATCAAGCGCTTTTTTTATCTGCTCATAATGTAATGCCGGAGCCGAAAACAAATAAACAGCATCTACGTGTTTAAGTAAATTCTCATAACTTTCTGTGATAACTCCGGAAAAATCATTAATCTCATCGACCAGACTACTATTTGATGTGCACACTCCAGCCAATTCAATGCCATTTACAACAGCACACTCATTAGCAAACTTACTTATAACAGAAGTCTCACCTACAAGACCTATCTTTACTTTGCGTTTTTCAGCCCTGAGTTCTGAGCTTGACACCCCCTGTGTCCTGTCAAGATATACTACCTTACAGTACTCATTTAAATAGTCAAATTTGCCTTTCCAGTCTGAACCAACCGTAAAAATATCTATATTGTATTTTCTGATATCATCGATTTTCTGGCCTTCATACTCTTCTATAATAATCTCATCTGCCAGACCAGTCGCTCTGACAGCTTCGATTCTCTCCATCAGAGACTGCTGTACATTTATCTTGCCTCTCGTCTTATCAAAATCATCTGCAGTCACTCCAACAATCAGATAATCACCAAGTGCCTTTGCTCGTTCAAGCAGCCTGATGTGTCCATAATGCAAGAGATCATATGTCCCATATGTGATTACTTTTACCATATTAGATTAATCCTCTCTTTTGAAGATCCTTGAACACATTTACCAATGCTGTATTATCTTCCTTTGTAAGGGCACCAATATGACCAACTCTAAATATCGTTTCTGCCATATCTCCGCCATTCGGACATACCCACATACCATATTCATCTTTGATTATCTCGAATATCTTATGCGCATTTGCATTTAATGGATGCAATGGTGTAACTGCATTTGACAAGGAATCCGATACTATCTCAAACGGCAATCCTTTTATCTTTTCTCTAAAATCAGCTGCCAACTCACTAATTCTCTTAATTTCACTTTCTACGCCGCCTGCTGCATCTATCTCTTTTAATCTGGCATTAATCTGTCTTAGAATTCCTACAGCCGGTGTAAACGGCGTCTGTCCTCGTTCACCATTTTTTAGTGCATTCTTAAGGTTCAAATACATGCATTTTACATTGCTGTTTTCTATTCTCTTAACTGCATCTGACGAAAGCACAATCACAGAAATTCCCGGTGCACATGCAAGAGCCTTCTGTGATCCTGTAATCATAACTCCCGCTCCTAGCTTTTCCATGTTAAACTCATCTGCCAGGAATGAACTAATCGCATCAACAACAAGAAATGTATTATTTTTCTTACAGAATTCACTAATCATCTCTATATCATAATGTACACCTGTAGATGTCTCATGAACATTAACTAAAAATCCAGTATATCCATTGCCATCATACTGATACAATTTTTCTGTTGATAGAGACTCTCCATGAGAAAGCTTTATCTCATCATAAGGAATCTCATACAGCTCACATAAATCAACAAAACGCTGACCAAAACTACCTCCATTTACAACAAGCAGTTTATCCTTATGCGTAAAGAAATTAACAACTGTTGCCTCAAGTGATGCAGTCCCTGAACCAGTAATAAATACAACTCTTGCATCTTTGTCTGCCTTTGCAAACTTTTTCATAAGGTGTTCATTCTCTAACATTATATCTGAAAATTCCGGTGTCCTGAAATATGGTACCTGCTCTCCACCTATTGAACATACCACATCACTTGACATAACCGGACCTACTGTAAAATTAAGCATACCTGAATTCCTCCTACTCATATTATCGTTATCTCAATACTCAACATTATACTATTATCTGCCAATAATTGCATTAAATTTTATTCATAAAAATCATAATACCCATAAATAACCGGATTACCTATATCACATAACCACTCGGTTGTATTCCTTTTTCTCATCAATCCCACATATACAAGCTCCTGATAGTCCGAGTCCATATCACTAATTTTCTCAATTAACGGAGTTCCATTCATATCGTTCATTGATTTTTCAAATATATCATTCTGATATCCATTCGGGCTGGCAGCATACCACTGTTCGACTATCGTAGGCATCTGTTCTCTGGCCAGTTCCATCGAATCAAAATCACAATAGTCCATTGAATCATAACCATTAGGCCCCTTTACCAGCTGCGTAACACCTGAATCATCTACTTTCCATACAAGTGCAAAGCCACATCCATATCCGCCTTCATTAAGCGTCAATGTAAATACATCTGTAATGTATATATACAAGCCATCTGCTTTCTGCTGATATGCCACCTGGCAAGTCGTATTGGTATTTCCATACTCTGCCGACGATATATTGCCGCCTGTAATTTCAGATATCCTGTCCGTCTCCTTATCGTAATCATATATCTGTATATTGATTTTTGCCATTTCGTTTTCATAATTCATGACACCAACTATCATCTCATCGTCTGAGTCACCATCTATATCCAGATATTTGGCTCCCATGATACCACCCTGTCCATCCAGGCTTGAGTATTCTGCCAGATCCGGTGCATCCTCATTCTCTAAAACATAATTAATAGCAAAATCAGATGATGCCTGTCCCTGATCAGCTATCAAATTACTTTGCAGATAATCCCCCAACTTTTCATTGACATCAAAATCATTTGCCTCCGTCTCTGCAGGTTCAGTTTCACTCGGCTGCTCTGATTCTAATTCATCTGCATCATATAAATCATCTGTCTCAAACGAATCATCCTCATCACCATAATCAGCCATTTCATAATTACTATCATCCGGTTTTGTTGAATTTGCTATCACAAGCGCGGTTCCACCAACCATTCCAACCGCTACTACGCCGACAACAATTGCCGCAACTTTATGTGTCGCAATCGTGCCTTTGGCTACTGATTTTCCAACCTGCACAGCTGTTACTGTTGATGTTGAAGCATTTCTGCTTATTTCCTTGGACAACTCTTCCGTTACTTTTTCTATTGCATCCGGATTAACCTGCACCGTCTTGGCATATTGCATAAAAAGGAATAATAAAAATGGTATAAGGCCAACAGAATGCAGTCTGATACCTTCTTTTTTCTCGGTCTCATATATGGCACTTTCGAGTTTGTTCAAAGAGCGATAGAATTTTGTCTTAACTGTACTCTCTGAACAGCCAAGTGCTTCCGCGATTTCTTTAAAAGGTGTATCGCTAAAGCATCTCATAATTATAATCTGCTGCTCATCTTCCTTCAAGTCACGGACTATTTCAAGAAGCATGGTCTGTTTTTCCCTGTTTACAAATATATCTTCCGGCACATTCAGGCTAAGTTGGCCACCTTGCATATCGTGCGATTTCTGATATATCTTCTCCTGCTCACCAAGATCGTCATCTTCCGATGTGATAAACACTTCATGCTCGATACGATTCTGACTTTTTCTGTAAAAATCAGTAATCTTGTTGTTTGTAAGTGTCATTACCCATTTATATGTACTTTGCGGATCCTTAATCGTCTCTATTCCCCTGTATACACTTATCATGGTCTCCTGCGCTATATCTGCCACATCATGATCATCTATTCCACGCGCCTTTATAAGTGCATTAACATGTGGTAACATTATATTGTATATTTGATTGTATGCGGTATTATCTCCACTCTGCATAGTAATCGTATACTGTGCAAGGCTGTCGTACATCTGCATCTGTTCCTGTGTATATGAATCCATTTTTCTCATCTTTCTGTGTATCATTTTTCCACGGATGTCTTCCTATCCGCCCTATCAATACTTTACTTCCATCTGCTATGCGTTCATCCTTCCAATAGCAGTATATTCTCAAATCAGAATCTCTTCTTATCAACTTCGTATGCGGTTCACACTTTATATCAGTATGTACATCTTCATATGTAAATGAAAACCACAATGCTTCTCTATGCTTAGGATCCATAGAACATTCCAGTAGTTTCGAGGAAAGTATATCAACAGCCTCTGCTAGATTATCTGTAATTTCTTTTGCATGAACCGCAAAATCTTTAATATGTTTCGTCTCACTTAAAATATTATCCACAAAATAACTATCTATAAATCAAGAATGCATAAAATCAAAGTATTCCTCTGGTGTATCTATCTGCCCTAATCCACTGCGAGAATTACCTTATCCATGGCACTCCTACCAATAGTGTTTGTTTTTATTCTATAATACCACACTGTTTATGCATATTCTACTTAAAATTTCTTTATAAATGCTCTGAATGCCCAAAAATCCGGGGAACTTCATTCCCCGGATCTATTTGTGGCTTTGAAATCCACTTTACTATCTTTATAAACAGCCGTGTAACCATCCTGCATGGCATTTTGCGCATCTGCCAGCGATTAATATTCCGTTACTTTGTTATCCTTTAATATAATACATCAGCAATATACTACGTTACTACGATAGCACTAGTTACTCAATCTACAAATACAAAAATCTACGGTACATAAAATGTAACACCCTCGTCATTTGTATATGAACCGCCGTTTGCATATGGTGGCTGTGCTCCATAATCAGCTATTCCTCCCATGCCATCTGCCCAACCGACTTTTCCATCCATATATACTTTACACCACTGGTGACTCCACTTATTTTCATTCACATGTTCCCATTTATACCCCATACACTCAAGAACAAGTCCCAATGTTCTTGTTGCACCGGAGCAGGTATACACGCCCTTACACAATACTCCATATGGTGTCCTGTAATCCTTATCATCATTGGTGTAAACCGAGTTGCTACAATAATATGCAACTATATTTGCTGCCTGTCTTACCTTCTCAAGATCTGTTTTACCGGTAACATTAGAAGCTATGTACTTGGCAAATGTATATGCCTGAGCATTTTTTTGACTTTCGGTTATAGTCGGCTTAGCTCCAAATTGCACTACACCACCCTTAATAGTGTAAAATGTACTTCCGTAGAGACATTCTCCGTTATAGCCCCAGTTGACTTTTCCCATACTTACATAGTACCATGTGCTTCCATACTTCACCAGTGTTCTATCTATCCAGTTTATTTGTCCATCTTCGATAAACCACCATGTACCACTGTATTTGCATAGTGTCTTTGAATTAAAATCAACCTTTCCACCATGAACATACCACCAAACACCATTATATTCTACAACTGTAGTTGCCGAAAAATTAATTCTGCCCTTATCAATGTACCACCAGTTGCCATTGTAATAGCACAGTCCAGAGTCATTCCAATGTACATTTCCCCCACTAACATAGTACCATGTATTCCCATACTTTACTACTGTTGTGTTATTTTTATTAACTTTCCCATTCTCCACAAACCACCATGTTCCGTTATACTTTACAAGTGTTCTTGCCGAAAAATTAATTTTTCCCTTGTCTATATACCACCAGTTACCACTATAATAGCACAGTCCGGAGTCATTCCAGTGGACTTTTCCTCCATTGACATAGTACCATGTATTTCCATATTTCACTACTGTAGCAGCATTCCAATTTACTTTTCCGTTTTCTACAAACCACCATGTTCCGTTATACTTTACAAGTGTTCTTGATGAAAATTCCACCTTACCATTGTGTACAAACCACCATGTCCCACTATAATAACAAAGGGTTGTAGCATTGAAATCCACTTTACCATTCTTCACATACCACCAAGTCCCATTGTATCTGCAAAGGGTTGTGGCACTAAAGTCTACTTTGCCATTCTTTACATACCACCAGGAGTTATTGTATTTGCATAAAC
>ULZQ01008293.1_pt1 | contig 13574 bp, 9 predicted proteins | sample 1963261 | NCBI WGS metagenome assembly ULZQ01 (sample SAMEA4835893, study PRJEB28245) | human gut metagenome | biome: gut microbiome; material: fecal sample | place: Denmark | collected 2008 | reverse complement strand
CAGTTTCATCATAGTCATACTGCTCCGGGCAGAATACATAGATTCTTCCCTGTTCTTTCTTTACTTCAAACTCACCTTCTACTTTGGAAAGGGCGATGTTCATCTGCTTTACAAGGGCATCTTCGAAGATGTATCTGTTCTTGCCCTTGATGGCGATTTCTGCGTATTTTATTAAAAATGCGTGGAATATCATTTGTTTCTCCTTCTCTTATTTTGCTTATAATAAATTGTTTTATATAATATTAGAATTAATATTTTTCTGGATTTAATATCTGTAATTTTCAAATAGAATTCATATAAATGCTATTAACAACCTTTTCAAATATTCCTGAGCTTATCTCAGGTTCCATTCCAAATATCACTTATAACTATTATTTGTTATCTGCGTGCATAGCGTTTCAGCATCGGCAGTACTTCATTCAGAACTTCCAGGCAGTAGTCAACTTCTTCGAATGTATTCTCCTCTGAGAAGCTGATACGTACAGTATTCTCGATCTGTGCATTGCTCATTCCCATTGCGGAAAGTGTTGCGCTTGGTTTTCTCTTATGGCTGGAGCATGCGCTTCCTGCTGATACGTAAATGTTTCTGTCCTCTAAGGTATGAAGCAATACCTCGCTTCTGATTCCCAGAAAGCTGACGCTTAAGATATGCGGTGCGCCTTCTCTGACAGGCATTCCGTTGATTACTACATCGTCAATCTTAGAAAGTCCTTCTGCCATGCGCTCTTTGAGCTGGTAAAGATGCTCTACTTTCTCGTCAAAGTTCTGGTACATCATCTTTGCTGCAACGCCAAGTCCTGCGATTCCCGGTACGTTGTCTGTTCCGGAACGCATGCCGTTCTGCTGGCCGCCGCCGAGAATGAGAGGCTGTACTTTTGCCTTGCTGTTGATGTACAGGAATCCAACTCCTTTTGGTCCATGGATCTTATGTGAGCTGACGGACAGAAGATGGATATTCCATTTCTTCGGATAAATACGATATTTACCGAATGCCTGGATCGCATCTACATGATACAGCACCTTCGGACACTTCTCCTGGATCATTGCACCGATTTTCTCTACAGGCATAACCGCACCGGTCTCATTATTTACCATCATTGTAGATACGAGAATGGTATCCGGCCTTAATGCTTTCTCCAATGCGTCAAGTTTTACTACTCCATGCCCGTCTACAGGAAGAATGGTCACTTCAAATCCCTGTTCCTGCAGAAAAGCTACCGGCTGGCTGACTGCAGCATGCTCTACTGCAGTTGTGATAATGTGATTACCGCTTCGTTTGTTGGCAAGCGCACCACCGATCAGAGCCAGGTTGTTTGACTCTGTTCCGCCGGAAGTGAACAGGATTTCTTTTTCTGTTACTTTCAGTATCTGTGCCAAAGTTCTGGCAGATTCTTTGACATACCCTTCTGCGTCTACACCTTTCTGATGCATGGCAGATGGGTTTCCGAAATCTTCCATCATTGTTTTTACCACGATGTCCTTTACTTCTTCAAAGCAGCGGGTCGTGGCTGAATTATCAAAATATGCTTCCATTTTTGTTCTCTCTTGTTTCTATTATTCATTTTCCAACTGGAACATCAGAACTGAAAGAATCGCAAGTCCTGCTGTCTCAGTTCTGAGGATTCGTCTTCCAAGTGTAATCGCATGGGCACCTGCTTCCAGTGCCTTTGCTACCTCTTCTTCCTCGAATCCACCCTCCGGTCCGATAAAGATACCGACAGACTGTCCAGGCTTAATCTCGCTGAGGATTTCTCTGGTTTCTTTCATTCCTTTGGCAAGTTCGTACGGGATCAGTTTTACATCTAACTGTTTCGCAAATTCCAGTGCCTGTTTGTAGGTCATTACTTCATGGATTTCCGGGATCAGCATTCGCTTGGACTGCTTTGCTGCACTCTCTGCGATCTGCTGCCAGCGAACCACCTTCTTTGCTGCCTTCTTAACATCTAGTTTCACCACACATCGCTTTGTCTCTACCGGGATTATAGAAAAAGCTCCCAACTCTACTGCTTTCTGGATGATCAGTTCCATCTTGTCTGCTTTCGGCAGTCCCTGGAAAAGATAAATTTTATTTGGCAGCTCATATTCCGGCTCCTGTGCATAGAGGATATGCAGCAGAACCTCATCCTCTCCCAGTTCTTCAATCTGGCAGTGGTATTCTTTATCTCCCCCGTCACTGATCCACACATCCTCCCCACATTTCATGCGGAGAACGTTTTTAATATGATTTACATCCGTCCCATTGATGTGGATACGGTGTGCCTCTTCCTCAATCTGATAAGGCTCCACAAAAAAACGCTGCATAGGATCAGTCCTTTCTTGCTGTTACGGAAACCCACTCGCCCTGATGTGTCACTTCTACGACCGTCAGGCCTGCTGCTTTTACTGCCTCCACTACAACTTCTTCTTTCACATCAAGAATACCGGAAGTAATGTAGTAAGCGCCTTTTTTCATCTGGTTTACAATTACCGGTGTCAGAGGGATCAGAACATCTGCAAGGATATTTGCTGTTACGATATCATATTTTTCATATCCTGCCTGATCCTGAATCGCTTTATCGTCAATGATGTTTCCGATCACCATATCAAAAGTTTCATCCACGATCTGGTTTGCTTCTTTATTCTCTGCAACTGCAGGAACTGCACATGGATCAAGGTCTGTTCCCAGTACATGTTTCGCACCAAGTTTCAGGGCAACGATACCAAGGATACCGCTTCCGGTTCCTACGTCAAGCATCTCTGTATCCGGTGTTACATATTTCTTTAACTGGCGAATCACAAGCTGAGTAGTCTCATGCATACCTGTACCGAAGGCTGTACCCGGATCAATGTGGAGGATCATCTTGTCTTTATCCTCTGCTTTTACTTCTTCCCATGACGGTACGATAAGGATATCATCTACATAGAACTGGTGGAAATACTGTTTCCAGTTATTAATCCAGTCCTTGTCCTCTGTCTGAGATTCTTCAATGGTAGCTTCCCCGATGTCCATAAAATTCTTCAGGTCATCTAATGCTTCACGAACATCTTTCAGGATTGCTTCTTTGTCTGCATCTTCTTCCAGATAAAAATTCAGATAGGCAACGCCGTCATCTGCAGGTCCTTCCGGCATAATATCTACAAACATCTGAGCCTTGTCTTCCTCAGTCAGAGGCTGTTTGTCCTGAATTTCCACGCCTTCAATGCCGACTTCTGCAAGTGTGCTGATAACGATATCTTCTGCTTCTGTTTTCGTTTTTACTGTAAAACGGTTCCACTTCATGTAATTGTCTCCATTTCTTTATGTTATATAATTAACTATTATCATCCAAAAATATGTCTGACCCATTCTCTGTTACTCTGCAGCTATTCCCATAATGCAGCATCTCACCACATCCAGTCAATTCTTATTTACCCACCGACTGCATGCTTCACTTATTTTTTCAAAAAAATGTCTGAATATCTCGTGGCGGTTTCCTTTGCTGTAAAATCTCCACGCCAGTTCTACCAGTGCAACTCCGGCAATGGCATCCACCAGATAATGCTGTTTAAGCACCTGGGTAGAAATAATGATCAGTATTGCAAAAATCAGTGAAAAATGCTGATACCATTTTGGAATATTCTCTGATTTACTGACTCCGCGCCAGCTCAGCCAGCTTACATAACAATGGATTGACGGAAATAAGTTAGACGGACTGTTTCCACCATCCATGAGATAAACAAACTTAAGCATCTGCTGGGACCATGTAGTTCCTGCAATCTCAGGTCTGACATTGGTAGTTGGCAAAACCAGAAAAATAATAAAACATGTAATATGAACAGTCAGATCAGTTGCCACAAACCGATAAAATCCATCTTTTCCTCTCTGTGCAGCCAGAATATAATTCACTGCCCAAAAAGGAAATGCCAGAATATAAATCCAGATAAACTGTGGTATTAACGGCACTGCCCTGTCCAGTGACATGGTAAAATCAAAATGATATCTGTCTGCTGTCAGTACTCCGCTTCCCCAGTAAATAAGACAGTTTAATACAAAAATGCTTATCAGCGGCAAAATTACCCATACAGGGAGATACTTCTCCCGAAAAGCTGCGATCTTCTCTGTTTTTGTCAAATATCTCTCCATTTCTCAGGAAACTTTTATTCCTGTCTGTTCATCTGATTTTTACCGTTACTCTTCAATATACACGACTATACAAAAAAAGAAAAGAGGGTAAACCTCTTTTCTTTAATTTTCTTTTATAATTAATCCTCAAAAGTCTCTTTTAATTTATCCATGAAACTCTTTTTCTTCTTTTCCGGTTTTTCAAAATCATCAGAATCTTTTGATTTCGGACGGTTACCACACGCCTCATCGAATTTACGCAGTGCTTCTTTTGCTTCTTCGTTGAGGTTTGTAGGAACCTGCACAACGAAAGTCACATAATGATCGCCACGTACATTCTTATTTCTCAGAGACGGTACACCTTTTCCCTTCAGACGGATCCTTGTGTCTGTCTGAGTTCCGGGTTTCACTTCATATTCAACCTCTCCATCCACTGTGTTGATACGTACAGTACCGCCCAGTGCTGCCTGCGCGTATGTAAGAGGCGCAGTAGAGAAGATATTCATATCCTGTCTCTGGAAGATCGGATGACGTGCAACATTTACTTCTACAAGCAGATCGCCTCTCGGGCCTCCGTTTGTACCCGGTTCACCCTTCTCACGGATGCGGATGCTCTGACCATTGTCAATACCTGCAGGTACAGATACCTGAATCTTCTTTCTTGAAGATGTATATCCGGTTCCGCGGCAGGAAGTACATTTATCCTTGATGATCTTACCTGATCCATGACAATCCGGACAAGTCTGTACATTACGCACCATTCCAAACATGGACTGCTGTGTATAAACAACCTGACCTTCTCCATGACATTTCGGACAGGTTACCGGTGAAGTACCCGGCTTCGCACCTGTTCCATGACAGGTGGTGCACTCGTCTTTCAGTACGATCTCCAGTTCCTTCTCACAGCCAAAGACAGCTTCTTCAAAAGTAATATTTACGCGTGCGCGGAGATTAGCTCCCTTCATCGGACCATTATTGGCACGTCTGCTTCTGCTGCCACCGCCAAATAAATCGCCGAAAATATCGCCGAAGATATCACCCATATCAGCACCGTTAAAATCAAAACCTCCGAAGCCGCCGCCGGCACCTCCTCCACCGTTTTCAAAAGCCGCATGGCCAAACTGGTCATACTGTTTTCTCTTCTCCGGATCGCTTAAGATGGTGTAAGCCTCTGTTGCCTCTTTAAATTTCGCCTCAGCCTCTTTATCTCCTGGATTTACATCCGGGTGATACTTCTTGGCCAGCTTACGATATGCTTTTTTAAGTGTTGCGTCATCGGCGCTTTTGTCCACGCCTAAGACTTCATAATAATCTCTCTTATCAGCCATGATTTTAATCCTATACCCGTTTTATTTATAACACAACTATTCAGTGAGAGAGACTCTCCCACTGAACAGTTATTATTGATATTTCCGTTGCAAATCTCTGCTTTTACAGAAATGTCACATTATACTTCTTTGTAATCAGCATCTACAACATCATCGTTGTTTCCTGCATCTGTGCTGCCTGCTGCACCGCCGCCCATATTCATGTCCGGTCCTGCCTGGCCGCCTGCCTGCTGTGTCTGCTCATACATTTTAGCGAAAAGCTTCTGAGCACTTTCCATCATCTTCTCCTGAGCAGCTTTGATATCTGCTACCTGAGAATCTGTCATCTCTTCTGCATTTGCAGTCTGAGACAGTAAATCTTTCAGTGCGTTCAGGTCTGCTTCTACAGCAGCTTTATCATTAGCATCGATCTTGTCTCCGGCTTCTTTCAGTGCATTCTCAACCTGGAATACCATGGAATCAGCATTGTTTCTTGTATCGATTGCTTCTTTACGTTTCTTATCCTGTGCTTCAAACTCAGCAGCTTCTTTTACTGCCTTGTCGATATCGGAATCAGACATGTTAGAACCAGCTGTGATTGTGATGTGCTGTTCTTTACCTGTTCCAAGATCCTTAGCAGATACATTTACGATACCGTTTGCATCGATATCAAATGTAACTTCAATCTGCGGAACACCACGACGTGCTGGCGGGATTCCGTCCAGACGGAACTGGCCAAGGGATTTGTTGTCTTTTGCAAACTGACGCTCACCCTGTACAACGTTGATATCTACTGCTGTCTGGTTGTCTGCTGCTGTTGAGAAAATCTGGCTCTTTCTTGTAGGAATTGTAGTATTTCTCTCAATCAGTCTTGTTGCAATACCACCCATTGTCTCGATGGACAGTGACAGTGGAGTAACATCCAGAAGAAGGATATCACCTGCGCCTGCATCACCTGCAAGTTTACCACCCTGGATAGAAGCACCAAGTGCTACACACTCATCCGGGTTCAGGTTCTTGCTTGGCTCTTTGCCTGTTAACTGTCTTACTTTATCCTGAACAGCCGGGATACGGGAAGATCCACCAACCAGAAGTACCTGGCCAAGTTCAGATGCTGTGATACCTGCATCTGAAAGTGCACGACGTACCGGTTCTGCTGTCATTTCTACTAAGTCATGTGTTAATTCATCGAATTTAGCTCTTGTAAGGTTCATATCGAAGTGTTTCGGGCCTTCTGCTGTAGCTGTGATAAATGGCAGATTGATGTTTGTAGTTGTTGCGGAAGAAAGCTCTTTCTTTGCTTTCTCTGCAGCTTCTTTTAATCTCTGAAGTGCCATCTTATCATTGCTTAAGTCTACGCCTTCTGCTTTCTTAAACTCTGCAAGCATGTAATCTGTAACTTTCTGGTCGAAGTCATCACCACCAAGACGGTTGTTACCTGCTGTGGAAAGTACTTCGATAACGCCGTCACCGATTTCGATCACAGATACATCGAATGTACCGCCACCTAAATCGTATACCATGATCTTCTGTTCTTTTTCATTGTCAAGACCATATGCAAGAGCTGCTGCTGTTGGCTCGTTGATGATACGTTTTACATCAAGACCTGCGATCTTACCGGCATCTTTTGTTGCCTGACGCTGAGCATCATTGAAATATGCAGGAACTGTGATAACTGCTTCTGTAACTTTCTCACCAAGGTATCCTTCTGCATCTTTTTTCAGTTTCTGAAGAATCATAGCGGAAATTTCCTGTGGAGAATATTTCTTGTCGTCGATTGTTACACGATAGTCAGTACCCATCTCTCTTTTAATGGAAGAGATTGTTCTCTCTGCGTTTGTTACTGCCTGACGTTTTGCAGGTTCACCTACAAGACGTTCTCCTGTTTTTGTGAAAGCGACAACTGATGGTGTTGTTCTTGCGCCTTCTGTATTAGCGATAACTGTTGGCTGTCCGCCTTCCATTACGGCTACACAGCTGTTTGTTGTACCTAAGTCAATACCAATGATTTTTCCCATAATCTTGTTCCTCCTGTTTATTTTCAACTAGATTTGATATATTCTATATTTTCATGTAAATTAGTTGGCTACTTTTACCATACTGTGGCGGACTACGAAATCCTTGTAGGTGTAACCCTTCTGGAATTCTTCTACCACAATATTCTCACCGGCTTCTTCATCCTCCACATGCATTACTGCGTTGTGGAAGTTCGGATCAAATTCCTTGCCCACTGCTTCAATCGGTTTCACGCCCAACTCATCTAATGTAGTGATCAGCTGTTTGTAGATCATCTTCATGCCATCTGCAAAAGAATCTCCTTCAGGTGCCTGTGCAAGACCTCTCTCGAAGTTATCCACAACCGGAAGCATTTTCTCAACTATGTCCTTGGCTCCGATGATATACATGCTGGATTTCTCTTTCTCCGTTCTCTTACGGAAGTTATCGAATTCAGCCATGTTTCGTTTCAGCCTGTCTGTAAGTTCTTCAATCTGCTGTTCAAATTTATCTTTTTCTTTTTTCTTCTTGCCGAAGAAAGAAGTTTTTGATTTGCTGTCTTTCTTGTCATCCTGGGAAGCTTCCTCGTCTCCGTCCTCTACCGGGATTTCCTCTGTTTCTGCTTCGCCGTTCTCTACAACTTCAGGTTCATTCTCAACAGTTTCTTCTGTTACCGGAGTATCTGTTGTCTCTTCTTCCTGAGCTGTGTTCTTTGTTTCTTCTGACACTCTCTATTACCGCCTTTCTAACTCTCTTTCTTAATCAGTTCGTCCAGCTGGACTTTCAAAGCCTTCAGGCTGTCAACTACGTTTGCATAATCCATACGCTTGGGACCGATGATACCGATGGTACCATGCATTCCTTTTCCAAGTTCGTAAGTGGCTGTGACTACACTGCAGTCTTTCATGGTCTGCACCGGCATCTCATCACCAATGTACACCTGAATTCCTGTGTTCTCTGTATCAGACATTCTCTCTTTCACCAGGTCTACCAGATCCTGCTTCTCTTCAAATGCTGAAATCAGCTCGCTCGCTTTGCTTGTGTCTGCAAGCTCCGGATACTTGAAAATGTTGGTTGCTCCTGAAGTATATATCTGCATATCGTCTTCGTCTACCTGGATGGTGTCTGCCACTGCATCAAGGACTGTGCCAACCACAGAGCCATGTACACCTGCCTGTTCTTTCAGGCGGGCAATCATTCCCAGGTTGATATCCTGAATGGGCACCCCATTTAAGTTGGTGTTAAGAAGAAGATTTAATTTCAGGATTGTCTGATCGTCCATCTCCTCATCCAGATTGATGATCTGGTTTCGGATGACATTGTTATCACTCACTACTACTGCCACAAGCTGAAGGGGTGTCACACGGGAAAGCTGGATGAATTTAATCTTGCTTCCGCTGTACTGTGGAACAGAGATCATTGTTGCATAGTTGGTATTGGAGGCCAGTACCTTTGCTACCTGCTTCAGCATTTTATCCAGTTTGTCAGTTTTCTCTATCATGAGATCCTTGATTTCCTGAACCTCTGATTCCTTTTCTTTCATCAGCTCGTCTACGTAGAGGCGATAACCTTTATCAGAAGGAATTCTTCCGGCTGAGGTGTGGGGCTGTACGATATATCCCATATCTGTCAGGTCTGACATCTCATTCCGGATGGTGGCAGAGCTTACATTTAAATCTGCAAACTTGGAAATGGTCCGGGAACCCACCGGTTCGCCTGTTTCCATGTAGGTTTTGATGATGGCTTTTAGTATTTTCTTTTTACGATCATCTAATTCCTGATCCATGAAGTTCCACTCCTTTACTGCCTTTGTTTTGGTTTGTTAGCACTCATGTTTTAGGAGTGCTAACACCTTATGCTCATAAGATAGCACTCTTGATTTGGTTTGTCAATATTATTTTGTGAATTTTTTGTTATTTTATGAACAATAGGGGTTATTAAGATTATGTTATAGAAAGGGGACGCGGGGAGAAATTATTGATATTGTGTGCGGTTTCGGACGCTAAGAGATACTAAGTCTGCAGAAATCTGCTAAAGGCATGAGCCGGCTTGTCAAACTCGCTCCGTCTCAGACTCCGCTCAGACAGGTGATGCAGCCGGCTCATAACGCAGATTTCTGCAGACTAAGTATCTCTAAGCATCCTGCAAATGCACACAATATCAATAATTTCTCCCCGCTGGCTGTTCAGGACGATTATACAGGCGGGGCTCTCGCCTGGGAGGCGAATCGCCTCTTCTATAGCAATCCTTGTAAATAATGCATTTAAGACAGTTCAGCAAAGTGCGAAAGACAAGGAAGATATCTGACGCAGGATTTCACACTCTGATGGACTGGATTAAGATACATTATTTTAGAGAATTGCTATAGAATAACTATATCACTTGCTTGTCTTCAAATTCGATTACACAGATGAAAAAGACTCAGTATAGCACTATTTATCTAAAATATCCAGATTCTTTTTCAGGTCGATCATTTTATCGCGGAGTTCGGCGGCCTGTTCAAAGTTGAGGTCTGCGGCTGCGGCGCGCATTTGTTTTTCTACCTGGGCGATGAGTTTGGTGAGTTCTTTGCGGGTCATGGACTCTGGGTCTTTCTGGAGTCGGACTTCGGTTTCGGCTACTGCTTTGGATACGGCAATGAGGTCGCGGACTGCTTTTTTGATAGTAGTCGGAGTGATTCCGTGTTCTTTGTTATAGGCTTCCTGGATGGTTCGGCGGCGGTTGGTTTCGGTGATGGCTTTGTGCATGGAATCGGTCATGTTGTCTGCGTACATGATTACATGGCCTTCACTGTTTCGGGCAGCTCGTCCGATGGTCTGGATGAGAGAGGTTTCGGAACGGAGGAAGCCTTCTTTGTCTGCATCCAGGATTGCTACCAGGGTGATCTCCGGGATGTCCAGGCCTTCTCGAAGAAGGTTGATTCCTACCAGAACATCAAAAACATCCAGACGCATATCACGAATAATGCGGGCACGCTCTAAGGTATCGATATCGGAATGGAGGTAACGGACTCTGATTCCTACTTCTTTCATATATTCTGTCAGGTCTTCTGCCATTCGTTTGGTGAGAGTGGTAATCAGGATTTTGTGTTTCTTTGACACTTCTTTGTTTACTTCTCCGATCAGATCATCGATCTGGCCTTCAATGGGGCGGACTTCTACTTTCGGATCCAGAAGTCCGGTTGGACGGATGATCTGTTCTGCACGGAGGAGTTCATGATCATACTCATATTGTCCCGGAGTGGCAGATACAAACATGACCTGATCCAGTTTGGATTCGAATTCTTCGAAGCTTAAAGGACGGTTGTCCTTTGCCGAAGGAAGACGGAAACCATAGTCCACCAATGTCTGCTTCCGGCTCTGGTCACCGGCGTACATTCCTCCTACCTGAGGTACTGTGATATGAGATTCGTCTATAATAAGTAAGAAGTCATCTCCAAAATAGTCCAGCAGTGTGTATGGCGGCTGTCCGGGCTTTAATCCTGACAGATGTCTGGAATAATTTTCGATTCCTGAACAGAATCCGGTTTCTTTCATCATTTCAATGTCGAAATTGGTGCGTTCTGAGATTCGCTGGGCTTCCAGAAGCTTGTCTTCGCTTTTGAAATACTCTACACGTTCTTTTAATTCTTCTTCTATTGCTACAGCTGCTCTCTGGATCTGTTCTGCTGGCACTACATAGTGGGATGCAGGGAAGATACTGATATGAGAACGCTGGCATTTGATTTCTCCTGTCAGTACATCAATTTCTGAAATACGGTCGATCTCATCTCCGAAAAATTCTACTCTCACGGCTGTATCGGAGCTGTTGGCAGGAAAAATTTCCAGGGTATCTCCACGGACACGGAAGGTGCTTCGGTGGAAGTCCATCTCATTTCTGGTGTACTGAATGTCGATCAGCTCCCGGATTACCTCATCCCTGTCTTTGGTCATTCCCGGACGCAGGGAAATCATCATGTCAAAGAATTCCTGAGGGGAACCCAGTCCGTAGATACAGGAAACGGAGGAAATGACCACTACGTCTTTCCGCTCTGACATTGCGGCTGTGGCAGAGAGACGGAGTTTGTCAATCTCGTCATTGATGGAGGAGTCTTTGGCAATATAGGTGTCTGAAGACGGGACATAAGCCTCCGGCTGATAGTAGTCATAATAGGAGACAAAATATTCCACTGCGTTCTCAGGGAAGAATTCTTTCATCTCACCGTAAAGCTGCGCCGCGAGAGTTTTGTTGTGGGCGAGGATGAGAGTTGGTTTGTTTAGCTGGGCGATGACGTTCGCCATGGTAAATGTCTTGCCGGAACCGGTGACACCCAGTAAAGTTTCGAACTGGTTGCCTTCTTTAAAGCCTCTGACCAGACGTTCAATTGCCTGAGGCTGATCTCCAGTTGGCTTGTACTCGGAATGCAATTCAAAATGATCCATAATATTCTCCTGTTTTAATCAAATTTCACTTATCAAAAATTGAAATATGTTTAATATGGTTATATTTTCAGTATATCATCCCATATAAAAAAAGTACAGAGCAAGCGAATACCTGTTCTGTACTTTAACGTGTCGCGTTACTGTTCACTCTGGCTGCCTAAAACCGAACAAATAGTCTTCTCAACTTTTTCTGCATCAACAGGTTTTGCAATATGTCCGTTCATTCCTTTTGCCAGTGCCTTTTTTCTGTCTTCCTCAAAGGCATTGGCTGTCATGGCTATGATTGGAATAGTGGCTTTGTCTTTATCTGACAGTCCGCGGATCATCTCAGTTGCCCTGTAGCCGTCCATGTTCGGCATCTGGATATCCATAAGGATCAGGTCATAGGTGCCTGCCGGTTTCTGTTCTATCCTTGACACACACTGAACTCCATCCTCAACACGATCAACCATAAGTCCCATATCCTCCAGGATAAACTGTGCGATTTCCGCATTCAGATCATTATCCTCGGCAAGCAAAATATGTTTTCCGCTGATTCTGTCTGTTTCATCCACATCTGAAGATTTTTCCGTATCCTGTTCATAGTAGCTCTTATCAGCAATCCTGTATTCCAGGGTAACTGTAAATTTACTTCCTTCTCCCTGCTTACTTTCTACTTCAATAGTTCCGTACATCATATCAATATACTTCTTTATGATCGGCATTCCCAGACCTGTTCCCGCAATCTTTCCGTCTGTTGTATTTCGTTCCCTGGCAAAAGCCTCAAAGAGAGATGGAAGGAATTCTTCGCTCATTCCGATACCTGTATCAATTACCTGAGTCCGTATCCGCACATAGTCTTTCCTGTCACAGTCAAGCTCTGTGATCCTTATGGTAACTCTTCCCCCTGAAGCTGTATATTTTACCGCATTACTGATCAGATTGAGGAAAATTTCCTTGTTCTTCGTCTCATCGCAGATTACGTGCTCATGCTTGACATCATATTCCATCTTAAGGTGAATACATTTTTTCTCCGCTTCCGCCTGGAAAATTTTGTAAATTCCCTGATAAATATCTCTGATCTTCACATAATCTTCATCCAGTTCCACCTTACCGCTTTCAATCCGGGCCATGTCCAGCACATTATTGATAATAGACAGAAGCAGATTTCCGGACTGTTCCATCTTCTCCTGATAATCCAGAAGTTTCGGATCAGTCAGTTCCCTTTTTATCAGCTCACTGTATCCCAGCAGGGCATTCATGGGTGTCCGGATATCGTGAGACATATTGAAAAGGAACTCTGATTTGGCGGCATTAGCCTTTTCTGCCTGAATCTTGGCTTTTCTCGCTTGTATCAGCAGATAAACTATAATCCATACAATAATCAAGACCACACTTACAAACCAAATGGAAACTACCCGCAGATTATCCTTTATGTATTCTGCCAGAGTAACCTTGCCCGGTGCGTTTTCATATACGTAAAACTGACTGGAAAGTCTGGAAGCAGGCAGAGTCTGAATGGTTTTGTTCAGGATATTCATTAATGTTGTGTTTTCCCTGGTGACCGCAAAGCAGGAAGCGCCGGATTTCGTAAGAAAAATACTGCGCATTTTGCTGTCCTCCAGTGTCTTTAATGACTGTCCTGCCTTCACAACAAAGCAGTCTGCCTCGCCACTTTGAACTGCTTTATCGGCCTCAGCAGATGAGTCGTATTCCTTTATTTTCCAGAATGGATAATTAAAAGAAATATACCACTTCCCCAGCAGGTTATTCCTGCTCACTGCTACTGTA
>ULZQ01007302.1_pt1 | contig 13832 bp, 10 predicted proteins | sample 1963261 | NCBI WGS metagenome assembly ULZQ01 (sample SAMEA4835893, study PRJEB28245) | human gut metagenome | biome: gut microbiome; material: fecal sample | place: Denmark | collected 2008 | reverse complement strand
TGTATCGTTATAAGCTGTTCCTTGCGACACCGCAGCATTACTGCTGTACTTATTTCCATCAACTACCACAGTTGGTACTGCATACTGTTGTGTGGCTTTAATTCTATATGATTTTGCTTGTCGGTATTGTTTTACATAAAGTGATTTATTATGCGATACTATCTCAGATGATAAATCAAGATTACGTTCGTGAGCTCCATATTTAGAATTAATAACACCATCACTCATAATTAATTCTCCTAGTTAATTTTAACTTCGTCGGGTTTGGTAGTAAGCACAGAATAAATGCTTGTATCTTTTGGAAATTTATCTTTAAAGGCAAGTATAGATTTACCGGCCACAATAATTCCCTCACCCTCATTACTGTTGGTAATTTTCTGTAGCTGTCGAGGAGCAAGATTGAAGATATGGGCGATTTCTTCTCTGTCAGACGTTGACTGATTTAAAAGTAAGGCAAATTCTGTGTTACTCAAAATGCGTCGTGCAGTATCTGATAACAACAAATCCTCAACATTTTGCGTAATTCCGGTTGGTATAGCACCCCACTTTCTTGCACGCTTCCAAAGCTCAAAGAAAAATTCAGCTGAATAATCGTCTTTAAAGAATAAATAGAATTCATCAAAGTATAACCAGGTGCGGATTCCCTTTTCTCTGTTTTCAGTAATCTTATTCCAAATAAAGTCAGTACAAATGAGCATCCCTAATGTTTTCATCTGTTTGCCAAGATCCCGAACATCGAAGCAAATAACTCTGTTGTTAAGATTAACGTTACTTTCGTGCGAAAATAAATTAAGGTTGCCGGTTACATATCTTTCAAGTGCTACCGCAAGCTGCTGAGCTTCAATTTCCGGCTGTTGTTTGAGTATATTCCAAAAATCCGGAAATGTAGGCATTTTTGCCTTTTTTGAGTTGTCGCTGAAATACGGTAAATAAGTAAGATTAACACACCGGTCAATAATAGAGAGTGTCATATTGGACAATCCCTGCTTACCCCCTGCTATAAGCTGTACCATCGAAATAATAAAATCTGATTTTAGAGATACCGGATTTTCGCTGTCTGCGTAATTTTCGTTAATGTCAAACGGATTAATATAGTTATTGGATGCCAAACTGAGGAAAACATTTTGTCCGTTTAGCATTTTAACAAGAGGACTGTATTCACGCTCCGGATCAAGGATTATAATACTGTCATTTGTCGAGAGAAAAACATCAAGAATTTCACGCTTTGAAGTAAATGACTTACCGGAACCTGGAGTACCCAAAACTACTCCATTTGGATTTTTTAATGTTTTTCGGTCAAATGATATAATATTACCGGATACTTGATTGATTCCATAATAAATACCACCACGCTGAAATAGTTCCTGAGTGGTGAACGGAATGAACATTCCTGCCGATGCAGAGGTAAGTGTTCTTGTAACAAACGGTTTTAATTCGTTCGCACCGATAGGAAGAGAAGTGTTTAACCCTTCTCTCTGAAGATATGTAATCTCGGTTACTTCGCAACCGTGCTGGCGACTGACACCCTTAACTCTTTCAATGTTGTCAGCAAGAGCATCTTCATTGTCTGCCATTACAGTAATGATAACTGTAGATACAAACATCTTCATTCCTGCTGAATTAATTGCTTCCCTCAGTTCTTCTGCTTCATCAATGCTGTACTGTACTTCTCTTGGAATAAGAGGAACATCATTATATTTTGCAGCTTTTCTTTGAATTTCAAGCACCCTTGTTTCCATTTTTGAGAGCTGACTATCTACTATATCAAGAGCTTGTGCCTTATCTACTGACTGTAAATGCAAATTAATTGCCATTTGACAGTTAATATCTGATAAGTCCTCAACATATTTATCAGTTATGCTATTCGGAAAATCTTTAATATATAGAACAGCACCTACGCTGTTTCCGCATACAAAAGATTTCTTTGTAAATTCAAGTGAATTTGGAATAACATAATCCTTTGTTGTAAGATTTGAATTGAGCAAATGAGAATATTTGAAATCAAACGATTCATAGGGATGAAAAAATTCGTAAATACTACGACATCTTTCATACCCACTTAATTCAGCTGCGTGACAACCCATATTTTTGAAATTCTGAATAGTATCGGCAATAACACGGCTCAGGTTCGCCGATGCTTTCTCATAATCATCAGCTTTCTGTGTAACAGTAAGGTATTTGCTTGAAATAAGATTGTTATTGCTGTTTGAGCTGGCCTGCATCATTATGTTGTTTCTCTCCTTACGGAGATTATCGAAACCGTCAGAAGTCGGCTTTAAGAGCATAGTACGCTTAAAAGCATCTGCGTTTACATATCTGTTGATAATTGATACTTGTATTGATGTATCCGGGCCATAATATTCCAGCAATTCGCAATAATGCTGAAAAATAGACAACTGATCATCTTTGTTGGCTGTCTGATAATTGATGTCATCAAATCCAAAAGTAACAGAATATTCTCCGTTTCCGAGTTCACAAATACCATCCTCATACATAAGATTGTAGCTTATTGCATTTTGGATTGATTGTGTACCTTTTTTATGTTTTACAACAGGTGGTTCATTATTTTCATCTCTCTTATGGCCACCAAAAACGCTACGTCTAATTAGATGCCAAGTGCTCTCGGATTTGCCTTTGGATTTGTTTTCTCCTGTTTTTTGATCCGTATTCAAGTCTTGATTCGACACATTCATCTCCGGACTTAATTTTTCTGTTTTTCCGCTTCCGTTCAAAATCTATGTCCTCCTTTATATAGTAATCTGTGTTGCATATGTTTACGCAATACCGTCTTTGTTTTTTACCGTAAAAGTTAATCATTAACTTTAACAATTCTCCAAATGACCGTCCTTTGTATTTGAAAAAACCAAAAGCAACGATAGGAGCAGCCGTAAATAAACATATGTAACCGGTAATTTCAACTCCTATTTGCTGATACAATAAAAAGAAGATTGGAATTACTACAGCAAAACAAATAAGAATGCAAATGATCTGTTTACCGGATAAACCAAAGAATATTTTTCCTTCATATTCCGTGATTTCCTTATGAATTTTTGCTTCTAACATTTTTTATAATTCACCTCTTTATGATTTAGTGTCAGCTTTGAAAGCTGACACTAAACATATAGTTACATAGCGTGACATATTGAATTTGCCCATTTTTGTGTTTGAAACGCAGTTACAACAAATAAAATAGAGTAGAATAAGATTGAACCGAGCATACTCCATAAAGCCCCCCAATCTCCCTGGGTAATATTTGCTACAGAATTTATCTGCGTAACAAAGATAGAATAAAAAATACCCTTGATTAATATAAGCAATGCACCCTGTAAACACACAGAAAAAAATGATTTTATGAAGTTTGGAGCTACATTAAAATGCTTAGATAAACAGGTAGAGAGCGGAATAGGTGACACAGCCGTATATACAAACAACTGGATAAATCTCGCTAAGAATATAATTTTCACAATCAAAATGCCAAGACAGGAAATGAATATAAACAGACAGGATACTAAGAAAAATCCAATTTGTCCTAAAATATCCCACCAGTTTGGAAAAGCATTTTTTATACCATTGTACAGTGCATTTGGATCGAATACTCCGTGAGGTAGAGAATTAGAAATAATCTGTGTAATGTTATCTCCTAAGTTCATTAAAAACCCACAGATTTCTGTACTATTGTCGATAACGAGCTTGCATAAAATAAGCTTTACTAATACATTGATAACTAATCCTGCACCCATAAATCCGGTAACATTACCTACACGCTCGGATAATTGAGCAAACTCTAATAGAGCAAAAACGCAGAGCAACGAATATCCAATTGGTTTAATCGCTGTTGCTGTATTATTGATAATAGTTGTTAGCATTGTATCTGTTGCACTACCCGCATAAGATGCAAAAGTAGTACCAACACTAAAAACAGAATCAAAAAAGAACTGAAAAAGAGCTACAATTTGATCTATCATATTACCACTCTTTCAAATTAAAATGTAATACTGCTGATATATGCTCCTGCTGCGGTAATGAGTGCTGCACCTGCCACTTGCCAAACTCCGCTCTGAATCTGTGGTGCTTCCTTATTTTTTAGGCCGAGGCCAAGAATAACCGTACCGATGACAAGCCAGATTGAACCACCGGCAAGAACTGCTTTCTGAAGTAACCCCATAATTGCACTAAAATCCATAATTATACACTCCTTATTGTTTTATAATTTTATTATTTTATATTTTTATATTAAGATTATCACAACTAAATAGCATCATCTAGTTCAATAGATATAATCTTACTTGTGTTATCAAAGAATTTCTCGACAACACTAGTGTGAAGTAAATCATTTCTCATATCAAAAGTAAAATCATTACCCTCACCATCAGCTAATAATTTATATCGCCTATGTTTTTCAAGAGGATATTTTTTGCTTTTGAATGGATTTACACCTGACACGGTAACAATACATTCATCACCGGGAATTTTTTCGAGTTCTGCGGAATCAAGTAAAGCACGGCCAAGATTGCTATCCTGTGTTCCGTATGAACCGTGGCTACCTTTAGTTTCATTAGTTTGTCTTTGATCTATTGTCATATTACCAAGAATTTTTGATACATACTCATTAGTAGACGGTTCTTTACCGCCAAGATAAACAAATGAATCACAGTTACCTACAATCGTTTTCCAGTTTGCCTTATCAATAGCTTCTATCTGAGTTAAAGTCTGAAAAATAAGCATCATAGAAATACCGTAAGAACGCATCGTTGAAATGTATCTTTGAAGATTTGGAATATGTCCTATATTTGCAATTTCATCACCGATAATCTGAATTGGCACAGGCAACCGTCTTTTAGGCTGTTTTTTAGCAAGACTATAAAAATGCTCAAGCATTAACTGATAGAAAATACAGACGATAAAATTAAAAGTAGTATAGGTTTCCGGGACTATCAAAAACAATGCTGTTTTTTCTTTACCGATAGCACCTATATCAATCTCATTTGCCGACATGAGTTTTCTTACATCACTTATAGCAAAAGGGGCTAATCTAACACCGAGAGATACAAGAATACTCTTTGCTGTTTTACCACTTGCAAGCTTAAATATGCCGTACATATAAGAAGCCAAACAATTCGGATCTGTTTTTTTTAGATCGAGAAATAGAACATCAAGTCCTGATACAAAATCTTCATCGTCTTCCCTTGCAGACGCTATTTTCAGCAATTCGAGAACGCTGTTTATATTTTGATCTTCAGGACGACACTCTAAAATTATGTAGGCAAAAAGAGCAGACAGTAAAGCTTTTTCTGATTTAACCCAGAAATCATCACCGTTTTTTGCAGCAGCATCTGCTTCAGCAGAATTAGTGTTAGCAAGTAAATTATCAACAAGAATTAAAATATCCTTTTCTGAATGTATGTACTCAAAAAAATTAAACTTGTCTGACTTTGACATATCTTCAAGGTTCAAAACCTTGATATTATATCCGTTCTTTGCGAGCATCTCTCCGCAATCTCCGAATAATTCACCTTTAGGATCTGTTATTATGTACGATGTATTAAGCTGACATAAGTTAGGCTTTACGATAAATCGTGACTTACCTTTACCGGAACCACCTATTACAAGGACATTTTTGTTGCGGTTATATAAGGGATTTTTCATATGGGGAGCTAAACTAAGGCTTTCCGTGGCTGACAGGATTATATTATTATCCTTGTTAGAATCTATAAAAGGCTTAATATCTTTTTTAGTCCCCCATTCAGCTGTTCCGTGTTCTTTGCCTCGCATAAAATTTTTACGACTTGTAGCAATATAGGCATAAGCTAACAGAACTGCTAAAATCCCTACTATACTCGGCAGCATAAATTCAGATTCAAAATTCAAAGTAAATGGATATACTGTAAAATTAAAAAAACAATCCATTACTTGAGATAATCCACCTATGATATTAGACCCACAGTTAGAAACAACATATAATTGTGCCGCTCTGTTCACAGATAAGAAAATCAAAATAATTGATACTATGAGAATAGGAATATCAGATTTTTTAAATTGCTTACCCATATGTCACCTATCACGTTCCTTATTTTTATTCTTATTAAGTTCCTGCGATTTTTCTTGAGCAACCTTTTCATTATGTTCTTTCGCTTTTTGTGTTGCCTTCTCCGCCTTATCAGATAAAGATTGTTCGGATGTTTTATCTGACTTATCCAAATCTCTGTCTTTATTGGCCAAAGCATTGGCAAGAGCATCAGCTATAACAACTGTGTCTGTGCCCTTAAAAAACAAATTAAAATCCTTGGTGTTTTTGTTTTTCATAACGCTGAAATCAACACCATAGTTTTTGAGAATGTTTTTTACAGCCTTAATGTCAACACTTGAAACTGGAATATGATCTAAAGCCATATTTTTTCCGGTTAAATTCTTAATTGACTGCTTTCCTCTTGCCTTCATAGCTTTTTCCATAGGAGTCTTGCTCTTATGATTCTTCATTGTTTTGCATAACTGTTTGATGATAGAATAAATTATTTCTGTAGTCATCAAAGCGGCCTTAGAACTAACCTGTAAAATCACTTGAGCAGCTTCCTCTCCTGCCATCAAGCCTCACCCCCTTCATTAAAAATTTTTTCATAATCTTCAATTGTCTTTTCTTTAGGAAAAAGCATCTCAAACTCATTAACTACGAGCGTTAAGGAATATACTTTTTCTCCATCAGAATTAACATAGTCAGAAGATTGCAGTGATCCCGTTATCCTTACTTTTTTACCCTTTGAGAGAAAATTATAAATATTCTCTGCTATTGAGTTAAAGGCTACACAAGGGATAAAATCAGATTCTCTCTCTCCCTCTGAATTCTTATAATTTCGCTGTACCGCAAGTGAAAACTTGCAATACAATTTGTCCCCTTTGGCAACAAATTTAGGATCAGCCGTCAAACGGCCAATAAAAATGCAACAGTTAAGCACGATATTTCCCCCTTTTAGTTACAATTGCATCTGCCATACTAATATTTGAAGCTCGCCTGATTACAATTATATTTTTTTCAGTTAAATGCTTATTTGTTTTCAATATAACCGTACTTAAAGTATTCTGAAAAGCATAGAGTTCTTTATCATCAAGAATTCTGCAAATCAAACAATCTGATTCTTCATTGTCATAAAGAAGAAGATACCCTGTGCCATAATTCTTATATATACGGTAAAAATTAAATGTAATTTTTTGATTTCGAGCAAACACTACCGCAGTAACTTGATTATTCATTCTTTGTTTTCCTTTTTATTTTTCTGATAAAAAGCATTACAGCAGCACCTACAGTCAATATTGCAACTACAACTATAACTAAGATAGGACTTATTGTATTTTCAACACTGCTTTTATTTTCATCTGTTGTTGACGGAATCTCAGATAATCTCTCGGCCGTCACAATAAGTCTGTGGCTGTTAACACCGTAAGGATAGCAAGTAATTAAACTGATTAAATCCTTACGGTCATCAACCGATAAAAGAGAAATATTGTCCGGCTTAACTATATTTTTTGCCGTGACCTTATATATAAGCGTTTCATCGAGTACAGATACTTTGATTTCATCCCCTATGACCAAATCGTCAAGGTTATCAAAGAATACCTGTGTAGGATAACCCGTGTGTGCAGACAAGACAGAATGATTTCCGATACCGCCTATCGGAAATGCTGTGTTAGGTATGTGGGCAACACCTTTTTCAAGGACTTTATCTCTATCACCGTGATAAATCGGTAGTTTTACATTGATTTTTGGAATTTCAATGTAGCCTATAAGTCCATCGCCAAAGTTAAGTATGTTATCGTACCCATCAATTACGCTGTCTGAAGAATATGTAAAATCATTAACAAGTTTACTTAAATTATGGTTGTATTCCTCAGCATCAGTAAGATACCTTGATTTACTATCTTTTAAGTCTGCAACCTTAGATTTATAATTATCAATCGTAGATAAAGCAAAACAGTTATTTATTGTATTTGAAATCAATGGGTAAAGTACAAATCCAAAAGCTACAATCAAAAATATTATTCCAATAATTAGAGAGCCTTTTTTTGCTTTTTTCATTGCACTTCACCTTTAATGACCAAATTAAATTACTTTGTCTTTACTTTTCTGCGGATAATCAATGTAATAATACCGCCCATAGCAAAAGCTGTGCCGAGAATGTAGAACATAACTGTTCCTACACCGCCTGTCTGCGGAACAACAACCTTTGTATCCTTAACATCAACGCTTGCTGTACCGTCTGTCGGGCAGTTTGTGATGTACGAACCGTCAACAAATGTTGCACCGTATGTAACATCAATAGTTACCGGAATAACCTTACCGTAGATGTTGTAGCCTGTAGGAGCTTTTGTTTCGACAATATAATATTTACCGCTTGCAAGCTTGATTTCTTCTTTACTTGTGTTGTAGTAAGTAACCTTGCCTGTCTTGTCTGAAACACCGCTTGCAATGGCATTTGTAAGAGCAGTTGCATCCTCTTCTGTTTTAAAAAGGCTGAATTCTGCACCTTCGAGAGCTTTGCCGTCTGTATCTGTTTTGTTTGTTGTTACTGCAAATGTATAAACATAAACTGTGTTACCGTTTACCTCAGATTTAACACCGTTCTTGTTAGAATAAACGAGCTTTGTTTCTGTGTTAGGGTTGCCTGTTTTTCCTGCTACAGCGTACTTGTTGAGCTTCGCTGAATAAGTTACAGAAGTAAATGCTACATTTTCAGCATAAAAGTCATTTTTCTGAAGATAAGCGTTAGCAATTGAAACATTGAATGTTGTAGCCTTGCCGTCTACCTCTGATGTTACATTGAGAGCGTAGTCAGATGAAGCAAGGTCAGCAACTTTACTACCCTGTGCGTTGAGAAGTGCAACCTTTACGCTGTCTTTATCAAGAGTAAGTCCTGCTGACATTTCATCATATACGGTATATGATTTAAGTTTCATTTCTGATGAACCGGCTGTTGATGACTTGATTTCAAAATTTACCGTGTCACCAAGGCTTACATCGGTAAAATTAACATTATCCTTTGTGCTGTTGGTAATAGTCTTGCCTGTTACAACATCACCGTCATTTACCTTTGTTGCAAGGTCAATATCATTGATACTGTAAACCCAACCGTTATTGTAGTATGGGAGCGATACAACAGAGTTTGTAACACTTCTTACACCGGCAGGAAAGTTCGTAGCCTTAATGTAGTACAAACCCTGCGCAAGGCTTGAAAAAGTCTTTTTTACAGATGTTGCCGAAGTAGTAAATGTGCCAACGGTTGAAGCAGTTGACGGGATTGAAGAAAGACCGTCAAGAGCTGAGAGAACATTCGATGTCTTTCCGCTTAAAATCTCATCAGATATTGAAGGAATGAGTGAATCATAGCCTGTCTTATACGGATTTTCAGTTGTTTTGAGTTCCGCTACCTTGTACACCGTAAAGGTATAGCCGGGCTTAGAACAATTGAGCGTGAATGAAACCTTCTTTGTTTCATCAAGAGCGTTGTTGTTTGTTGCGGCACTTGCAAACGAAATTGCAGTAAATACCATCATAACGGCAAGTACCATAGCTGTCATAATTCGTGTGATTTTCTTTTTCATTTTTGATTTTCCTTTCGTGATTTTTTATATTTCTTGCTACCGTGTTTATGGTAGTCATAGATGAAAATTATAGCCATTGCTCCGAGTGCCACGGCAACGAAGTAAAACGGAGCAATACCACCGCCGCCTGTTTGAGATAACACGGATTTGTTATCGGCAACGGTTAAAGAGATGTTAAGTGTGTTTTCATTGTCGGCTGAAATTGTAAATTCAACCTTTTTACCGTATGGCATATAGCCTGACGGAGTTACAGATTCAATAAAATAGTAATCACCTACCGGCAGATTACTGATTGACAAACTACCATTCGTAGCCATATAATCGGTTGCAGTTTTTGCAACTGAATTATACATATAAGTTTCTGAGCCTGTCTGATAACAGCTGATGGGAGTGTCGTCTGACTTATAGAGTTGCCAACCTGATCCGGTAAGAGCCTTTGTGCCGTCTGTTTTTGTCAGCTTAACAGAGCCTGTTTTCAGCGTGTTTTTGATATTTGCAAAAACTACGGTATCTGAATTAAGCGTAACTGTTACGCTTTTTGGCTTGTTGTACTTATACGGTAAAGAATAAGTACCATCCTCGTTAAGCTCACCGAGTTCGGTTACTTTATATTTAAGCAATTCGTCATTGCTGTTATAAATCGGCAAGTCTGAAATTTCAGGACTTAAACCTTCAAGGTTTGTGCTTACTTTTTCGTTAAACCCTGTGTCAGCACAGCTTATTTCAAAATACAAACCGTCCACAACATCATCTTCAGATGTTTTTTGTACCTGTAACGAACCTGTTTTTACGGTGTTAACACAATCATATGTATAGTTGTATTCATCGGTATCATAGATTGTAAATTCGACTGCATCTTTCACTTCATAACGGCTCGGAAACTTGTATGTTCCGTCTGACTGTTTAATGCCGATTTCGGTCAGTCTGTAGGTGATTGGAAAAGCATTTAGGTCAACTACATATGGCAGAATTCCGTCAATTTTATTACCGTTGACATCATAGAACTGCTCATTGTTCGTACTCGCTTTACCGTTTTTGTCGGTAGTCAAAACGATACTTGTAATCTCGTTTCCGTCTGCATCATAAGCCATAGGAGTAGGGATAAGGTCATCATCGAACTCTCGTTCGTCATCAAAAGATTCGAGCTTAAAGCTCAAGCCCTCGATAACTCCGTCCTCGGAAGTCTTATTGATGTTAATACTTCCGGTTGCAGGAGCGTTGTACATGTAATAATTAAGAGTAGATGTTGTTCCGTATTTGTTGGCAGTCTTAAACTCTGATTCAGCCTTTTCAAGGTAATTTTCGGGGAAATAATAACTGCTTCCGCCGAGAAAACCTTTTTCAACAACCTTATATTTTATAGGAATACAAATTGCTGAGTTTGGAACGGTTAAACAGCTTTTGAGTTTTTCGCCGTACCTGCTGTAATAATTAGCTGTTCCGCTTGAATCTGTGACTATAGACCCGTAGTATTTACCGTTTTCGTCCTGTACCTCAAACCAAACTCCAGACACTTTACCGTTGTATGAGCTCTTTTTAACAGTTAAATCCGTTTCGGGAACTGTGTTTTGAAAACTGAATGTAACGGTTTTGCTTTCGTCAAGCGTTAAAGACTTACCATTAGCATTTGATTTTGCTTCTGATGATTTGCCATAGTAGTATCTTGAATAAGCATTCTCACAATTGCTGAATACGGCATTTGAAACACCTTCATAATATGAGCCTTTGTAGCTGATTGCATTTTCTTTCTTTATTGTCCAAGTGTAACCGCCATAGCTGTGAGATCCTAAAGTAGTCTTAAAACCAAGCTCCTTGACGGTATAGGTTATCTTGTTGCCTTTATCGTCATATACCCTCAAACCTTTAACAGTCGCTTCGCCGTTTTTATCGGTTGAAACTGCGTTGTACTCGTTGCCAAGGTTATCTGATATTGCAAACCAAAGATTTGAAACTATACCGTCTGTTGATGACTTCTTGATTTTGAGGTCAGCTTTTACGGCATCTTCATAAATCGTCTGAATAACGGCTGTTTCAACGGTTGAGTTTTCCTCATTTGTAATGACGGGATAAACAGTATCGTCAAGCTCATAGCCTGTCGGAGCGGTTATTTCTTTGATGTAATATGTTTTGCCGACATCTACCGATTTTGCAAAAGTCCCCTTGCCGTCAGCACTTGTTGTGAGCTTGTCATACAAGCTTGCACAAGCTGAATCAGAGTACAAGCCATATACAGCATTTGCAACACCTACACCTGATTGATTAAGTTTGTTAATGCCCACATATGCCTTTGCAGGCATTTCATTAATCGGTACATTGATAGGGGTGTTTGTGTCTTTTGCTATCTCTGCAATTTCTTCACTAATGTGTCTGTAAAATACAACATCACTTAGCGAATACCCTTCGGGAGCTTTTTCTTCTCTTATAACAACTGTGCCGATGGGGATTGTAATTAAGTTGTTGTTGTAATAAAATTCATCAGAGTTATATCCGTCTGCAAGATAGTTTTTATTAAGTAATGCTCTACCGTTTTCCTGCGTTTCAATGTACCAAGTCCTTTTAAGTTTTTTGCTGTCAAGAGCAGGAGCGGTATCACCGGGTTTGACATTGTAATCTTTGTCAATCTCTTGTGCGTAGTATTCAATGCTGAAAACCGCACCGCCAAGACCTTGACTTGTTGTTTCGCCTGTAATTGCATTCTTTTTTTGTAACACAATACCGATAGGATCATCTACAGGCTCATCAGTACAGCTAAAGCTATAAATTTTTGTACCGTCTGCGGCTTTTTTGCCTGAATTCACAAATGTATAAACAGTTTCATCAAGCTCATAGCCTTTTGGTGCTTTGGTTTCTTTGGCATAGTAAGAAGCTGATGCGTCAACATATTTACTGTAACTGCCGTAACCGCTTGCATTTGTTGTAATACTGCCGATTTTTTTGGTACAAGCTTTGTCTGTGTATATGCCATACTCAGCTCCCGACAAGCTGTAACAACCGTTGCCGGCTGTAAGCTCTTTGTTTGATGATGATTTGTGAAGTTGCAGCTTGACAACATCCGGAAATGTCAACTTAACATATCCGTCTTTAACTGTATAATTAGAACCCTGAGCAAAAGTCTGATATGATGCATAGTCATTACTTGTAATTAAATACAAACTGTTTTTGCTCTTGATTCCATGTTCCTTCAAAAAAGAATTTTTCATTGTCACATTAACTGTCGTACCAAGATTTTTAGAACAGGTAAATGTTATCTTTTTACCGCTTACGCTGACCTTAACATTTGAATTGCTGACGATTACATCGGATGCTTTAGTTACTGAAGCGGTACCGTTCTTATCAGTCAAAGTGATTGAATACTGTCCGTTTGATTGATTATATGACATTTGATACGACTTCGCAGAACTGAGTGATGATGCTGTATATGACGGATTACGCACCGACCTTTTGCACCAAGACACCATATTGTCATATGCTGTTGTAACATTTGCTACAGTAGTTTCAGCTGAGCTTGTCTCAGTCATTGTATTTGCAGGTGTAAGTAACGGCTTACCGGTAACCGCTTCAAAAGTTGATGCGTTACGCTTGCCTGCAACAATCTCAAAAATCAAGAGCTGCGTTGCATAGTAGTAATGAACCTTCTCTTTCTTTGCAGCTTCAAATCCGCCAAAGCCCCAAGCAAGTATCAGATTAACTGCATTTTGCTGTGCAGTAGTTAGCTGTTTCCAAGCTGCTGATTGAGATGTACTTTTTACAGTAGCAGAACCTGTTAATTCAGATGCTTTATCCGGTTCAATACAGTACGCTCTTTGTGTGTAGTCTAAAAAATTCAAGGTTTTTCCGGATGGAGCAAAAAAGTGCACCTTGAAATTTTCCCAACCTTCATAATGCTGACTGTGCTTTTTTCCGTTTGCGTCTGTATAAGTATATTCAGCTGTTTTCTTGTATATAAAACCTTTGCCGTCTGCTCCACGATTGCCTTTAACCGAGGCAGCACTTACGGAAAACGAACCAACAGACAATGAGCCGATAATTACAGTCAAGCATAAGAAAACCGACAATATTTTTTTAATTAACTTCATTTAAGTTTTTCTCTCCTTTCTGTAAAAAAGAAAATGAGTAATTTGTTCATAGGTGATGCTCTGCTAAAATTCATAATAACCTCCTACATATAAATTTTACTTTTTAGGGTTGACAAACTCTTTTTTACTATCCAACAATATTGAGATTGTATATGTAGTTAAGGT
>ULZQ01038978.1_pt1 | contig 14130 bp, 9 predicted proteins | sample 1963261 | NCBI WGS metagenome assembly ULZQ01 (sample SAMEA4835893, study PRJEB28245) | human gut metagenome | biome: gut microbiome; material: fecal sample | place: Denmark | collected 2008 | reverse complement strand
ATTAGGTTTTAATTATTAAAAGTTATATTTTACTGTTTGCAAAATTAGCTTATTAAATTATAGACTACAGTCTGGCTTGTTCACACTTTGTTCAAAAATGATTTTTTTGATATTAAATTTGTTGAATCATATATTACTTCTGTCTAAAAAGCCTGTTACGGATCTGATAGCAGGCTTTTTATGTATCATAATGTAATCTAATCTACCAGTGTTTACAAGGTTGGTTTTGTACATTTTTACCTCCTCTGGTGAATGATTTTTAATCCATAATGATTTTTAGAAGTATGAGGAATCGGAGAAATGATAAAATCTGGCTTTTCTCCTTGGGGGGAAATGAAGACCTCTTCTCCTTTCTTTAAATCAATTTGGAAGGTGTTGTTTGGGAATGATTGTATAGTGAAGTTTCTTTTTCCTTCAAAAATAGGGTTAACTATATCAGTCGTTACAATGCAAGGCTCTCCTGCCAGACTTTTAATATGGATAAATTGTGTCTTTCCTTGCTTTCTACTGGCAGATACTTTAAATGCCCCTTCCGTGCGCAGACCTGAATAAGCAATGTCTTTCCATGTAGCGGGGATAGCTGGGAAAATGCGAATCTTTCCCCCCCAACTCTGTAATAACATATCGTGAATGCTTTGGGCGGCAGATAAAGGTGTCTCAATAACTGGCCCACTTTCTTTATACATAGTCGTCGAACTAAGAAATTTACCAAATAATTTATTTAGATAGGCTAGTGCATCGTCTCCCTTTCCGATAGCAGAGGAAATGGAAGATGCTCCTGTGCATGAGTAACCTAGGAGAGCTGTGGGCTTGCTTTGCCAAAAAGACAATGATTTCTCAATCATTTCAATATCATTCGGTTGTTCTTTATTAATTAAGTATAGAGGATAAATAGCAAGTAAATGTGAATAATGTCTGTGTGAGAAAGCATACGGCATATCTTTTCCGATAAGTAATCCATTCTCGTCTGTGGGGTAAGGAGTCAGTTTAAGAAGCACATTTTTCCATGTCTCAATCAATGAATCTTGGATATTCAGACGATGGGCTGATTCTAGTAGTGTTTGGCATCCCCAACGTAGCAGAGCGAGGTCGAAATTGCAATCTTCCACGGTGTCATATTCGGGGGAGTAAGTTGCTGGGAGATGAAGTTTTCCATCGTCTCCTTCTTTCAGGAAATGCAAATAGTAGTTGATTGATTCTTTTAATAAAGGAAATAATTTATTTCGTAAAATATCATCATCCATTTTATGTCGGTAGATAAGCCATAGGTTGTGACAGGCCCATGGAAGTAGTCCTACTTGAGCTTTGCCTTTTCCTGGAATTCCTACTTCTGTAGTCATACATTCCAAATTGGAAGCAACCCCTATTCCTAATGAGTTATGGCGGTAAGCTTTGGGAATGTTGAGGCGTAACTGATCTATATGATTGTAGAGGGCATTTTCTAAAGAAGCTGCCAGATCTAGATGGTCGGAAGTATTCAGTGCCCAATAGGTAAGTTGAACATTGAGATTCCACCAGACATTCGGCCATGGGGTTTCGGTTAGCCACGGGCCTGTGTTATCTATTAGAGCACGATCACCACGTGTTGCAGAGGCTAATTTATACATCTGTATCCAGTAGAAGTTTTCTTTTTGTGCTTCCGGCAGTGTTATGAAACTACTAGGATAGAAAGTATTCCACCATTTACGATGTGTTTTTTGCATGGGGTGATAACCTTTACGTATAGCTTTTCGGATTTCAGCTTTGCATATTTCACTCGAATTGTTTTGAGGATATGTATGTGTTAGGTTTATCCATAAGGTGCGTTCTGTTTCGGGGTTATGTGTTTCTTGCCATCCAATGCTCGTTTCTCCTCCTGCCAATAATTTCTGGACAGATAGATTGACTTCTTTCTCATTACTGATTTTTGCTGTCGGATTAAGTTCGTAATCTTTTGGTATTTTATTGGCTTTTCCTTGTCTTTTGAAAATCAAATAACGAGGACTATTAGCTTCAGCTGCTATCCATTCCCATTGGAAGTCATGTTCGTCTCCTTCTGTTGTTGCTTTTACTATTATCATCATTTCATCCGCATGGACAAAACTTCGCAAGTGGATGACTCCTTTAGTTGTCGTAATATCTGTTGAAACTTCAGCATTCCAAAGGTCAAGATGCATCGTTCCATTGATTATTTTGCCCTTAGGATGTAGGGCAAAATGTCCGGTAAGTAGTCTAGGGATTCCGAATACATCTCTTTTAGTGCGGTGATCATGTACATCGCAGTTGCCTGTTTCTAAGCGCAAGTAGTTCTTTCCAGGTTCTTTATAAATCATTAGCCCAAGCTTTCCGTTACCTAAAAAGGCGGAATCATACCAATATTCGGGTAACTTTTCCCATATCATATCTTGTTGACTCATAAATTGGGGCCAGTCAATATCTTGTTTTATAGTTGCCGGGTGAGCATTCACAAAAAGAATACTGATTAATGATAAAAGTAGGTAAGAATACAGTTTGTTTAAATAATTCATAGTATGCTTTTTCATCTATTAATTAATAATGCTCTCTCTGCAAATATATAGAGTATGACAATTTTACGACTATTGGTATTGTTGAATAGTCTTTCATTTTTGTCTAATGTTTTTGTTTGTATGGGGTAAAGAATGTATTTCTTCTTTAAAGGTTGAAGATTTTCGGGAATTAGCTTTCAGTATTCGTTATGTAGAATATTACTCCTTTTAGATACAATAATGATCTTATTGGCTACTTTTAAGTAATAGCTTCCCTATTGATATTTATTTCATTGCCTAATGAGTTTTCGTTTGACTTAAGTCGAACGATAGTTTAACTAAAGTCAAGCTTTCGTTCAACAACTGTCAAACGAAAGCTCGCTTGGTAATAAGATAAATAATGCTAATAAGAGAATAAATTGAAAGCTGCATAGTAATGTATTATTATCAGTAATAGCATTTTATGTTCTTTTCCGAACCGAAATGAACATAAATCTCAAGCCAGCAGATTCATATTCGGAATTCACTGATTTATCCTTTTATTTTCTTAATATACTCCGTGGGTAAACATCCGAAATACTTCTTGAAACTCGTAGCAAAATAAGACGGTGTATTGAATCCTACCATTGTACTGACTTCTGCTATTGTATAGCGGCCATCCTTGAGTAACTTTGCTGCTTCGTTGAAACGGATCTTTCGTATAAAATCGATAGTCGATTCGCCTGTGATAGCTTTCAATTTAAGATGCAGGTTAGAACGACTCATATTCATTTCTCTGGCAAATTCGTCAGTAGAGAATTCAATATTATCCATGTTTTTTTCTACAATAGCTACGGCACGTTTCAGTAAAGCTTCATCCATGGCGTTAAACGTAATCTTTTCCGGTTCCACTTCCAGGGATTTGGAATACCGTTCAAGCATACGTCTACGGGTACGCATCATATTCTGTATCTTCGTAGTCAGGATAGCAAGTGAGAATGGTTTCGGGATGTAATCATCCGCACCCATTTGCAGACCTTCCATCTGGTCTTTGACTTCGCTTTTAGCAGACAGGATAATCACGGGAATATGACAGGTACGGATATTTTGCTTCACATTCTTACACAGTTTGATACCATCCATCACAGGCATCATGACATCAGTTACAATGATGTCAACTTCATTGTCTTTCAGTTTTTCCAAGGCTTCTTCACCATTCCCGGCTTCCAGCGTATTGAAGAGTTCTGCAAGTCCGCTGCTAAGATAATGGCGGATTTCATTATTGTCTTCTACAATAAGAATAGTGCCACGCTTCTTGTCACCGGCTTCGATCGTTTCGTTTTCGACCTTTTCCGTATCAATGAAATACATTTCTTTCGAGTTGGTGGAATATACCTGACCTTCCTCATTCAGAGTGTCATTAGAAGCCAACTCGGAGGATTTATAGGTATTTATGTCTTGTGGCAGATAGACAGAGAAAGTACTGCCTTTACCCTCTTCACTATCCAGTTCGATACGACCATGGTGCAATTCTACCAGACGTTGTACCAGTGAAAGACCGATACCACTTCCTACATGCTCACTCTCTATCTGATAAAAACGTTCGAATATTTTTCCCTGTTTGTTGATAGGAATGCCAATACCGGTATCACTAACTTGCAGTACCAGCCAATTATTTTCCTCTTTTAATGTCACAGTGATACTTTGACCACTTTCCGTATATTTGAAAGCATTTGAAAGCAGGTTATTAACAATCAGTTCCAGATAATTAGGATCAAAAAGTTCCTCTTTATCTTCCAATTCGGAATGGAGAGTATAAGTAATCTTTTTGTGGTGCGCCAGTTTATCATAGAACAAGAAATTATCTTGTATGAGTTGATGTGCATTCTCTTTCTTTACTTTTAACTCGAAAACTCCCAATTCGGCGCGGCGATAATCCATCAATTGATTGACAAGATGTAGTAGGCGATTAGCGTTGCGTTGGATATATTCCAGTTGATTACGAGTCCAGCGGTCACTGATCTTATTGATTATTTCTTGTAGAGGAGCTAAGATAAGAGTCAACGGCGTGCGAAGCTCATGGGAAATATTGATGAAGAAACGCATCTTCATCTGGTTGATTTCTTCTTGATGTTCCTTATCCCTGCGTTCAATCTCCAACTCTGCCTCCATGCTTTTACGCATCCAGAAGAAGCGGAAGACGAAAGTGATAAAGCCGATAAAAATAGCGAGGAAAAGCACGATTGCCCACCAGGTCTTGTACCATATAGGGAGAACAATGATTTCTAACATCGTAGGTACAGTGTTCCATTTCCCGTCACTATTAGCAGCTTTTACCAGAAAATGATAAGTGCCTTGCGGCAAGTTGGAATAGGAGACAGCACGTTTGTCTGTCAGATAATACCACTCTTTATCATATCCTTCCAATTTATAAGCGAAAGTATTGTGTTGACCTGAAATATAGTTGGATACCACAAATTCAAGTGTAAAAGCCGTTTGCCATGATTTTAGCGTGATACTTTCTGTTTCATTGATATTCTTAGTCAAGATACCGGTTTCATCATCCGGACGGACTGTTTTGTTAAACAGTTGAAGTTTAGTGATAACTACCGGAGGAGTGTAAGGGTTGTCCAGTAGGAGTTCCGGGCGGAAAGTTGTGATACCGTTGATACCTCCGAAGTACATTTGTCCGTTAGAGGTGCGGCAGAATGAAGAAGTATTAAACTGATTACTTTGCAACCCGTCGGATTCCGTAAAATTGCGGAACTTCTCTGTCTCCGGATTGAAACAGGAGATACCACGGTTGGTGCTTACCCAGAGACGCCCGAAAGTATCTTCCAGGATACCGTAGACCACATTATTGGGTAAACCGTTAGCTGTTGTATATCGTTTGATTTTCTTCTCTTTTTCATTAAAACAGTAGAAACCTTCACGCGTACCTACCCAAATGATGCCATTGGCAGCTTCATAAATGCAATTGGTAAACATCTTTGTTACAGATGATTCCGGAAGGATAGGAGCTTTTTCTATTTCGATCCCTTCCTGCTGAAAGACTGATATACCTTCTTCACCACCGATCCAAAGACGTTTACGAGAATCTCTGAACAGGATTGTGATTCGTTGTGAAGTAAATGGCGTACCGTCTTTTTCTTTATCTATGGTGGTGAAGCTCCGTTTCTCCGGATTAAAACTAACCAGTGCACTTAAAGTTCCTAATAAGATACTACCTTCTTTGTCAGGAAGAATGGCATACACATTTTCATTGACCAACTGGCTATTCAGCTGATTGAAACTTTCCATTTGTCCACTGTTGCGGTGGAGAACAGTCAGACCACCGGCATGTGTTCCTATATATACAAGTGATTTTTGTTCGTCTACATATACGGCTTTGATATTGTTGGAACCAATACCGATTTCCCGTTCGTCTTCCTGCAGGATATAGTGTGTAAACTGTTGTGTCTTTGGATTATATAGATTCAATCCACCATCATTTGTTCCTATCCATAAGTTCTTATTCTTATCTTCGGTAATGCAACTGACTACATTGTCACTTAGAGAATTCTTATATGGAATACGTTGGATATTCTTGAATCTGTTGCGGATCGGATGATAATAGTTTAGTCCTCCGAAATAGGTTCCAAGCCACATTCCGCCCTGCGAATCCATAAAGATACTGCGGACCGAACGCTGTGACAGACTGCCGCTTTCTACCGGACTACTGCTGTAAGAAACGAAAGAATCGTTTCCTTCATGATAAATGTTTAGATCATTGAATGTTCCTATCCATAGGCGATTTTGCGAATCCAATGCCAGAGAACGGATATAATTGGAACTGATACTTTTAGGATTGGAAGAAGAATGATGATAAGCTTTGACTTCTTGTGTTTTCGGGTTAAATAGAAGTAGACCGGCTCCTTCGGTAGCTATCCAGATGCGGGTAGGAGATTGTTGCAAAATGGCTTGAATCTGTTTAGTGCCCGTTATCGGAGTAATTCTTTCCAGTTTCTTTTGAGGAATGGAGTAGCTGTAAAGCCCGTCAACCGGGGTGCCGATATAGATAATATCGCCTTGCCTGTAAAGAGCAGAAGCCACTATCTTATGCATAGCCGTACTAAAAGAATCATCAACGAATCGTGATTCTTTAATATCGAACATAGTCAGACCTTCCTGTGTACTTATGAGCAGTTGTTCCGGTGAGATCTCCGCAATACCGTTGATTTGCAGCTTCTTCCCCTTCTTTTCGTAGAAGAAATTTCTGAACTTATCCTTCTCCTCATCATAATATGACAAACCATCCCGCGTGCCGATCCAAACCCGTCCCTGACTGTCAGTCTTTACGATTCGCGAAATGTCATTAGCGATGCTGTTCGGATCATCTTCATTGTGCTGATAAACTGTAAATGAATACCCATCGTACTTGTTAACTCCGTCATAAGTTGCGAACCACATATTGCCTCGTTGGTCCTGATCGATAGAGAATACAGTACTTTGTGACAATCCTTCATTAATAGAGATATAGGAGAAGTTGATTTGCTCCGGAATATCAGAAAAAGCATAATTAACCCCTGCGCATAGAAAAAGTAGACAGATTGCTATTTTGTTAAGGCTGCTCATTATTAGTTCATAAGATTAATAATGGCATCAAAGATAGTGAAATCTTTGATATACCCCATGAATTGGCTGGAAAACTATACAATCTTTCCGCCCCGCGTCAAATGTCTTTTTTCATAATGAGGTGATTCTCATTGTCGATACGTTGGTAAGATATTTCGTTCATAATGCTTCGTATGAGGAATATTCCCAGACCTCCGATTGGACGTTCCTCCAAAGAAAGTGTAACATCTACTTCATCTACTTGTGTCGGATCAAAAGAGGCTCCCTTGTCCGTTAATAGGAAAACAAGTTGTTTTTCGCTGTAAGTTACTCTTAATAGGATGGTGTGTTGCTCTTGAGTTGGATAGGCGTACATAATAATATTGGCTACGGCCTCTTCCAATGCCAGATTGATATTCATTGTCGTTTCAAATGACAAAGAAAGTTCCTCTCCCAGTTCTTCGATGAAACTGGCTAAAACTGAAATTTCATTTAAATCGTTTGAGATCTTTATTTCTCTTTCCATAATGATATGTGCTTAATTGTTTGTTGTCCCGGGTTCATATTGAATAAGTAAAATAGTCAAGTCATCGCTGGCTTCGGCTTCCTTGACATGCTCTGCTATAGAGTCCACTATACCATTAACAGTGGTGCGTACATCAGACGTGTTATTATCAGACAATGTCTTCAATAACTTTTCGTCTCCATATAGCTCTTTCTCTGTATTTTCAGCTTCTGTCACTCCATCGGTGTAAAGGAACAGTTTACTTCCTTTTTCCAATGTCGTTTCATCTTCGGTATAGGCAAATTCTTCAATGACACCAACAAATATCTGGGTCTTGAATTCAAGGAAAGAAACCTGTCCGTCCGGACGAATCAGTATGGGAGGATTATGTCCGGCATTACACAGTTTCAGTTTCCCCGTTTCCAAATCGAGGATTCCGACAATAAGCGTGACAAACATGTTGGATTCGTTATTATCAGAAATCGAATTGTTCATGTCCGTCACAATCTTGGCCGGTGAAAGCACCTGCTGAGATAAAGTACGGAACAGACTGCGGGTGATTGCCATAAACAGAGAAGCGGGTACGCCTTTTCCTGATACATCCCCGATTAGGAAGTAGAGGCGGTTGCCATCCATATAGAAGTCATAAAGATCTCCGCCTACTTCTTTCGCAGGGTGAAGTATGGCATGCAAATCTACATCACTACGTTCGGGGTAGGGAGGGAATATCTTGGGAAGCATTCCCATTTGTATTTCCCTAGCTATAGAAAGCTCGCTTTCAATCCGTTCTTTGCTGGCAGTCGTGTCTTTTAGTTCAACTACGTAAGTAGATAAAGAGTGCTGCATGAAGATAAGCGAATCGTATAGATCTCTGATTTCATCGTTGGAATGCACTTCTGGTATGGTAACATCAAATCGTCCGGTCGCAATTTCGCGGGCTGACTCGGAGAATTTCTCCAGTGGGCGGACAAGGCGTCGGATGATGCTGTACACAATCAGGAATAGGGCTATCATCCCCACTATAAAAGTGTAGATGATTGTTCGGGATGTACTGTCTAGTTCCTGAAGAATAATCTGGCTTGGACAAACGGTGCATACTGACCATCCAATCTGGGGAATAGTTGTGTAAAATGCATACGAATCTACTCCTTTGTTATCGAAACGCATGGTTCCGGTGTGTCCTGCCAGCATTTCATGTCCGATCTGTTCCTGTGCAAGATTCTCTTTGGCAAAGGCTTCAGAGAATATCGTTTCGTTCATGATCTTATTTCTATCCATGTGAGTCAGGAAACTTCCGTTGCGACTGATTAAATAGGTGTAGCTGGAAGGATATGGCTTCAGCAAGCTAATTGTATCAGTGAATTGTGTCAGTGATATATTGGCTGTAAAGACTGCGACTAATTTTCCATCACTGTCAAACAGCGGTTTGGCATAAGTACTCATGATGAAATTTCCCCCTCCGTCATCATAATAAGGTTCACTCCAGTAAGGTTGCTTAAGTAGTTGGGGGATGAGATACCAGTCCATACATGGATAGTCATAATTCTGGCTACCTAATACCTGATAGGTTATTTCTCCATTTATTTCATCCTTAAAAGAAGCATAGGGCATGAAATATTTCCCTTTTTCTTTGTAATAGTTGGGAACGAAAGCTATGCCACTTCCAACGATGAACTGATTGTTTCTTACAACAGATTCAATAATATTGTGTAAAGAGTCCGGGTGATTAATGTTTCTTTCCAAGACCCAGACAGATTGGTTTACAGTCGTCTTAACAGACAGTAGCTGACCGCTGATTTCAGTTGCAATGTTACTTAATAGTCCATGAGTACGTTCAATGGCAAAGTCCGTTACTTTCTGGTGGCTATAATAATAAAATAGCGCCATAATAGTAGCAAAGATAATCAACGTAAAGGAAAGTACGTAGATACTTAGCCGGGTTGCAAAGGAACGGGAAAAAGTGTGTTTCATGAATGAATGTGATTATTTTACGAAATTTTCATAACGAATGTCGCTGGTGTTTTTGATTTGATCTGGCAACAAAATACTAGCTGCCAGATCAAATACTTCTCGGCTTAGCCGATAGGGACGTTGCCCGCTCTTCCTGTTTGTTTGTAGCCGTAAGATCTCATCCAACATTTTACGCTGGTGATATCTGTTGGTTCCTATGTTGTGTTGATGCACTTGTTCCATTATAATGTCCAATGTTTGTTCGCGGTGTTCGTTTGCCCATTCCCAGCCACGTATACTGGCACGGGCCAATTTCTGTACAGCTTGAGGATATTTCTGATAGAATTCTCTGCTAACATAAAGTCCGTCCTCTGGCAAGTTATATCCATAATCTGCGAAATGCATGATATGAATAGAATCAGTCTTTACACCGGCTTCAATTAGTTGTAGAAACTCATTGTAACTTCCTACGAGACAAATATCTACAGCTTTCGATAGGAAAATGTTGACTCCTCCATTGAAACGTATCCATTCCACCTGGAGTTGATATTTGTTGGCTATTTGATCCAGTAGTTCTTGACTAAGATGATTCCATACCCCTATTTTCTTATGTTGCAAAGATGAAGTACCCTTGAGTGGCGAACGACTGACAAGCATCAGACTGTTTTCCTGTGAGGTTTGCAAGATATTAACTATCTGTGCACCTGCAAAATATTCAGTCAAGGCATACGATAGGTTCATAACTACCGCTTGCGAATACCCTTTCTGCAGAAAAGAAAAAGAGCTTGCCGAAAGCGAAGGATTGTACCACATGTACGTCAAGTCCCTCTTCCTTGTAGAATCCCAGTTTGTCGGCTACGTAATAGCCTGCAAATTGTGCTTGTGCCGTCCATTTGGGTGTGAGATTAATGGATTGTGCATTCACCGGTTCTGTCAGAAAGAACAGAGATAGCAAGATACTGCAAATAATAGATGCTTTTCTCATTATCAATGGAATTAACGAATGATAAAAAGGCCGGAACAGCCTGTCATATCGAATATTTTCCGTATTTCCGCACGCATAGCTTCTAATACAAGTTGTCCGTTGTGTTGCTTTACACTTTTCTGGAGGGTTATCAGGCTTCTTAAACCGGAACTGCTGATATATAGTAATCCTTCGCAGTTGATTATTATATTAGGATTCTGAACGTTTAATAAAGGTTGGATGAGAGCATTGAATTCGTTGGTATTGGCAGTGTCCAATCGTCCTTCAACAGTGAGTATGATTACTTCCTCTATTTTACATAAATTCGTTTTAAGAGTTGCTTCCGGTTTGAAATCCATTTCTATATTTTTAGTCAGGATTAGTTCGTTTTGGTTGTCCGTCGAATGATATTCTACTTTATCCATTGTTCGGCGAATCAGGAAGAGTCCCAAACCTTGTGTCAGTTGCTGTTCCAGGGATAGTGCATTTTCTGATGCTTCATTTTCAGATTTTGTGGGATCGAATGAAATACCATCGTCAATAATCTGGGCAATCAGTAGGCCGGGGGCCACAGAAGTTCTCAATGTAATTTCACCTTTTTGATTTTGAGGATAACCGTGATGGATAATATTGCTTATTGCTTCTTCAATAGCTAGGTTGAGACTCATTGTTATGCCGGAAGGTAAATGTAATGACATGCCTAATTCTTCGATGAATTGGGCAATTATTGCAATTTCCTCTACCTGATTTTCGATAGTGATTTCCTTTTCCATATTCTTTAAGTAGCGCGTCATATTATAATTTATTCTTGTTTGGGGTGAATGCTGCCACAAAAGTATTAGTAAAGGTGAAAAGTCTGAAATATATTACTCCCAAATGGTTCCCATTTTAGCAAATCTCCCTATATTGGGACGCTTTTTACGAGTGGGATGCTCCCGTTCTTTTCGCGAAAAGACTACTTTTGTCGCTCAAAACAAAAAAAACATGGTAAACGTAATTGTTCTCTGCATTGAATTGTTGTTGGATATTGTGGGCTTGGTATTGGGAATACTTGTTTATTCACGTTCTTCAGATAATAATGGACTGACAAAAGCATGGGGAGTATTGGCTATCACTCTGTCCCTTCTTCTTTTGTGTGATAATCTGGAATGGATGTGGATTTTCAGTAGAGGAGGTGAGGAGACGATTCCGCGTTTTACTGAAGTTCCGATGAATCATCTTTCGATATGGCATATTGTCCGGGTGATTGTCTTTTTTCAGTTCTTTTCTATTTTTCCTATAGCCTCATTGAAACCGGGATGGATGACTTTTTCAAGAGTCGTCAGTTTATGTATCCCTATTTTGCTGATTACATGTATAGCTTGTTGCTATGAGTTTTTTAACGGTCACTATACTACTCTAAAATCTTTTGCTTCCATTCGGGAGAATATTGGTGAACGGGATGTACGGGTAAGGCTGATGCTGTTTATAATCAGTGTAATTACTCCTTCCGTAAATTTCCTCTTTCCATATATGAGACGATGGATTCCCGTCCGGCGTAAACAGAGCCAGGCAATGTCTATTTATATGATGTGTTTTGCTATCATCATGTCCGGCTATATTTGGTTGATGCTGGGCACTAGTGGATTATGTTTTAACGTGTTCGGCTATATTGTAATCCTTCCCGTCCTTTTTTTAAATATACTATATTTGCGTAATGAGAATCCACTTTCTTTACCTCCCCAGCCTGTAGAAGAGCTGGAGATGGAAGAAATAGAAGCCATCCGGGAAATTGCGGTTTCGCCTGTCGTTTTTGAACTATCCAACCAGATGCAAAGTCTCATGAAACATAGTAAACCATTTACTAATCCTCAATATTCCTTGCAGGAATTTCTGAATGATTTGAATACGAATGAAAACAGACTCAATAAGGCTCTTCATTATGATGGCTTTTCCGGTTTCAGAGATTATATTAATTTCTACCGTTTGCAGTATTTTAAAGAACAGGCACAGTTGAAAAGGGAGCTTACAGTAAAGGAATTAATGTTTTTGAGCGGCTTTACCTCCCGCTCCAGTTTTTACCGTTATTTTGCGAGTGTGGAAAAAATGTCTCCCAGTGAATATATGGAGATGCTCAATAGAGAAAATAAATAAGGGGTGTGGGAAAAGAATCACCACAGATCATAGAATTAGCACGGATTTGATTGTAATTCAAAGATTATCAATGCAGAATCGATGTTTCTTTTATGTAATCTGTGGTGAAACTTGAAACTGGCAGGCAATTTATTATTTAGCTAAATCTCCTATTTCGTCTAAATTCTTCTGAATATCATCATCAGTCAATGAATAGTTTACCAAGTCACCGGCCAAATACTTATCATAAGAAGTCATATCGATCAGTCCATGTCCGGAAAGGTTGAACAGAATCACTTTTTCTTCTCCTGTCTCTTTGCATTTGTTAGCTTCGCGGATAGCTGCTGCAATAGCGTGGCTGGACTCTGGAGCCGGAATAATACCTTCAGACTGTGCAAACAGACAACCTGCTTCGAAAGATTCCAATTGCTGTATATCTACTGCTTCCATCAGATTATCCTTGAGCAACTGTGAAACGATGACACCTGCACCATGATAGCGAAGACCGCCGGCATGGATATGGGCCGGAGCAAAATTATGTCCTAAGGTAAACATCGGTAGCAATGGAGTATATCCGGCTTCATCACCGAAGTCATACTGGAATTTACCACGTGTCAGTTTCGGACAAGATGCAGGTTCGGCAGCAACGAAACGAGTCTTTTTTCCTTCCTGTATCGTGTGACGCATGAATGGGAAAGAGATACCTCCGAAGTTGGAACCACCTCCGAAACAACCGATTACGATATCCGGATATTCGCCTGCCATTTCCATCTGTTTTTCGGCTTCCAGTCCGATAATAGTCTGATGAAGAGTAACATGGCTAAGTACAGAACCAAGCGTATATTTACAGTTGGGAGTCATTTGTGCCAGTTCAATAGCTTCAGAAATGGCTGTTCCCAATGAACCCTGATAAGTAGGGTGTTTAGTCAGAATATCCTTACCGGCACGGGTAGACATGGATGGAGAAGGGGTTACCTGTGCTCCGAAAGTCTGCATGATGCTGCGGCGGTATGGCTTTTGTTCATAACTGATTTTTACCTGATAAACAGCAGCTTCCAAACCGAAAACCTTAGCTGCATAAGAAAGAGCGGCTCCCCATTGTCCGGCACCGGTTTCAGTGGTGATGTTGGTAACTCCTTCTTCTTTGCAATAATAAGCCTGTGCCAATGCAGAGTTCAACTTATGTGAACCGATAGGGCTGACACTTTCATTCTTAAAATAGATATGAGCCGGAGTACCGAGTGCTTTTTCCAATCCGTAAGCACGAACTAGCGGAGTACTGCGATAGTACTTATACATTTCGCGCACTTCTTCCGGTATTTCGATCCATGCATCGGTCTGATTCAGTTCCTGATGACACAGTTCCTTAGCGAAAATCGGATACAAGTCTTCCGCTTTCAGTGGTTGTTTGGTTCCCGGATGCAACGGAGGCATAGGTTTGTTTACCATATCCGCCTGAATGTTGTACCAGTAGTGTGGAATTTCTTCTTCGGGTAAGATATACCGTTTTCTTTTTTCACTCATAATATTGTAGTTTTTTA